>LSQX01352593.1_pt2 | contig 10076 bp, 7 predicted proteins | sample 654561 | NCBI WGS metagenome assembly LSQX01 (sample SAMN04489861, study PRJNA283612) | anaerobic digester metagenome | isolation source: 4 biogas reactors fed with cattle manure at either 37C or 55C with and... | place: Denmark: Kongens Lyngby | collected 2014
AAGCATCCGGTCCTTGAGGAACTTGCGGCACTGGATACGTCTGTTATGTCGCCGATTGAGGCGATGAATAAGTTATACGAGTTGCAAAAGAAAGCCACGTGCAACTGAAATCGGCGACATGCAAGAGAATAAACCGCAAAATCGAATAGCCCTGCTCGACGAACACACAGCCAACAGGATCGCTGCTGGCGAGGTAATAGAACGGCCGGCTTCGGTAGTCAAGGAGTTGATCGAGAATTCGATTGATTCCGGAGCTACGACCATCTCCGTTGCCCTCGAAGAAGGCGGCAAGGAGCTTATTAGAGTCACGGATAATGGTCGTGGAATGTCTCGTGAGGATGCCGTGTTATCGCTGCAGCGGCACGCGACTTCCAAAATCAGAGGCGCTGATGACCTGGATGCTATCGCAACTCTCGGCTTTCGCGGCGAGGCGCTGCCGAGCATAGCATCTGTGTCTATGGTTGAAATTGTCACCACCTTCGAAAATTCACTTGACGGGGTGCGGCTGGAGGCTGAAGCCGGCACTATCACTAATCTGGAATCAGTCGGCGCCCCGCAAGGGACCACAATCACCATTCGTAAACTATTTTTCAACACCCCGGCCAGGCTGAAATTTTTGAAAACTGCGCAAACCGAACTGAACCATATAACCGAACTCACAGGCCGTTTCGCGATGGCGTATCCTTCAATTCACTTTCGCTTGACACACGGTTCGCGCGAGGTGCTCTCCTCTCCGGCGACCGGCAAGGCGTTAAACAGCATAACCCAGGTTCTCGGCAAAGATACCGCCAAACAACTCGCAGCTATATCGTTTGAGACTCCGGCTATGCGTGTGGCGGGATATATCTCAAACCCCAGCCTGACGCGAATCAACCGATCATCCCAGGTGTTCTTCGTAAATGGCCGCCCGGTGAGGTCGAGGACTATGACCCATGCTGTCGACCAGGCCTATCGAGGACTGCTGCAGCCAGGTCGATATCCGGTCGTAGTTATTTTTGTCGATGTACAGCCGGAGCTTGTTGATGTCAATGTTCATCCATCAAAAGCTGAGGTGAAGTTTTCCAGCGAGCAAGAGATTCACAGCGCGATTCATAGAGCGGTAAACTCGGCTTTAATGGCTGGTGCGGCAGCCCCCACGATCACGCAGGATATCCATAGGAACACGCCTCCGCTGCGGCTCACGCCTGACGCATCGCCTGGGCCTGTGATAAAGCAGGATATTCTGCCGCATACGACTACTGACATTGCTGCTTTCCAAGAGGCCCTTGCCGAGCGTCGGGAAAAAGCTATCGAATCGGATCCGTTTGTGTGGCAGCAGGGAGCAGGGGTTCCGGTGGAAGACTCTCCGGTTCCGGAGGCCGATTTCGATGCCACCCGCACGGTTGCGCTTCAGGGCATAAGAGTTATCGGCCAAGCGCGAAACACATATATTCTGGCGCAATGCGACGATGGGGTGCTGATAATCGACCAACACGTTGCCCACGAACGAGTCTTGTTCGATCGGATGCTGGCATCCGGGGAGGGGAAACCCCCTGACATTCAAGGATTGGTGATCCCTGTCACTTTGTCGTTGAGCGCAAAGGAATCAGCGATAGTCGAAAAACGCCTTGACCAGCTCAAGCAATCAGGTTTTCAACTGGAGGCTTTCGGCAGGGATACATATGTAATGCGCGGCGCGCCGGCGTCGATCAAAATTGGGGACGCGGAGGCTGTGTTGCGGGACATGATCGCTGAGTTAGTTGATCTCAGTGTGGCGAAACATCTGTTGGTGCGGGCCGAGCAGGTGTTGATAACAGCGTGCTGCAAGATGGCGGTGAAAGCTGGAGATCCGTTGTCTATGGAAGAGATGAATCAACTGATTCAGGATCTGCTTAATTGCAAGAATCCCTTCACATGTCCACACGGGCGGCCGATAATCGTCAGCCTCTCAAATTGGGAGTTGGACCGCAAGTTTCGCCGTGCGTGATTGTTACATTTAACGGAGTAGTGTAAACTAGAATTATGCGTAATCATCAATCAGGCGACCAATTCCCGCTTCGTTTAGTGTTTTGGGAGACCACCACAAGTTGCAATCTCAAGTGCATACATTGCCGCGCATCCGCAGTTGAGGATCGCAGCCCCGATGAGTTGGATCTTCAGCAGAGCTGTGATCTGCTGGCGGAGATAGCCTCATTCGCCAAGCCGGTCATTGTGCTCAGTGGGGGCGAGCCGCTCGTGCGTGAGGATATATTCGAAATTGCACGTTATGGCACAGATTTGGGCCTACGCATGGTGCTGGCGACAAATGGCACGTCGGTAGATTCTGACGTTGTGCACAAGATGCTCGATTCCGGAATTAAACGCATCAGCATCAGCCTCGACGGTGCGGATGCCCAGACCCACGATTCATTTCGTGGGCTGCACGGAGCATTTGAGTCCGCGCTGAGAGGTGTGGCGCATTGTAACGCGGTCGGGATGCCGGTGCAGATCAACACAACTGTTGCCAAGCACAACCTCTCCCAACTGCCGGATATTCTGCGACTTACGGAGTCTATCGGCGCCTGCGCACTGCATCTGTTTTTGCTGGTTCCGACGGGGTGCGGCAAAGAAATCAGCGGGCGTGAGATGATAAGCCCTGATGAGTATGAGGGTGTGCTAAATTGGTTGTATAACTCCACCAAAGAAGCGAAAATCAACCTCAAAGCCACCTGCGCACCGCATTATTTTCGCGTGATGCGGCAGCGAGCCAAGGCCGAGGGTGTCAAGATAACGGCGGAAACACATGGCTTTGAGGCTATGACCAAGGGCTGCCTGGCGGGCAGCGCGGTGTGCTTTGTGTCTTACAAAGGCGATGTGTATCCGTGCGGTTATTTCCCAGTCAGCGCCGGTAACGTTCTGAAAACGCCTATGAGCAAAATATGGCGAGATTCAGAGCTGTTCGATTCATTGCGCAGGCCCGCTATGCTAAAGGGTAAGTGTGGCCATTGCGAATATGTGAATGTTTGTGGCGGATGCAGGGCCAGGGCCTACGCTGAGACTGGGGATTATCTCGGCGAGGAGCCATACTGCGTCTATGATCCCAAAAAGTAGTCCGGGCTGCACGGATTCCACAGCCCGGACATCGGGGGTGATGCAGTTATTGCGTACTGGCTATCAATTGTGTCGGACTTTTCGTGGAGTCGTATTTTTTTGTATCTTCAAGAGCCACTGAATCCCAGCTCAACAGGGGCGGCACGGTGACCTTGACCTTGCCGTTGCTGCTCGCGCCCAGTATATCCGTGGCTTTGAAATTTACCACATACACCCTGCCATTTCCCGGCTTATCTTCCGTTCCAGGGTCTCGCTCCGCTCGCAGTTTCACCTCGCTTGAGCCAATTCCGGTTGCATCCGGATATTTGTCGCCAGCGCAAGTGCCGTGAATCGGCTCGTCCTGAGTAACCCCGGTCACTACGATTGTGACAGGGTGCCCTTCCGGGTCTGTGACTCCGGTTATGCCTACTGTTTCCATGGAATGGTCGAGTTTGAGCAACCTTGGGTTAGTTGCCGTCGCCTGAGATACGTCCGGCGGCAGATTTCGCCCGGAGACTACCATTCGGCGCAGGATCGGAGTAGTGTTGCTACCTCCCTTAAATGTGACTCTGACTTCAAGAAATCTGCCGTCAGGCACTTCAAACTCAACACTGTTGTTGATCGGCAGAAATTGCTGATCTTGCAGCGCCGCCGGCACATCCGCACTGCGCACGGCTGCTGCAATATGGCCACCGGATGATGTACAATCCCAAGCCAGCGTTCCCCATCCAGCGCCAGGCCGCTTCGCATCTATCAGCACCTGCCACGAACCTGAAGGGCACACACCAGCCTTGAGCGAATGGGCGGTAAATGCACAACTACTATACGGCGCTTTTCCTGTAGTTGCTTTTGCGACACACCGGCTTTCACGTGGGTCTATACGGGAAGCTGTCGATCCGGATTCATCAAGTGTCCAGACATAACCATCCCAATCCACACTAATCGAATTCGGCCCGCGGCCGACATCTATGACGGCGGTTGTTTTCAAATCGAACGACGAGAACCTCACTGTCTGGCTGGTAGATGGACACGCCGCCCAAATATCCCCGGCTTTGTCTAAGGTTACACCAGCGAGAGCGGCCCCTGTTAGGGTTTGGTTCAGAGTGTATTGGCCAGTATCGATGTTAAGGCACAGCAATCCATCGTTCGACCCAACCCAAATCGTGTCTTCCTCTTGACCGAGGCACACGGATTTTATTCCGTGCCCTTGAAAGTTGTATTCTCCATTGGATTTGCCGAGCATCGTATCGATCCGGCAAAGCCTGTCGCTGTCTCCGCAAAGCGCCCAGAGTGAGCCTCTCGAACCAGCAATCATGGCATCCGGCCTACCGGCAACCGGCACCGAATGAACCACGGCGCCTTTGTCGATATCCACCGCCTCCACTGATTGCTCGCCCCAAAGGCTAACCCACAGCAGCCCGTTTGCATCAAACGCCAGGGCTGTCGGGCGCGTATCTCGCTTAGCCAACGACGCAACCACCGAAACCCGGCTATCTGACCCCCACGTAAGCGCTTGGGGACTGCCATTTGCGTTTACATCAAACGAGGTGCGCTCCGGGTCGCTCAGTATGCGCGTGTTTGCGTTTGCAGCGCATATCTTTACTAATTTCGCTCCAACATTCGATGAACAGGCGACGTAGGCATTGCCGTCTACGTCTACAGTGACGCACAAAGGCGCCCACCGCGAGTTTTGCGGCCCCATGGCGTATCTTGCTAACTCTTTGCCGGAGCGTGCGTCGATCTTTGATACGATCCCATCCTTTGCGCTCGGGACCCACAGAAAGGGAACGCAATTTAGCGAACGGCTGAGGACAACTCCTCCTATTTCCGGAGATATCTGTGTCTTATCACATATTCCCCCGGAAAAGTCCCCAGGTTCAGTAAATTCCTGCAAAAACACCTGCGCTTGCAGGCTGCCTGCAAATAAGCAACATAAGAAAACCAGGGCAATCCGTGCCCCAATTGCGGTAGTCTTCACGACTAACATCCTCCCGTCCGATTGTGATATAGGCTGATTCCATGGTATTCATGCCACTCATCAACCCGCCTACGCGCTGGCAGGAATACCTGAATATTACGTGGAGGATGTAATGCAGTTATTTTTGCTTCAAAGGGGGCGGGGTGGGCACAACATAGGGTTTGGGATGCAGCGACTGAACATAATTGTAGATTGTCGCGGTCTCCGCAAAATAGAAATCTGCCAGTTCGGCATCTCCTTTGACGCGTGCGTAATCGGCATATTTCTTCAGCTTGTCGATTGCAGATTGGGGGTCTCTGAATGGCAGGGACGCAGGCGTCGAGTAGGCCCCACAGCGAAGAGCGTTCAGCCGCCCAGAATCCGCATAGGAAGCTGCGAACATAATCTGGCCCTGCGCCCCCATCTCACGAGACTTTGCGATCTGGGCTGTTGTTTGTGAAGTCTCTTTATGCACATACATACCAATCCCCTCAGCCAGCAGGGCATCGCCAGCCAGAGCCTCTTTTTGACGCATTATCAGCCTGCCGAAATGGCCGTCGTCGGACGAATAAGACATTGGAGCGATATAATTGAGCCAACCGTTTGCCGCCCAGTTCGACCAATTTTGCAGCAGATGCAAACGTGCATCCGGCGGATATGAACCAACTGCGGCGGATACTAAAACGTCAGGTCGCAGAGATTTCGTCTGAAGATATATTCTCTGCATAAATGTATTTACCAAGCGTTCTCTGAACTTGTTCCAATAGTATTGGTCAGGGCTGCCTGGCTCTATATCTATCGGATCGATGCCGTATTGCTTTTTGAACAGCGATATGCTGTCTGGGCTATAGCCGAACGGTTTTTTATCCTCTGTCTCATATCGAATATAATCCAGATGCAGGCCATCCACATCATATTTACATATCAACTCCGCGAAAAGCTCCGCCAGGAAATCGCGGGCCTGCATATTAGCCGGGCTTATCCAATACCCACCGTTCGGTGACAGCGCCTCCCCGTCTCGATCCAGTTCAGCCCATGCCGGGTGCGCAGCCAGAATCGCACCTTTATCCTTTGTATAGCCCGCTCGAAACACCCACACCCAAGGGTGGACTTCAATGCCCAGCTTATGCGCCTCACTTATAATAATCGGCAGCGGGTCGGCTGCTCCTGCAAATCTGGGGTCTCGGGCTATGACAGTGCTGGGGTAGATGGCGTACCCGCGGCAGATAGTCTCAGGTATGAGAAGATTGAAGTTTGCATGCGCATATTTATGCACCATCTCGCGTATCTTCGGGACGGTTTTGGGGATTGCCCCCGCATCAATCCAGATACCGCGAATCTCAACGCCGGGATCGATTTTGGAATAGTCCAGGCTGGCGTATGACGTGCTCACGCAAATCAGCAAAATAATTGTGGCTGCAAATAAACGCATCTCGCTTGCGTATTCTTCACCGAACGATTCTTTTCCTTGTTTGTATTCAGTAATTCGCTTCTTCCGCCGACAATTACATTGAGCGAAAGTGAATGAGGTAGAATAGATCTATGGGTGATGTGCTAAGCCAGTCTGAAGTAGACGCGCTGCTTTCCGTATACCGCGCGGCAACCCCTATTGGGGGAAGTCCGTCGCGCCACGAAAAAGAGATCCGTCTCTACGACTTCGCTCGCCCGGATAAGTTCTCAAAAGAGCACTTGAAATCCCTCAACATTATCCATACTAAATACGGAGCCGGCTTCTCCGTGTCCGCGGCGATAAAACTACGTGCATCTGTGCAAGCAACAAGGCTGCCGGTTGACCAGCTCACATATCGCGAATATTGCGCATCCATTGCTGATGGTGCGTTGTTTGTGGAAGCCAAACTGGATCCGCTCGCTTCTACGGCGATCTTTGAGTTCAATCCTGCGCTGGTCTCTGCTTGCGTCGATTTGTTGGCGGGCGGCGCTGCTCCATCCACGACGGTATCGGAAATAACCGATATAGACAAGAAGATTATGCTGCCGATAATCGACCTGGCCATAAAGAAGTACGCAGAAGCGTGGTCTACTTGTGTGGCGTTTCGTCCGGAGATAGTATCGGTGAGCACCGATCCCAGTGCACGCCAGGTTCTTTTACAGGGTGAAGGGGTCTTGATCTGCGGATATGAGATAGCAATCGGCGAATGCATAAGCATGATGAGTGTTTGCGTACCCACCGCCGCCGTGGAAGCGGTTTTACCCGCACTGACTCTCGGACGAACCCTCAATATACCGGGCCGCCGGCACGATGCGGCAGCGACTACTGCCCTGCGTCGTGTCTTTAATGAAGTGCCGTTGGAATGTAAAGCGATCCTCGGGCGAGCAGAACTGCCGGTGCAGGATGTCGTGGATCTGGCCGTAGGGGATGTTATTGCCTTGCCGGTTAAGGCCAATTCGGCGGTAGAACTAATCGTCGAAGATGTTCCTGCTTTCATGGGCGTCGTCGGATTATCCGGCAGCACACGAGCCATCAGACTCACCAACAAAATCGAACAACGGCCGGCTGCTTAATATTTCGAGAAAGCAGTCATTATTCCAGTGTAAAAGATTGACTTCACGGATGTGCGCTGATATTATAATAATCGTTTAGCCGCATCTCCGTGGAGGCTCCTGTGATTCAGAATCAACCCACCAGCGCCGCAGAATTCGTACTTATCCTTGATTTCGGCGGTCAGTACACTCAACTTGTTGCCAGACGTGTGCGTGAATGCCACGTCTATTGCGAGATCGCTTCGTTTGACACACCGTTGGAAGAGATAATGGCGCGGGGTCCCAATGCGCTAATATTGTCCGGCGGGCCAGTTAGCTTCTTCAACCCAGATGCGCCCAAATGCGATGTCGGAATATTCAAAAGCGGCATTCCGTGTTTGGGAATATGCTATGGCGCTCAACTTATGGCAGCCGAATTGGGGGGCAAGCTCACCGCAGGCAAGAGCCAGACCTATACGCAAACCGACTTGCGGATAATTGATTCATCGGATATATTTGCGGGTTTGGATCCTGAGCAGTCTTGCTGGATCAGCTATGGCGATGTTGTGGAAAAAACGCCGCCGGGATTCAAGCTCACCGCACGGACTGCGCAACTTCCGGTCGCAGCAATGTCCGATCCCGATCGCAAACTGTATGCCGTGCAGTTTAATCCTGAGTCTGTCGACACTCCCAGCGGAATGGATATTTTGCGCAACTTTTTGTTTGGTCAAGCAAATCTGAGCGGGTCGTGGGATATGGCGACTTTTATTGAGACAGCCACCGATGCGATTCGAGATCAAGTCGGCTCACACAAGGTGATCTGCGGAGTCAGCGGGGGGATAGACTCCAGTTGCGTTGCCGCACTCGTGCATCAGGCGATCGGCGATCAGCTCACGTGTATATTTGTGAACCACGGCCTGCTGCGACTGAATGAAGCCGAGCAGGTGCGGCGGACTTTCGAGGATCATTTTAAGATTAGACTCGTCTATGTTGACGCTGAAGAGAGATTTTTGAGAAAGCTGGCTGGCGTAACTGACCCGGAGCGCAAGAGAAAAATCATCGGCGAGGAGTTTATCCGCGTATTCGAAGAGCATGCATCAAAGATAGAGGGGGCAAAGTATCTCGCCCAAGGAACCGTATATCCGGACGTCATCGAGAGTGGTACAAAGAGCGCGGCAGTAATCAAATCGCATCACAATGTCGGCGGGCTGCCTGAAGATATGGATCTGGACATTATCGAACCGATTCGGCAGTTGTTCAAAGACGAGGTGCGGGAAGTGGCTTCCTGTTTGGGGCTGCCTGAAGATATGGTGTGGAGACAACCGTTCCCAGGGCCAGGGCTGGCGATACGTGTGCTGGGGGAGGTTACGAAGTCTCGTCTCGATACTCTGCGCCTTGCGGATTCTATCGTGGTGGACGAGATTAAAGCTGCCGGGCTATACAGGGATGTTTGGCAGGCGCTGGCCATTCTTGCTCCCATTCGCAGCGTCGGAGTGATGGGCGAGCAGCGTACCTATGCCGATACCATCGTGTTGAGAGTCGTGACGAGCAAAGACGCGATGACGGCCGAGTGGGCGAGATTGCCCTACGAAGTTTTAGAAAAGATCAGTGATAAGATCATCAGCGAAGTGCCGGGCGTTAATCGGGTGGTATACGATATCACCCCCAAGCCGCCGGCCACAATCGAATGGGAATAAAATTGCAATCCAGCCCGGAGTTAAAAGTTTTAATCAGCGAGGAAGAGATACGACGTCGTATTTGTGAGTTGGGCCGCCAGATTTCATCGGATTACTCGGGAGAATCTCTGCTGCTGGTCGGCATTTTAAAAGGCTCTGCTATATTTCTGGCTGATCTGATCCGGGCGATAGATTTGCCGGTGGATTATGATTTTGTCGCCATATCGAGCTACGGCTCGGATACTCGGTCGTCTGGTGTTGTGCGGCTGCTTAAAGACCTCGAGTCTGGGGTGGGTGATCGGCATGTGATTATAGTCGAGGATATCGTCGATACGGGTTGGACACTTCGGATGAGCTATATTGTTGAAAATATAAAGGCAAGAGGAGCTAGCAGTGTGAAGGTGTGCGCTCTGCTGGATAAGCCCAGCCGCCGACAAGTGGAGGTCGACATACACTACCGGGGCTTTGAAATCGAGGACCTGTTTGTCGTGGGCTACGGCCTTGATTACGATGGTCGCTACCGCAATCTCCCCTATGTTGGAGTCCTTGCGAACCCCAACAGAGACGAATAAATGCCAAATTATGAAGATTTGTTGTTTAATGACTAGACAAAACGTGGTATTAGCAGTACAATTGATGCTGTCGAAGACGTGTCCTCATTCGATTTGTGTTCCTTAGACTACTGCAGGCAACCATCAGCCAACAGACTCCGGATTGACATCCCTGCTGGGGTGTGATTGCCGTGCGCAGGTACATAGCTCAGACCACGTTTAATTTTTGAACACGTCATTCCCATAGAGGTGAATAGAGTGGAGCCATTAGAGCTTTCAGAGCTGGAAAAAAGAAGCATCGAAGAGTTGGAGGGTATCGCCAAAACCCTCGGTATCGAGGAACCCTACAACAAACGGCAAGAT
>LSQX01011261.1_pt1 | contig 10074 bp, 9 predicted proteins | sample 654561 | NCBI WGS metagenome assembly LSQX01 (sample SAMN04489861, study PRJNA283612) | anaerobic digester metagenome | isolation source: 4 biogas reactors fed with cattle manure at either 37C or 55C with and... | place: Denmark: Kongens Lyngby | collected 2014
GTTATATTCAAAGTGTAATGGACCTGCTGCACCCATTGTAATAAATGGTAGTGAAATAGAGGTTGTTGTTACACCTGATAATTCTTTTTTAGCTTTTTCAGCAGCATCACGTAATCTTTGAAGTGCCATTTTATCTTGTAGTAAGTCAATACCGTGTTCTTTTTTAAATTCTGCTGCTAAAAACTCATAGATTTTGTGGTCAAAGTCATCTCCACCTAATTTATTGTCTCCTGAAGTTGCAACAACTTCAAAAGTTCCATCTGCCAAGTGTAAGATTGATACGTCAAAAGTACCACCACCTAAGTCAAAGACTAAGATTTTTTCTTCTTTTGTTTGGTCTTTATCAATACCAAAAGCAAGAGCCGCTGCAGTAGGTTCGTTAATAATACGTTCTACTTCTAAACCAGCAATTTTCCCAGCATCTTTTGTCGCTTGACGTTGAGCATCATTAAAATATGCAGGAACAGTAATTACCGCTCTGGTTACTTTTTCACCAAGATATTCTTCAGCATACCCTTTTAGATATTGAAGAATCATTGCAGAGATTTCTTCTGGTGTATATTCTTTTCCTTCTAATGTTACTTTGTGGTTTGTGCCCATTTCTCGCTTAATCGATTGAACAGAGTGTTTGTTAGTGACCACTTGTCGTTTAGCTGCATCTCCTACGATACGTTCTCCATTCTTAAAGGCAACAACAGAAGGAGTTGTTCTATTCCCTTCTGGGTTTGTAATAATTTCTGCTTTACCATTTTCCATAACTGCTACAGCAGAGTTGGTTGTACCTAAGTCAATTCCAATAATTTTACTCATAATTTCTCCTTTTTTTCTAGTTCGTTTCTAATGTTCTATTCGCTTACTTTTACGAACGCTGCTCGTAAAATTCGATCTTTAATTTTATATCCCTTTTGAAGGACTTCAAGCACCATATTTGGTTCAACACCTTCAACTTTTTCAGTCATTAATGCTTGATGAACGTTGTAATCAAAAGGTTGATTCATGGCTTCAATCTCAGTGACTCCTTCTTCTTTCAAGGAAGCAATCAATTGATCATAAATCATTTGTACTCCTTGTTTCATATTTTCATCACTTGTTTCTTGCTGTAAAGCTCTTTCCAAATTATCAATAACTGGCAAGATATCACTAGCAAACGATTGAATTCGATATTTTAATGTGTTCTCTAATTCTTTTTGAACTCGTTTCTTGTAGTTGTCAGCATCCGCATAGGCTTTGTAATACTGATTCTTTAATTCAGCGTTTTCTCGCTTCAATGTTTCAATTTCTTCTAACAACTTCTCATCCGTTTGTTTTTTCTTAAAAATTCCTTTTTTAGGTTTGTCTTCTACATCTTCAATAATTTCTTCTTGAAGTACTTCTTCAGTCTTCAGTTCTTCGTTAACTGTTTGTTTATTTGTTTCCATAAACCTCCTCAATCATTTGGGTAATGTATTCAACCAAGGAAACTACCTTTGAGTATTCCATCCTCGATGGTCCCACAACCATGAGTTGATGGGAATCTTGGTCTTCAGATAGATGAATTTTTGCAGTTACGACCGCAACATCGTCAATCCAATGAGTCTGAGTATGTGTCCCAGTTTGAATAGCAATCACATTTTTGTCATTAATTAAATCTCTCCATAAAGCTGAGTCTTCTAACATGATCATCAATTGTCTAACTTTATTAATGTCACTAAACTCAGGTTGATCCAATAAATTGTCTTTTCCAGAGAAATACATTCTATCACTAGCAAACTTCACAAAACAACTCGCAAAAGCTTCAAAGAGTTGTTCATACTGAAGAACACTTACTTGTAAGATAGGACGAAGACTCTCCATCTTCACAACAATTTCATTAATGTTGGTACCAATTAAACGATCGTTTAATATTCCAACATACTTCACTAGATCATTCATCGTTACAGGAGGTTTTAGATTAAACACTTTACTTTCACGATGATCATGATCAGTCTCAAAGATTACTAACGCTTGTTTTTCATCAATCTCAACAATTCGAATATCCTGTAATCTTTGTTTCTTCCCTTCAGGACCTAAGACAGCAGATGTCAGATTTGTCATCTGAGATAAGATATCTACACTTTGTTGCAAGGCATCTTCAACCTTATCACTTCGGGTTTTAAAGACTTCTTGTAACACCATTTCCATCTTATCATTTGAACTTTTTTCCATGAGGTGCTGAGTATAAAACTGATAACCTTTTGTTGATGGAATTCGCCCCGATGAAGTATGAGTTTTTTCAAGTAATCCTAATTCTTCTAGTACACTCATTTCATTACGAACGGTCGCACTTGAGTAATTCCATTTGTATTTTTCGATAAGATATTTTGACCCAACAGGTTCAGCTGTTTGAATAAATTCTGAAACAATTGCTTTAAATATCTCAACTCGTCTTTGGGTTAGCATTTAACACCTCCTAGCATTCAAGTCGTATGTCTGCTAGTATTATATCATATATTTTAGCACTGTCAAACATTGAGTGCTAAATACATTAAAAAAGTCACCGAAATGACTTTTTATCAACTTGTTTATTTTAACTTAAAAAAAGAAAATACTCAACCCAAAAGATTTATCTTACGAAACAATATCCATCATTTCTTTATCAACATCCCATAATACCATCTTTTTCATAAGGCACCGTATTTTTCCATCCACAAAATCTTTATGATGATGTCCAAAAAACCAGTATTCATATAGCTCCGGATGATTGTATACTTTATCCAAAACAAATCCTGGATGAACTCGGTCATTTTTTTGTTGTTGTGTTTTCTCTAAATATGAATCACTAATATTTCCAATAGGATATCCGAAATGTTCAAGAATAAACGTTCGCGGTCCATCATGAGAAATAATAACATCGACAGGTCCGTAATCAAACAAATTTGTTAAAGCTTGATCTGACTTTTCTTTTAATGGCAATTCTTGTTTAAAGATTGTTGAATCTAGTTCACGATAAGAAAAGTCAATCGAATAACCTCCCGGATAAAACCAAAAGGTTTTATTAAAAATCGTAGCGATTGACCCAATTAAAGGAGCGAATAAATTTTGTGCCATTTCATATCCCATGACACCATATTTCTTAACAATTGGCCTTTTTTCTATCCAATTATAATTTTCATGATTACCCAAACAAACAATAACATCACAGGGTAAGTTCGACCAGTACTTTAACATTTCATCACTTTCCCAAATCCATGGGACTCCAATGTCTCCACAATGTATAATCACATCGTTTCGATTTAAATTTAAGTCTCTAACTACCTGAGGACTCAGTTTCTCCATATCCACTGATCCATGAGTGTCTCCAACAATAAGAATTCTCATATTATCACCTCTATGTTAATTATAGACCTCATTTCACAACGCTTCAAACAATGTGTTCGTCTTTTTTTCTTGTAATTGTACTAATGCTTCCTTTATCGTTTCACTTAAACTCGGATGCGGATACACAATCGATAACAACTCTGAAATTGGTGTTTTTAAAACAATAGCTGTGGTTAAAAGTGTAATAACTTCTCCAGCCTCATTCATCATCAAATGAGCACCTGTTAAATAGTTGTTTTCTTTAACCAACTTCACAAACCCTCTGTCTTGTTTTTGGATAGTTGCCATTCCCGAACTATTCATCGTAACTTTCACACTAGTTCCCTCACTCGATCCGACGCTCGCTAGTTGAGGGGTTACATACAGCACTTTCGGTACAATGCTGGTGTTTTCAAAATTGGGTAGATTAAACATATGTCGAATCGCATTTCTGGCTTGACTACTGGCTAAATGAGCTAGTTGCAAAGGACTACAACAGTCTCCTGCACCATAGATAGTCTTGATACTACTTTGTTGGTTTTCATTAACAATTAATCTCGAGTTTACTACTTCTAGTTCAATTTCGCTCTCTATTTTGAGTGCCTGTCTTCCAACACNNTATCAACCTCAATCATTGTACTGTCGCTTAAAGTTACTTTTAAACAGGTTTCATTTTTCTCAATTTCTTTTATAGAACAATTAGTTCGAACATCTATTTTTTGTTTACGAAGTGCTAATCGATAATTAGACTGTAAATCTTTGTCCCATCCGTTCATAATTTTATCTAAAAACTCAACTAGAATAACTTCTACACCTATAGCAGAGTAAAAACTCGCAAACTCAAGCCCAATGACACCAGCTCCCACAATTAAGATCTTCTTAACATCCAAATGATCAAGCGTCAGAATTTCTCTACTGGATAGCATGTATTCCGATCCTTTAAAAGACAAAGTTCTGTTTGTTGAACCTGTCGCTAACAAAATAAATTTTGTTTCATAGACATCCCCATTGACAGACACATGGTGTCCATCAATTAGTCTTGCCGTTCCATTGATATAGGTGATTTTCGCTTTATCAATTAAAAAACGAATACCCTTTTCAAGTGTTGACACTAATTCTTCTTTTTCGTATTTATTAACTTCCTTTAAATTTTGAAGCATATACTTGGTCGGTATACAGCCTTCTTGAAGACAGGTGCCTCCCAATTTATCTTTCTCAATCAGAATTACTCTTTTATCATGTTTCGCAGCCAGAAGAGCTGCTTCGTAACCAGCGGGACCTCCACCAATAATTATGACATCAACCATGTTGTTCCTCCATGAATAAGTCTGTTAGCACACGAACCATCGCCTCTTGTTCTTGGGTTTGAAGTGTGAGTTGTTTCAATGATTGAAGCAATTTATTTTTCTCAAAACCAACATTAATCCACACCTCTTTTATTTCTTTTAAAAGATGGGGATTCATCATGTCGCTATACAGTTCAATATCTTTAATCTTGTCAGCTTCGATATTTGCCTCAATCGTAATCACTCCAATCGCTGTCACAAACTCTTTATTAAAATTGGATTTCATCCGTCTGGGAAACAGCCATTCTCGTGAAGCATATTTTGGTATAATCTCTTCCAACTGATTGAGCTCAGTTACTGTTAATTGTCTTTCTTTTGCTTCTGAATAGACTTTCGAAAACGCTTGAATTAAAGCCTTTGAAACATCATCAATCCTAATACTCGCTTGAACATCCACTAAATTCATAACACGACTCTTCACACTTTTTACTTGATGACTTTGTAACTTCGACAGATGGGGTTTAAGGTAGGTCGATAACTTTTCTTTATCGACATGAACCATAATTGTTCCATGGTGATACTGTTTTTGTTGTTTTTGATAATAAGCATGTCCAGAAAATTTTAATCCATTAATTGTTAAATCGTTTCTTCCAGAAATCGTTGCATCAATATTCAGAGATGCTAACGCTTCTAAAATAATCTGATTGTTTTTTGAGATATCAAACACAGAGTCTTTACCAATAAAAGTAAAGTTTAAGTTGCCTAAATCATGATAGACCGCTCCACCACCTGAGAGCCTTCTTGCTAGGATAACTTCATTGTTTTCAATTGGCTCCATGTAACACTCGATGTAAGGATTTTGATTGTAACCAATGACAATCGTGTTTTGGTTCTGCCATAAATAGAGGATGAGTTCATCATCCTCTATTTGGTTCAATAATACTTCTTCGAGTGCTAAATTAATATAAGGATTAAAACTAATTCCCTTAATGATTGTTGCGTTCATCAGTTGCTTTAACGATAGGATGTCTAGCGGCTTTTACTTCGTCAAGACGACTCACCTTTGTAGAGTGTGGTAGCTCCTGGAATTTTTCGGCATCACGATGTGCTAAGTCAACTAACTCATGTAGTGCTTTCGATAATAATTCTAACGATTCAAGTGGTTCAGTTTCTGTTGGTTCAATCATAAGGGCTTCTTTTACAACTAATGGAAAATACATGGTAGGAGGGTGTACTCCGTAATCTATAAGCCCTTTACTGATGTCCAATGCGCTGACTCCTGTTTCTTTCTTAAGATTTTCAAGTGAAATAACAAATTCATGCATCGGTCTTTCTGGATATTTCGGTACAAAGATATCTTTGATTAAGTGTGCCATGTAGTTTGCGTTCAGTACTGCATTACTAGAACTATGTTTCATGCCATCTAATCCTAACGATTTCATGTATGTTAGTGCCCGCACTAACACTAAGAAATTTCCTTGGAAGTTTTTCATTGGTCCGATACTGCTTTCAGATTCAGTTATCCATTGATTATTTTCGACATAAGGAATTGGCATATATTTTTTTAGAACATTCTTTACACCGATTGCTCCAAGTCCTGGACCTCCCCCACCATGAGGTGTGGAGAACGTTTTATGTAAATTTAAATGGATAGCATCAAAACCCATATCCCCAGGTCGAATCCAGCCCATAATGGCATTTAGGTTTGCTCCATCATAATAGAGTAGTCCACCATTATCATGAACTAAATCAGCAATCTCTTTGATTTCAGTTTCGAACAGACCTAATGTATTTGGATTTGTTAACATTAGTCCTGCTGTTTTATGAGATACTTTCTTTTTTAAATCCTCAAAATCAACACGACCATGTTCATTGGATTTAACTTCTACAACTTTAAATCCACACATATTTGCGGATGCTGGATTTGTACCATGAGCACTATCTGGAACTAACATCTCCGTTCTTTCTACGTCTTGATTGTCACGATGATACGCTTTAATCATCAGCAATGAAGCAAGCTCTCCTTGGGCTCCAGCAGCTGGCTGAAAGGACATTATATCCATCCCTGTTAGTTCTTTCAATATCTGGTTAGCTTCATTAAAGACACCCTTTGCTCCTTCAACTGTATCGAGTTCTTGAAGTGGGTGAATTAAAGAAAACCCTTCATAGCTAGCGACCACTTCATTGACTTTAGGATTGTATTTCATTGTACAGGATCCTAGAGGATAGAATCCTGTATCAATCGCAAAAGTCTCTTGCGAGAGCTTTGTATAGTGACGAATAATTTCTATTTCACTGAGTTCTACAAGATTGGTCTGTGTTTCACGTTTAAAATTTAAAGAAATTGGTTTTACTTCTAGTGGCGGGAGCGTAAAACTTCGTCGATTCTTAACACTCTTATCAAAAATTAACATCCGAGCCCTCCTAATATTTCAATTAGTTGATCCATTTCTTTTTTGGAATTCGCTTCAGTAGCACACCATAACATGTGGTGCTCATCGATTGGATAGCCTCCTAAAATACCATTCTTGTCAAGCAAGGCTAATATATCTTTGGTAAAGCACTTTGATTGAATGACAAATTCATTAAAGAATTGATTATCATATTTGAGACTAAACCCTTTTAATGTCGTTAATTGGTTTGCTAAATAATGGCTATTTGCTACATTCATATGTGCTGCTTCTAACAATCCTTGTTGGCCCATTGCTGCTGTATAAATCTGTGCTCTAACGGCCATTAACGATTGATTAGAACAAATCGATGAACTCGCTTTGTTGCGACGGATGTGTTGTTCACGAGCTTGCAGTGTTAGGACATAACCATCTTTTCCTGTGCGATCGGTTGTTAACCCAACAATTCTTCCTGGTAAGCGACGCATCATTTGATTGGTACAGGCCATAATTCCTAAATACGGTCCTCCATAACTAAGAGGAACACCCAAGGGTTGTCCTTCGCCAACAACAATATCAGCCCCTACTTCTTTTCCTGATGGTAATATCATACTTGCGAGTGGATGAAATCCCATAATTAAGTGAGTCTTCTCATCCAAGACATCATGGTAGGATTTGACATCTTCTATTAATCCATATTTGTTGATTTGTTCGACATAAAGACCACAAACATTCTCAGATAGTTTGTTTTTAAGATCTGTGATTGACATTCTTCCATCCAACTGGTCGACTAACACAATTTCCATGTCATATCCACGACAATAGGTTTTAATAACCTCTAGATTTTGTTTCTTTATCGTTGACGATATGAGAATCGTTTCTTTGTTTTTTTCTTGTGCCATCATAATTGCTTCAGCAGCAGCAGTTGCTCCATCATAAACAGAAGCGTTGCTAATATCCATTCCAGTTAATTCACAGATAGTACTTTGATATTCAAAAAGTACTTGAAGAGTTCCTTGGGATAGTTCTGCTTGGTACGGTGTGTACGAAGTCACAAATTCAGCTCGAGTGGCCAAAGCATCCACACTGCTTGGGATTAAGTGTTTGTATGCCCCATTACCTCTAAAAATTGATGGATAGACTTTGTTTTGATTCGCATAGCTTAACATTTCTTTTTTGACTGTATACTCATCTTTTCCTTTATCGATGTTTAGTTCTTTCTTGACAAAAAGATTTTTTGGAATGTCTTGATAGAGTTCTTCAATTGAATTTAGCTCTAAAGTCTCCAACATCTTCTTTTGTTCATCAAGACTATTACTAACATAATGTGCCATTTATAAAGACTCCAAATATACTAAATAATCATCTAAATTCATGAGTTCATCATTAAGCTCATCATATGAAGCTTTAATTATCCATGTTTCTTCAGGGGCTTCATTGAGCTTCTCTGGTGCATCAAGAAGTTCTTCATTGATTTCAATAATTTCTCCATCGATCGGTGATAGAATATCACTTACTGCTTTAACAGATTCAACATCTGCAAAACTTTCGTTAAAAACAAGTTGATCTCTTTCTTCTCCAGGGTTGATAAAGACAATGTCTCCCAATTGTTCAACAGCATACTTACTAATACCAATTAAAACTATGCCTTTTTCAACAACTTCTACCCATTCATGATCCTTTGTATACAGTTTTTCTGACATATAGCATTTCCTCCTTCTATCTTTCTAATATTTTCTCAACAAGCTTTGCTTTGATTAACTTGTTATGAATCTCAATCAATACTTCTTGACCAATTTCACTGTAATTTATATCGATAAACATCATTCCACCTGCTTGTTTTAAGGATGGCAACATCGCCGCAGAAGTCACAAATCCGACTATCTGATCACCAACAAAGACTTTATAATCTTGTCGAGCAATGCCTCTTTCTAGCATTTTAAAACTACGTCGTATTCGCGTTATTTCTTCGTTGGCTAGTGCTTCTTTCCCAATGAACTCTTTGTCCATTTTAACAAAACGCATTAAATCAGCTTCTTTTGGACTTACAGTTTCATCGAGTTCATGGCCATATAACACCATTTCAGCTTCTAAACGAAGTGTGTCTCTCGCCCCAAGTCCACAGGGTTTAGCACCGACTAAAAGGAGATGTCGTGCAATATCTAGCACATTCTCTTTGTTTCCATAAATCTCAAAACCGTCTTCCCCTGTGTATCCATTTCTAGACACTATTACGGTATGCCCGAAAAGTTGAACATCTGCTTTAAAACTATAGTAACTGGTAGGAATCTCTTCTTTGTTCATGACACTTGCTAGTAATTCCATCGCTTTGGGACCTTGTAAAGCAACTTGACCCATTTCATTTGTCGTATCGGTAATCGTGACAGAGTCAAAAGCATGTCTGCTTATCCAATCATAATCTTTTTGATGATTAGCTCCATTGCAGACAATCATGGCTTTTGTTGGCCCAAAAAGATAAACAAGAACATCATCTTTTATTCCACCTTGATCATTTAACAAAAGAGCATATCTCATTTTGTTAACCTTGAGAGTATCAAAGCGATTAGTTAAAAGATAGTTTAGAAAATCGATGGTTCCTTCTCCTTCTACCCAAATTTTACCCATATGAGAAACATCAAAAAGACCAACTTCTTCTCTTACGATGGCATGTTCTTTTAAAACACCTGTCGGGTATTGAATAGGAAGCAAGTATCCAGCAAATTCCACCATCTTTGCTTGATTCTCTAGATGATAATCATAGAGTGCAGTTTTTTTCATGGCGAATCTCCTTCTTTATTTTAGTATACTTGAAACCGCTTAACTTTTCATTAATTTAGTCGCAAAATAACAAAACAAGCCTCTTTTTTGTATAATAGAGTCAGGAGGATTTAGTTATGAGTTTTCATTTATACGATACAGACATCTTTGTGGTCGCAGGGACTACGACTCGAGTCCATGGGAAAAGTGAAGGGGTTTTCTCAAATAATAATTTAGGATATACCGTAGGAGAGGATCCAGAGATTGTTACCTTTAATCGTGAAACATTAGCAACACAAATTAACACAAATCTTACTGATTGGGTG
>LSQX01161618.1_pt1 | contig 10074 bp, 6 predicted proteins | sample 654561 | NCBI WGS metagenome assembly LSQX01 (sample SAMN04489861, study PRJNA283612) | anaerobic digester metagenome | isolation source: 4 biogas reactors fed with cattle manure at either 37C or 55C with and... | place: Denmark: Kongens Lyngby | collected 2014
CCTTGAGTGGTACCTGTTCCCACCGTAGCGTAATAGTAATCGTGCAGTTTACCGAACTTGCCTTCCCTTTCATAAGCCCGCAGGGCATCCAGAGGGAAGATCCGGTTGGGGTCTTCGTTGGCCGCGGCCGGATCATAGCCGGCATGGATGGTTTTGTATTCTCCGGCGGGCAAGCGGTCTTTATACTGGGAAATGTTGTAACGTCCCCATTTGGTAGCCGAAGCAGACTGAATCCGGTCCGGGTTGTCCTTGGGTACAATACCCCCGGAGGTAACAAAGGCTATGGTAGCTTTGCTCAGGTCTTTAACCGCAGGAGCAATGGGAACCCGGTCCGGTTTAGGGATAGGCAACTCCGATTGGAAAGGCTGGTTGTTGAGTTTTTTCAGCAGCATATCCACTACCCGGTCAGCCGCCGGTATGGGGGGATCCATAACGGTTTGGTGACGTTCTCCCCGGCCAAAGTAGCCTTCATCTTGGGCGGCACCGATGGGTTCTCCCTTGGCCAGTTTTTGCCCCAGCTGAGCCATAGCTTTGATATCCTTGCGCATATCAGCGGCACTTTTTCCGCCTTTGAGGATGTATATTTTCTGGCGGAACATTTCCACACCGGGGTTTTCATCATTCATGGAAGTAACCACCGGCACCTTGAACTGTTCCTGGACCATCTGGCACACATTGCCGCAGGCAATGCCATAACGTCCCGCCCGGAAAGCAGGCCCGGCAAAGAAGATGTCAAAGTCCTTATCCTGCAGGAAGCCACTAATTCTCCTTAAGGCTTCTTCCGTATGGGAGCCCATGTAGTTGTCCCCGCAGATAATGGTGTGAGTTATAGTCACATCATCCAGTGCTTCGTCCAGGGCTGTGGCTGGTCCTACTAAGCCTTCCCGGATGACCGGCTCAAAGTCGGCCTGCTCTTCACCGCCGATTTGGCCAAAAAACTGGTTGATATAGAGAATACCTTTTTTCAACTTTTTCGCCCCCTTAGTATTCCTTAACCGTCTTGGTGGAGAATCCGCAGATCATATCTCCGCAGAACATGGCGTTGTCCTCAATAATGATGGAGCCGTCAGGTCTGACGGATTCAGCCCAGCCTCCGGAATTGCCGTCCCGGGCTATGGATTCCAGTTCGCCGATTACTTTATCCATAGGCGGCAGATCCAGTAATTCGGAAACATTACCCGTGGAGACAATGGCATCAGCCCTGGGATCCAGAGCCACCAGAGGCTGGGACCTGCCGTCCCGTCCGGTGCATTCATTGGTGATACCTACGGTTTTGACCCCGGCTTTTTCCAGTTCCACTATGCACTGGATAAAGTCAGCATCGGGATTGCCATAGCCTTCTTCAGCTACAATGGCTCCCTGGGCACCCAGAGTGCTGGCGATTTGGGCTACAAACAAGGCGGAACGGGTTTTTTCCTCCAATCTGACATTCAGGTTGGACATGATAACCCCCAGGAAGTTGATGGTCTTGCCATGTTCCTGGTAGAGACGCTTGATGGTCGGGTTGTTCTGGTGGTCGTAGGTGGAGAACTTGGAGGAACTGGGCATGAAACTTCCCGACACTATGGCCCCGTCCAGAACCTCGTTGGGGTGCATAAAGGTCGGGAGCATGCGATTGGAGTCCCAGCCGTACACCAGAGCATTGTAGCCCATCTCTTCCATTTGGGAATCCAACTGCATCACATATACTACTCCCGGCAAAGCCATTACTTCCGGAGAGCGCTGAGTAATGGGCGGGAGGTCATATACTTCAATTTCTTCCGGAGTCAGGTGTTCCACACACTTGGCCAGGTATTCAGCCAGACGGTGCCCGGCCCAGCGCAGGGCCCGATTCTTTTTCTGCTGCTCATGCCGTTCAAATTCTTCATCCGTATCTCCCACCAGGCACAGGTTTATCAGTTGGGAGTAATAGCTATGAACAGCACCCGGCCCGCTCATATCAATTACCCCGTCCTGGAATCCTCCCCAGTGCTTGCCCACTACGGTAAGGCTCATGCCTTTCAGAGCGTGGGTTCTGCCCTGGCCGGCCCGCACCAGATCATTGGTCATGCCCGGGAACATGACCCCGCCCGATACTTTGCAGCGGGGTTCAATAGCTTCCTTAACCGGAGTGATCCGCACCGACTCCCCGGGGCGGGCAATCACCAGGTCAGCATCGATAATGTGATCGTCCTCATAGACTACCGCCAGGGCTTCCTCTTTGTTAATGGTAAGGATGCCCTGGTGATAAGAGGTCTGATCACCGAAGCGAATGTCTTTTACAGGGAAATTACCGATTTCAAGGCGCATTGCTAACAAACTCCTTTCTGTGCCACATATTATTAATGTGAGAATTTTTCGCTGGTGGTATGCATGCCGTAAAAACTTAATTAACAGCCGGGTAACCTTATTATGAGCAGTGGGAAGCTGATCCTATGCGAAGGAGAGCAAATAGCTTGCAAGCAGCAGGGGGATTAATTATGATGGTATAAGACTCGAGATTTAAGAACAGCTGTAGTGCTTTGAGATAGGAGGAAGCTATATTATGAGTGACCGGGACGAAAAATCGCTGAGTCAGGAGACAGCTGATAATCTGCCCGTCAATTTTATTCAGAATATAATCAGCGAAGATTTAATGATGGGTAAAAATAACGGACGGGTACACACCCGCTTTCCTCCCGAACCCAATGGTTACCTGCACATTGGCCATGCCAAATCCATCTGCCTAAATTTCGGCTTGGCTGCTGCCAACGGGGGATTGTGCAACCTGCGCTTTGACGATACCAATCCCAGCAAAGAGGAAACCGAGTATGTCGAATCCATAAAAGAGGATGTGCGCTGGTTAGGATTTGACTGGGAGGACCGGCTGTATTATGCTTCCGATTACTTTGACCGGCTGTATGAGTTTGCCTGCCAACTGATAAAGAAGGGCAAGGCCTACGTCTGCGACCTGAGTGCCCAGGAAATCAAGGAGTACCGGGGTACTCTGACCGAACCCGGCCGGGAAAGTCCCTATCGCAATCGCTCCGTGGAAGAGAATCTGGAACTGTTCGAGCGCATGAAGAACGGGGAGTTCCCCGATGGGTCACGGGTGCTGCGGGCTAAGATCGATATGGCTTCTCCTAACTTGAATATGCGGGATCCGGTAATTTATCGGATTCAGCATGCCCATCACCACCGGACCGGTGACAAGTGGTGCATATATCCCATGTATGATTTTGCTCATCCCCTGTCCGATGCCCTGGAGGGCATTACCCATTCCATCTGTACTCTGGAATTTGCTGATCACCGGCCTCTGTATGATTGGTTTATAGAGAATGTGGACTACGGCAAAGAAATCTATGGTCGTCCTCAGCAGATAGAATTTGCCCGCTTGAATTTGACCTACACGGTAATGAGCAAGCGCAAGCTGCGCCTCTTGGTTGAAAAGGGTATAGTGCGGGGCTGGGATGATCCCCGCATGCCAACCATTGCCGGACTGCGGCGCCGGGGATATACTCCCGAAGCCATCCGCGATTTCTGTGAGCGCATCGGAGTAGCAAAACGGAACAGTACCGTGGATATAGCTTTGCTGGAACACTGTATTCGTGAAGACTTGAATCTACGGGCTCCCCGGGTGATGGCGGTTCTCCGTCCTTTGAAGGTGGTTATTACCAATTATCCCGAGGGCCAGGTGGAGTGGCTGACCACGGAGAACAATGTGGAACAGCCGGAAATGGGAACCCGGGAAATTCCTTTTAGCCGGGAAATATACATCGAGCAGGAAGACTTCATGGAAGATCCTCCCAAAAAGTATTTCCGGCTCAGACCGGGCGGAGAAGTACGGCTGAAAAGTGCCTATATAATTAAATGCGAAGAGGTAATCAAGGATGACCAGGGCAATATTGTAGAACTGCACTGCACATATGACCCCGATTCCAAAACCGGCGGACCCAATGCCGGCCGCAAGGTGAAAGGCACCCTGCACTGGGTATCTGCTGCCCATGCTCTTGATGCTGAGGTACGGCTATATGACAGGCTCTTCAATGACCCCGATCCGGATGGACATAAAGGCCACAATTTTAAGGAGTTCCTGAATCCTGACTCGCTTACCATCCTCAATCATTGCAAGGTAGAGCCATCGCTTGGTGAAGCCAGCGAGCTGGATCACTTCCAATTCATCCGACTAGGGTATTTCAATCTGGATCCCGATTCCTCAGTTGGCCATCTGGTTTTTAACCGGACGGTCGGGCTTAAGGATACCTGGGCAAAAATGAAGCAGTAAAGAGCGAGGATTGTATTAAGGTCGTAACTGTACTGGCACAGGGAACTCCAGCCACTCGGTGAGCTTCTCGTAAATCTTTAGGCGCTCCTCCGTGCAGAAAGCCCGTATGCTGGCACTGTGATAGCCACCTTTGAGGACCATCACCATCGCATCGGCCGGGCCTTTAATTTCGGTAACACCTGTAGCTGTCCAGGTGTCCAGTTCTCCATAGATATAAAGAATCTTATCACCCTGATTATGAACAAAATCATGCAGGAAAGGCAACGTTTTGGGATTGAATGTTGTGTCTAATCCGTAGGGAATCAGTGCCAGATCCCAGGTAATCGACATGGTATCCTGCAGATATTTACGGAAAGGCTCCGTATCATATCCGTAATAACCCATTTCGGTCATAGCTTGATAATAGTGAGGCAAGAATCCCCGTAGCCCGGCTTCACTGAAATAATACAGGGCATTGGTCATTTTCATCACCTTCATCAGCTCACCGACCGTAGCATCCGGTCCGGGTAGGTCCATAGGCCTTGGGTGTCCATACTGCCACATAACAAACGGGAACTCCAACACAGCCAATTCATAGGCGCGGTCGATGCCCATGGGGAAAGTCCATTTAACCTCTTTAGCCCACATCTGCATTAATGGCATCAGTTCGCTTTTACGCTCAAAAAAGGTCCGCTGAAACTCCTTAACCCGGTTACGCTCTGCCTCAGTACCTACCTGCTCCAGGAAAGCAAAAATCCGAGGATCCGTCTTACCAGTGTTCAGGGGCGCAACATAGGGAATCGCCACATCAATATCATCAGGATAAAAAGCTTTAAACATCATAGCCGTTTGGCCATCCTTGCTGTGCCCTGTGCTAACCCACTTCCCTGGATACAATACTTTAAAAACCTCTACAATGGCATGTAGATCCGAAGCCGCTTGCCATGTAGTTAAATGCTCCCATATCAATGGATTAGGAACTGATTCGCCAAAAAAACGATGTTCTACGCGAATCATATTACTCTTGAGCAAACCGGCAGGCTCACAATAGCCCAGATTAGCAGCCGAGTACCCTGAGGTGCTCAGCACCATCGGACGATCGAACCCCAGATGCCCAATGAACATCCGCTGTGTAAAGGTCGCCCCTTCAGGATTATTATGATCTAATGGTTGAGTAAAACGAATCTCATAAGCCTCACCAAAACGGTTTCCATGAGCAGTAGTGCCAATGACCTCTACCCCTGGAATTTCTTTCAATGCTTCTAAAAGAACAGAACCCTGCGCTCCTAACTGGCTGTTGAAAAAAAAGCTTAGAACTAATATGACAACAAACCTTCCCATACTGATAATATATTAAAAGAATCCACTGTAAAACTACAGATTTTACCCCCTCACTTGTAATTATTCCTACTTTTGCAAGTCTACTATTTGACTAACGATCACTTTAAATACAGAAAGAAAATGAAAAAATTACCGCAAACACTCAAACTCCTGGCACCAGCCATGTTACTACTTCTCTCGGGCTGTGCCATGCAAAAATCTGCAACCGGAACGCAGGATATCCTGCTGAAGTATCATGCTTCTCCGGGAAAATCCTTCACGGTGAACAGCAACATGAGCACCGTCGTGGTTACCGAACAGATGGGCGAATCGATGGAAGTAGCCATCTCATCAGCTAGCGAATCGGTTTACAAGATTAATTCGGTCCAGGATGATGGAACGATGTTGATGGAAAAAGAATTCAAATCAATGACCCAGGAGAACAAAAATCCCATGGGAGATACCTCTTCGGATTTCAGCACCTGGATCGGCAAAAAGGCTGGTTTTCAAGTAACTCCGGCAGGCGAAGTCTCCAAAATAACCGGGCTTGACCAGTTTCCGGATGTGGTTGCTGCCAGTGGGGAAACCTTGAATGGCGATTATCTGGAAAGCACACTCAAGAACGATTTCATCAAGCTGCCGAATCAGCCTGTCAAGAAGGGCTTTTCGTGGGCAGTACCTGACACGATGGAGGTAGAAGTTAATGGTGGCAACCTGAAGCAGGATGGCTCAACCACTTACACCATCGGTGATAAGGTTACCCGGGAAGGTGTTGAGTGTATTCAGATTCTTGTAGATGGAACATCAAAAATGACCGGCGAAATGGAACAGCAAGGGATGACCCTCGAAATCACCCGCGAAACCAAAACAACCGGTACCCTCTACTTTGCTTTGGGCAAAGGCTATTTCCAATCGATGGATTACTCAGCCACCGCGCTAGGAGAGGTTTATATCCCCATGGCTTCAATGAGCATTCCGCAGAACATGACGACAAAAGTCTCATTATCAACGGTATTTGACTAACGAACGATCATTTCGAGCATTCGTATTTTCGTAATTTTCTGAAAAACAAGGGCTTACAGTAGCAACCTACTTGTAAGCCCTTTTTTTTTAGGAGGCTGACCAAATTGTTCTCAAGAGGTGGTCAAAGGCGAAATTTCATCGATTGCAGTCGAAATTCTGGTTATGACCTCCTCATTTCCAAGGATTGCCATGATGTCGAACACACCCGGACCCATGGGTGCCCCAACGAGGCACAAACGTAACAGATTCATCACCCAACCGGTATTAATTTCAGCCTCAGCAATATATTCTTTGATGATCGCTTCGTAGAATTCAGGATTCAGGGTGTCCGATAGCCCTGTCTCAGCGGTTTTCAGTCGATCAACGATTCCTGCCAGCATTTCAGGAGCATTCGTGTTCCATCGCTTTTTGATGGTAGTAGGATCATAGTTCGATGGGGCCTCAAAGAAAAACCAAGCCTGATCCCACAGGTCTTTCACAAAACCGGCTCTCTCTTTAACCAGTGATATGATTTTCACCAGTCTCTTCCACTCCGTTTCGCTCATCGCGGTCTTCTTTGGCTCAGTGAGTTGTAGAGCCCTCTGTCCGTAGTCCCGGATAAACTCTTCGGCCATCTCCTCGTCTGTCTTGACCATCATATACTGATGATTGAACCACCGGGCTTTATCAGGATCAAATCGGGATCCTGATTTTCCAACGCGCTCCAGGGAGAAAACCTGAATCAGCTCCTCCATGGAGTAGATTTCCTGATCGGTGCCATCGTTCCACCCCAGGAGTGCCAGGATATTGACGAAAGCCTCCGGGAAATAGCCGGCTTCGCGATATCCGCTGTACACCTCTCCGGATTCGGGGTTAGTCCAGTTGATTGGAAAGACCGGGAATCCGAGCTTGTCTCCGTCGCGCTTACTCAGCTTACCATTACCGCTGGGCTTGAGAATCAGGGGCAGATGAGCGAACTCCGGCATGGTATTGATCCATCCGAAACCTTTGTACAGCATGACATGCAGTGGCAGGGAGGGTAGCCACTCTTCTCCTCTGATCACGTGGGTAATCTCCATCAGATGATCATCCACAACGTTAGCCAGATGGTACGTCGGTAGTCCATCAGACTTAAATAACACCTTGTCATCCAGGGTATTAGTATTTACCCTTACCTCTCCACGAATCAGGTCATGCATGACAATCTCCTCATCTGTCGGCATTTTAAAGCGGATCACGTAAGGCTTGCCGGAGGACAGGAGTTGGTCTGTCTCCTCTTTAGATAGCGACAGGGAGTTCCTCATATTCAAACGGTTAGCCGCACCATAAGCAAATGCTCCGCCTACGGAAGCGGTTTCTGCCTGTTTCCTTTTTCGATCAAGCTCCTCTGCCGTATCAAAGGCATAATAAGCCCATCCGGTTGTCAGCAGCTGATCGACATATTGTCGGTAGATGGCTTGTCGATCGGATTGGCGATAGGGACCGAAGGCACCGCCCTCGCGAACACCCTCATCGATTTGGATCCCGCACCAAGCGAGTGATTCCATGATATACTCTTCCGCACCGGGGACAAAGCGTCCCTGATCGGTATCCTCAATGCGTAAAATCATAGTACCCTGATGTTTGCGTGCAAAGAGGTAGTTGAACAATGCGGTACGGACTCCGCCCATGTGTAACGGGCCGGTTGGAGATGGTGCAAAACGGACGCGAACTGGCATGACAAAAATTTTAGGCAAAGATCGTAAAAAAGCACCAGGCTCGAGCTATCGAGCAGGCGGCAGGGATGATCGTCGAAATTCATATCTTTACCCAACTATGAATAAGATTGTTATCCTCGATGGGTACACGCTCAATCCCGGTGACATTTCCTGGGAAGCGCTGGAAGCGCTGGGTGAGGTAACCCTATATGACCGGACGCCTATCGGTCAGGTGGTTGAGCGGGCGGCTGGTGCTGAGATAATCCTGACGAACAAAACGCCCTTAACCAGAGAGACGCTCAGGCAGTTAAAACACCTGAAATACATTGGTGTTCTGGCCACGGGCTATAATGTGGTTGACGTGGTAGCGGCTCGGGAGCTTGGGATGGTTGTTTCCAATGTACCGGTTTATGGAACCCGATCGGTAGCGCAGATGGTTTTCGCCCATTTATTAGCCATATGCCATCATGTTGAAGCTCATAATCAAGCTGTTAAAAATGGCGACTGGAGCCGGCATGATGATTTTTGTTTTTGGAACTATCCGCTGATTGAATTGGATGGTAAGACTATGGGAATCATAGGATTTGGCAGGATTGGAAAAGCTGTAGCCCATATCGCGTTAGCTTTCGGGATGGAGGTACTCGCGTATGATCCCAATGGGAAGTCGGAGGCAGATCAGGAAGCGGTTAGGATTGTCGGGATGGAAGAGTTATTGCGAGGATCGGACGTCATCAGTTTACATATGCCCGTGACCCCAGAAACTGACGGGATTGTCAACCAAGAATTTATCTCCCGGATGAAGGATGGTGTTATTCTGATCAATACATCCAGAGGTCAGTTAATTATAGAGGAGGATCTTGCAGAAGCGCTTCGATCAGGAAAGATTGGAGCAGCCGGGCTGGATGTTTTGAGGCAGGAGCCACCCATGGAGGATCATCCGCTTTTTGCCGTTCCCAACTGTCATATTACGCCACACATTGCCTGGGCGCCACGGGCGGCACGGATTCGGCTAATGGAGGTAGCGGTCGAAAATCTTCGCTCCTTTCTGGATGGAAATCCTTCTAACATGGTCAATTAAAGCAAGTTAACATGAAGATTTTGGTGGCTTCGGATTCATTCAAAGGCACGCTTACTTCTTTGGAGGTTGGCCAGATCATCGAATCTGAGTTACCTGATTACCATAATATTGACATTTTCCCTGTTTCAGATGGAGGTGAAGGATTTCTCGCCTCAATGCGATCGGTCTTTCCCGGCGATGAACGGACGGTACGGTGTCCTGATCCATTAGGTAAGGAGATTAGTTGTTCCTATATTATATCGGATGGGGGCATTGCACTGATTGAATCGGCGGCAGCATGTGGGTTAGGGTTATTAGCGGATCGTGACAGGAATCCGATGAGAGCGGGGACGTATGGCTTGGGGGTTTTAATGCGAGATGCTCTGCATCAAGGTGTTAGGACTATTTATATCGGGTTAGGTGGAAGTATGACGAACGATGGTGGGGCAGGTTTAATGCGGGCGTTGGGGGTCAAGCTGTTAGATGATGAAGGAAAGGAGATTCTACAGGAAGGGGGAAGAGTATTAAAGTCGATTGCCGAGCTTGATTTATCCGGGCTGGATATGCGGGCAAAGGAGGCCCGGATTATTGTGATTGGTGATGTGGATAATCCGTTATTAGGAGAGCGTGGTGCTACCCGTGTTTATGGGCCGCAGAAGGGAGCTGATGCTGTGATGGTGGAGGATTTGGAGGCTGGGATGGTTCGATATGCTGCCGTGGTTTCCCAAAAGTTTGGGGTAGATTATTCGGATGATCCAGGGGTGGGTGCAGCGGGG
>LSQX01183873.1_pt1 | contig 10074 bp, 3 predicted proteins | sample 654561 | NCBI WGS metagenome assembly LSQX01 (sample SAMN04489861, study PRJNA283612) | anaerobic digester metagenome | isolation source: 4 biogas reactors fed with cattle manure at either 37C or 55C with and... | place: Denmark: Kongens Lyngby | collected 2014
ATCCAGTACGTCGGCATCCCCGGCGCCGAGGAGACGGCCAACTCCTCCACCAGGGCCCACAACATGATGGCCAAGCAGCTGGAACTGGTCGGCGAGAGCCTGCCGTCCTGGTTCGCCTGGGACGCCATCCGCGCCCTGGACTATCTCCTCTCCCGTCCGGAGGTGGACCCCGCGCGGGTGGGGATGACCGGCTGCTCGGGCGGGGGCACCATGACCACCTGGATGTGGGGGCTGGACGAGCGCCTGACGATGGCGGCGCCCTCTTGTTTCGTCACCACCTTCCTGCACAACCTGGAGAACGAACTGCCGGCGGACGCCGAGCAGTACCCGGTGGGCGCGCTGGCCCAGGGCCTGGAGCACGCCGATTTCCTCATCGCCCGGGCGCCCCAGCCGCTCATCATCCTCGGCGAGCGCTACTGCTTCTTTGACCGGCGCGGTACCCAGGAGGCGTACGCCGAGGTGCAGCGCTTCTACGACCTCCTGGGCGGCCCGGAGGGGGCGTTGGCCTACTACGAGGGGCCCTATCCCCACGGCTTTCCGCGGCCCGATCAGGAGGAGATGGTGCGCTTTTTCGCCCAGCACGTCGGCCTCCGCTCCGTTCGCGAGGTGCCCGAGCCGGAATGCCTCACCCCGGACGACCTGGCCGCCACCCCGACCGGTAACGTCATCGAGGCGGGCGGCGCGCCGGTACATGCGCTGGCATCTCGGCGCGCGGCGGACCTGGCGGCCATGCGGCCGGCCCTTTCTCCAGAGGCGCTGCGGGAGCGGCTGGCGGACCTCCTGGGGATCCGCGGGCCCGTCGACGCCCCCCACTTCCGAAACCTGCGGCCCCGACGCACCGCCGAGGGCGTCTGCTCGCGGTGCGCGGTGGAGACGGAGGGTAGCGTCCGGGCGATCCTCCACAAGCGGCTGGTGCATCCAGAGCGCGCCCACGCCCTGGAGGTGGAGCCGGTCGTGCGCCTTTACCTCCCGCACCGCTCGGCGGAGGAGGAGATGGACCGCGAGGGCCTGGCCTATCAGGAAGGGGAGCCGCTGTACGCCCTGGACGTGCGGGGGCTCGGCGAGACCGAGCAGGACGACGGCCTGGAATTCTGGCACCCCTACAACGTGGAATACATGCTGCGCGGGTATGGCCTGCTCCTCGGCGAATCCTACCTCGGGCGGCGGGTGTACGACGTCCTGCGCACCATCGCGCTTCTGTGTGGCGAGGGGGCGCGGGAGGTGCGCCTCCACGGCTACGGGCAGGGGAGCATCCTGGCCCTGTTCGCCGCCGTCCTGGACGAGCGGGTGAGCGAGGTAGTGCTGGAGGGGGCCCCCGCCTCCTTTGCGGAGTGGACGGCCGCCCCGATCGTCCGCTGGCCGGCCACCAACTGCCTCCCGGGCGTCCTACAGCACCTGGACGTCGCCGACTGCCTGGGGGTGCTGGGGGATCGGGCGCAGGTGCTGGAGCACTGGGGGCCCGATATGGGCGGCCGGTAGGCGCGTCGGACGGCGCCCCTCGCAAAGACACACGACGCCGCCGGCGCTGCCGGCGGCGTCGTCGTAGGCCAAGCGCCTAAGCGCGTTCCAGGAGGTCCTTGAGGGCCTGGCCCTGGGTCCGCCAATAGTCGCGCAGGATGGCCATGTCGTGGCCGATGCGGAAGTGCCGGATGCCCATCTCCAGGTAGTACTCGATGTTGTCCAGGCTCTGGAGCTCCACCCGCGGGGGCACGCCCTTTTCCAGGCACGTCTCCAGCACCCGGCGCTCCACCTTTTTCACCTCTGCCTGGGCGTTGCGCTGGGTGTACAGGCCGCTGCTCATCGTATAGTCCGTCGGGCCCCACTGGATCATGTCCACTCCGGGCACCGCCAGGACCTCCTCCAGTTGCTCCACCAGCACGGCCTTTTCCACCATGATGGCTACTACCACGTCCTGGAGGGCCTGGGCCATCTCGGGCAGGGCGCCGCCCGTGTAGGCAAAACGCCGCGACGCGGCGCCAAAGATGCCCCCGCCGTCCGGGGTGTCGGGCCGGCAGATGCGCACGCACTCGGCCACCTCGTCCACCGTGCGGCAGTCCACGAACAGGACGCTCTCGAACCCCGAGCCGATGGCCCGTTGGGCCATAAAGACGCGGGGGTCCTGGTCCAGCTTGATCATGGTGCCCAGGCCGTAGAGCTCCGCGGCCCGGCAATAGTTGTCCAGGTCGGGCAAGGCAAAGGTGCCGTACTCGGCGGCGTACTCCACATAGTCATAGATGCCCAATGCCCCGATGAGCTCCACGACGTCGGGCCAGACGATGGCCGTCCGGGCGCAAAGGGTGGGCTGGCCGGCCTGCAACAGGCTGCGGATCTTGTTCTCGCGCATGGGGTGCGTGCTCCTTTTGAACGATCGGACGTGCAACGATTCCTGGGTCCATTATCCACGGTGTGGGCCCGAGGTCCAACCGGACGGGCGCTCGGCCCCAGGCAGGGGGAAAAGAGGAGGGCGAGCGCAGGGACACGGGGACGGGGGCTGGGGGGCAGTCAGGGCAGGGGCGCCACGCGCCCCTGCCCTGCTGGTCGCACTATTCGACGATCACGCGGTCGGTACCGCTCCGGCCAAAGGTCTCCGGGGCGTACATCTCTTCCGCCCGGGCGGGGGGCACCACATAGTCGCCCGGCGTGGTGGCCCGGGTGACGTACGTGTAGGTGTGGATCCCCTCCCACAAGAGCGACGTAAAGGCCTCGGCGCGCTGGTCGCGGAGGTTCTGGTGCTCGTACCAGGTCCAGCGCCACCACCAGTACGGCTCGGCCTGATCCTCGGGGTCCTGGGGGATGGAGCCGGTCACCGCCAGCGCGGGGTTCATGGGCTCCAGCCCAGCGGGCAGCGGATCCGCCAGCGCCACGTGGTAGCGCCGGGTGGACGCCACCATCGTCAGCCGCACGCGCACCCGCGCGCCGGCCCGGATGTGCCAGACGCCGTCCTCGTCCTGCGTCACGTCCTCGGGCTCGTCCACCGCCTCGTAGCGGCGCTCCACCACAAAGCCCTGATCCAGCGGGTCGAGCGCCAGGTCGGTGGGCGCGTAGCGGAGCCCCAGGCGGTAGTACAGCCGCCCCTCGCCGTCCTTTTCCAGGATGAGGTCCTCGCGGCCCTCCCGGTCGACGAGGAACGCCATGGGAAGCGTCAGGTTCTGATAGTCGGTGGAGCGCCCCTCAAAGGTGAACGCCCCGGCATAGTCCTCGCCGAGCCAGGCGCGGGCGACGAAATCGGGCGTCTGCGCCTCATAGGTCCGGAAGTAGCGGTCCAGCGCCAGGAGGACAAAGGCGTTCTCCTGGGTGTTCCCCCAGCGGCCCGCTTTGCGGTGGGCCAGGAGCCCCTGGACGAGCTTGGGGATCAGGTCGGACTGCGGCCGGTCGCCAGACGCCTCCGCCCGCATCAGCCCCTCGAGGATGATGCCGTCGGCGCGCCGGTCGGAGGCCAGGAGCACATAGCCGTCCTCCTCGCGGAAGGAGGTGACAAAGTGCGCCGCCCCCGCCGTCTCCACCACGCGGTTGGCGAGGTGTCGCTCGATCTCGGCGACCTCGTCCGCCGAGGCGGCGTCGCCGACCAGGACGTTGTATATCCAGCCCAGCGCCTCGGGCTGCAGGCCCTCCAGCCCGGCCTCCTCCAGGAGCCTACGCGCCCGGGCCGGGTCATGGTCGCCCAGGAGCATCCGGGTGTAGAGGGCGTAGGATGTCAGGGTCTGGCGCACCTCCCGCGAGTACCAGTGGGGATAGTGCGACTCGATGTCCCGCAGGTAGGAGAGTGCCCGCTGCACGGTCTCGTCGCTCACCGCATACTCCTTCTCCCGGGCCCTGGCCAGGGAGTGGGCGGCGTGGATGGTGTGGAACGGCCAGGACTCGCGGCCCCGGGTCCATACGGGGAACCCGCCGTCGGGATTCTGCAGCGCCTCGAGGCGAGCGATGTCCTGCGCCACGGCGGCGTCGAGCTCCGCGGCCGGGGGCAGGCCCTCGGCCTGGAAGGCCTCCAAGACGTCCCGCAGCGCCGCGATGGCCAGGATGCGCGAGGCGAGTTGCTCCGAACACTCGTACGGATACTGCACCAGGTAGATCACCGCGTCGGTCAGCGCCTGCAGCGCCGTCGACGAGGTGGTGATCTCCAAGCCCCCAAACTGCGGGTAGACGTCCTCCGGCGGCACGATCGGCTGGGCGACGGCGCCCTCGTCGATCACGCCATAGGTGGCAAAGGCCTCCGTCGTGGCGGGGGTGTACACCGGCAACTCGAGTTGCGCGGCGTCGGCCCACGCGCCGGAGACGGCCCCCACCAGGAGCCGGGCGGTGCCGGCCTGCTCGGTGGTCAGCGGGAAGCGCACCTCGATGCGATCCCGGGCCGGCACGGTCACGACCCGCCCCGCCTCGTCGGCCAGTTCCAGGTTGGTGGCCTGCACCGCCACGTCGACCTCCAGCGGCTCGTCGGTCTGGTTCTGGAGGACCACCGGCAGGTCAAAGCGGTCGCCAAAGTTCAGAAAACGCGGGGCCGAGGCGCGCACCATGAGGGGCAGCCGCGCCGTGAGCGAGGCCTCCACTTTGCCATAATGCGTCTCACCCGAGACCGCGACGGCCATGATCCGGTAGCGGGTCAGGTTGTCGGGGAGAGTGACGGCGACCTCGGCGGTGCCGTCGGCGTCGGTGGGGTTCTCGGGCGAGAACACCGCCAGCGGGTTAAAGTCGCTCCGCACCCGGATGGGCGTGTCGGGTTGGCCCGCCTCGCCGGCCATGTCCATGGCGGCCTCTTCGGCCACGGCCTGGGTGGCCATGGGGGGCGCCGCGGCGGGCGCCGACGGCTCGGCCATGCCCGCGGCGGCCATCCGCGCGCCGTCCTCGGCCATCCCCCGCGATGCCGCCTCCAGGAGGTCGGGATCCGCCAGGAGCACGAACCGCCGCAGGCGATAGTCCTCCACGCCGCTCCAGCGGTCGGGGTAGAACACGGTGATGGGGTCGGCCAACGTGTAGCCGGTCAGGGCCAGCACCGCCTCGTCCACAACGATGACGGCGACCTCTGCGTCGGAGACCGGCTCGCCCTCGGCGTCGCGCACCTGCAGGTCGATGACCGTCTCGCCGCCGGGTTCCAGCTCGGCCTCCCGGGGCGCGAGCGCCACGGAGAGGGTGCGCGAGTAGGCCGGCACCCGCAAGTCCAGGCTGCCGGTGGCGTACGCGGGCCGGGCGGGCAGATCGTCGTCGGGCTCGCCCTCGGCGTTTTGCCGGGGCGCCGTGCCCACCAGGTCCACCTGCACGGTGACGTTCGGGATGTCGTCCTCGCCGATGGGCACCTCGAGGGTGATGCTCGGCTCGTCCATGGTGAACCGCTCGGTGTGCACCAGGCCGAGGCGCCGGACGGTCAGCAGGCCCTCGGCGGGCGCAAAGGGCGCCTGCACGAGGATCTGGGCCGTGTCGCCGGGGGCGTACTCTTGGCGGTCCGGGATGAGGGTGACGTCTTCCAGCTCCACGCGGTTGGCGGAGGGGCGTTGCCCACCACTCACCCAGCGGGTGATCTGGGTTTCGTTGCGCCGGTCCTCGTCGTCGGCGATCGAGGCCGTGATGCGGTACGTGCCGCCCTCGGGCGTCTCGAACGTGCAGCGGACGGGTTCGTCCTCCGAGGTCACCGAGCAGATCTGCTCGTCGACCTCGACCTCCTGCCACTCGCCGCGGGCGTACTCCCACTGGAGGCGGACGCTCCGCACGGTGATCAGGCGGCCGGCGACGGCGTTGCCGTCCAGGTCGGTGACGATGGCGTCCACCCGGATGGGGGTGCCCCGCTCGACAAAGGTCGGCTCGCTGCGCAGGCCCACGTAGAGGTCCGCGGGGTGCACGAGCATGTTCGCCGAGGCCGCCCAGGCCTGGCGGTTGACGTCCATCACGCTGGCCTCGGCGGTGACGACGCTGGGGCGCACCGGATCAACGGACTCGAACCCAATGCGCAGGGCGTGCTCGCCGGCCGCGTCGGTGAGGGCGTCATAGTGCTCGACGCGCACCTCCCGACCGCCGGGCCAGCGGTACGCACTGGGCCCGGGGAGCCACCAGGGTACCCAGTAGCCAAAGTCGAAATCGTCCCAATTCGGCGGGCGGTAGGTGCCCGGCTCGGCGGTTACCATCCAGTGCACGTCGGCCCCCGGCAGGGGACCGCCGGCATAGTAGGCGGCCGAGACGGTCGTCACCGCGGCGTCCCCGACAAAGTAGGGACCCTCGCTGGCCGTTGCAGTCACCTAGAACTCCGGCCGGCGGAACTCTTGCACCTGGATGGCGTGGCCATAGTCGGTGCGCCCCCCGGCAGAGGTCAGCCGCATCTGGAAGTAGGCGTGGCCCAGGTTCATGCCTTCCGGCAGGGTGACGCTCCAGTCAAACCCGCCGAGGGCGCTCAGGTCAGCCGTGCCGCTCGCGATGGTGCTGCCCCGGGGGTCGATGAGATCCCAGGCCACCTGGCCGGCGCCCGGCAGGGTCAGGCGGTCGGCCCCTCGCTCGAACTCGACGCGACGCACCCACCCCTTGACGTGGACGTCCTCACCGGGGCGATACATCCCGCGGTCATCCCACACGTACCAGCGATAGTTCGTGTCGGGGGCGCGCTTTTGCCAGGACGTGCCGCCCCAGATCCAGGCGTTCTCCGGGAGGAGGGCGGCGTCGCTGCCCCGGCGGGCGATGACATAGCCGGCGCCCTCGCCCGAGGCGGAGCCGACCAGGGGCAGCCGGGTCAGCCCGTCCGGGCCGGTCTCGGCCGTCTCGCCACCCGGGTAGAGGGTCAGGGAGACGCCCTCCAGGGCGACCCCCTCGGCCAGCGACGTGGCCCAGGCCACCATCTCCTCCGAGTCGGTCATGGCGTCCACGGCCAGGTCGCTCATCTGCACCCACACGCGGGCGGTGGGCGGGGTCTGGCCCCGGAGGGAGGCGATGAGGCCGACCTCCGGCTCGATCACCAGCACCAGGTGCCGGTGGCCCTGCCCCCGCAGGGGGCTGAGGTCGATGATGGTCTCGGTGACCTCATCGGGCAGGCCATCGATGGTCACCCGCTCGTCCATCACCCGGTCGCCGGGGGGCGTGTCCTGGGTGCGGTCGCGGGCGACGCTGCGGAGGTAGGCCGTGTAGGCGGGCCAGTCCTCCGGCTCGACGGCGTACGCGCGGACCCGGGCGGCCCCATAGTTCACGCTGTACATGGAGAGGCCGGGCGCTGCGGCGGGATCCAGGACGACAAACTGCTCGCCAGGGACCGTGAACAACGGGTAGGCCGCGCCTACCCGCACATCGAGAGAGACGTCCTCCTCGAGGGTCTGGCCAAAGATGTCGACGACGCCGGCGTGCACCGTGACGGTGTACGTCGTGCGGCCGGCGGATCGGCCGGTGATCTGCACCCCGTTCCCCATGGGCGCTGCCGTCAGATCGGGCAGGGCGGGTGAGACGGTGATCCACTCTGGCAGAAAGGCCTGCTCATCGAGGGGGTTGGAGAAGCGCATGTACCAGGGCGTCAGCGGGGGGCACTCGTTGCCCCAGGCGCACTGGAGCTCCTCCACGCGGAGCGGACCGTAGGTCTGAAAGGTAAAGGACTGCACCCGATCGGTGACCAGTGGCCCCTCGGCAGAGGGCGTGCCGGGTCCCACGTTCACCGTGACGGTGGTGGCGGCGGGGAGCGGCTCCGCGGGAGCAAAGGCCACCCAGCGGCCCTCCTCCGTGGCCTTGACCAGGCGGTAGGCTGCCTCATCATCGGCCACCTCGTCCTCGGTGGCCATGCGCACGCCATACGTGCGACCGCCCGCCGACAGGGTGATCGTCTCCAGGACCGCGGCGGGATCGACCGCCTGGTCAAAGGCGGCGATGATCACGGGCTCGCGCACCGTGGGGCCGCCGCTGGGGCGGTAGGAGGTCAGCGTGACCGGTGGCGTGGCAAAAGACCAGCGCACGGCGTCTTCCAGCGTGCCGCCGGTAGCCGACGCGGTGCCGGCCGGCACCTCCACCGCGTACTCGGTGGCCATCGGAAAGCGGGCGGTGGGTTCAAAGAGCAACGTCTGGGTACCCACCCAGCGCCAGGCGCCCTCGGGCTGGGGGTCCAGCCGCACGGGCACGTCCTCGGCCGCCACCTGCTCCACGGTGCCCAGGGCCACCATGGGCTGGCTAAAGGTCACGCTGAGAAAGGGAGCCAGGGGCACGTCGCCCTCGGGGCTGTAGCGCAGCACCTCGAGGGGGCCGGTATCCGGCGCTCCGGCGGGCGCGGTGGGTTCCTCGGGAGGGAAGGGCTGCTCGATCGTCTCGCCGGGCCGGGGGGGACGGATCGTCTCGGCGGGCAGGCGAAAGTCCTGCTGATCGCCCGTCTCGCCTTCCAGTTCCGGCAAGCGCGCCAGGAGCGCCTGGAGGGCCTCCTCGGCGAGGGGCTCGCCCTCCACCAGGCGGAGCACCTCGGGCGCCGGCGGAACCTCGACGCCCTCCCCCAGGGTAAAGATCAGGCCGGAGGATTCCTGTGCCACGGCGCCTCCTGACATTGCTGGGGAGCTCGAGATGCCCCCCGGCGGGCTGACGGCCACGCTGAGTCCACCCGGGCCCGCCGGCGAGATGCCGGGGCCCGTCGTGCCACAGCCAAGGGCCAGGGGAGCGAGCAACACGACGACGAGAACGAGTGACAACCATCGGCCGGAGCGCAGGAACGATTGGGGCATGTCGGCCCTCCCAGGGGGTGTGCAGGTGACGCCAGTATCCACAATGCGGGAGCGGATCGTACCACATGATAGGGACGCGCGGGAGGCCGCGGAGGTTCCCCGCAGGCGAAAAGATCATAATCCGGGCCTAGGGGCACGTCCAGCCGCCGCACCCGCCGCCGCCCGCGGCCCTTGACACACCCTGCCCCCGGGGGTTCAATGCGCCCATCGACCACGCCAGAAGCCAGGGGGTGCGCGCATGGCTACGCCCAGTGACGTCTATTCGCCAGAGGAACTCCGCGCCGCCGGACGCCCGGCGGCCTACGAGGGGGAGGGGCTGCGCGAGATCGCCTTTCCCCTGGGTGGCATCGGCACGGGGTGCGTCTCCCTCTCCGGCCGGGGCAGCCTGGTGGATTGGGAGATATTCAACCGGCCGAACAAGGGCTCCCGGATGCCCCACACGTTCTGCACCCTGTGGGCCCAGGTCGGCCAGGGTCGCCCGGTGGCCCGCGTGCTGCAGGCCCCGGCGGAGCCGCCCTTTAGCGGTGCGGGGGGCGGGCAATACACCGGGCTGGGCTTTGGTGTGGGGCGGGAGGACGGCTCCGGCCTGCCCCCCATGCGCGCGGCGCGCTTTCGTGGCGAGTTCCCCTTTGCCGAGGTGGAGCTCTCCGACCCGGCCCTCCCCCTGGGGGTGACGCTGGAGGCCTACAGCCCCTTTATCCCCCTGAACGCCGACGACTCGGGCCTGCCCATCGCCGTCCTCCGCTACCACCTGCGCAACGATGGCGACGAGCCGGTGCGCGTCTCCCTGGCCGCCAACCTCTGGAACCCCGTCGGCTATCCGGGCGAAGGGCCCTTCCAGGGCGAGTTCCTCGGGGGGAACGTCAACCGCTACGTGGAGGAGGGGGACCTGCGGGGACTGTTCCTCACCAGCGAGCGGTACCCGGCCGACGACCCCGTCCACGGGTCGCTGGCCCTGACCACCACCTGGCCCGATGTGGGCCATCAGGAGGCCTGGCTGCGGGGCGCCTGGTTCGACGCGTTGCACGACTTTTGGGACCACTTTGCCGCCTCGGGCGAGCTGCCCGAGCGCTCCTACGGCCCCTCGCCCGAGGGCGTCAGCGACGCCGGCAGCCTGTGGCTGCGCGCCACCGTCGACCCGGGCGAGGAGGTNNCTGCCGCTGGCCATCTCCTGGCACTTGCCCAATTTCGTCCAGTACTGGAAGCCGCCGCGTGGGGGAGAGCAGGCCCGCTGGCCGAACTATTACGCTTCCCAGTGGTCCGACGCCCTGGACGTGGCCCGCTACCACGCCGAGGAGGGCGAGCGGCTCTACGCCGAGACGCGACGGTTCCACGGGGCGCTGTTCGCCTCGCGGCTGCCGCCCTACGTCCTGGACGCCCTCTCCTCCCAGGCCTCCATCCTGCCCAGCCCAACGGT
>LSQX01210827.1_pt1 | contig 10073 bp, 8 predicted proteins | sample 654561 | NCBI WGS metagenome assembly LSQX01 (sample SAMN04489861, study PRJNA283612) | anaerobic digester metagenome | isolation source: 4 biogas reactors fed with cattle manure at either 37C or 55C with and... | place: Denmark: Kongens Lyngby | collected 2014
CCCGCTGCGTGCGGATGAACTTTGACATGGCTTGCGTCAATCATCAGCCATTCGTAATCCGGATCCTGGATAAGAACTTCCAATATTCTTTCCTAGATACCGTTCCTGCGCCATCGGATGAACCGCTGCTGGACAGTACCCCACTTGCCATAATCCGGCGGAAGATCCCGCCAAGGCGCGCCGGTCCGGATGATCCAGAATACACCATTGATAAACCTTCTGTTGTCCTGCGCAATCCCTCCCCATTGTCCTCGCTGCCCCGGTAGGTTAGGCTCCAGTAATGTCCATACGGAATCGCTCATATCGTGTCGGTGATAAGCAGCGGTCATCGCTTAAGTCCCCTTTCAGTGATGACACCATTCTATCACAATTCTCGTGTAGACACTATCTAATTCATTTCACCATTTGGTATTCGGTACGTTTTATCGTACAATGTCCTTACTGAACATCCATGGGGGCATGCATGAGTTACGCGGATACCGTTTTTATTCAAAACTGCAAAGACATCCTGGAGAAAGGCTTCTGGGACAGCGATTTGCCGGTGCGCCCCAAATGGGCGGACGGCACGCCCGCGCACACGGTCAAGCTGTTTGGCCTGGTCAACCGCTATGATTTACGCAAGGAGTTCCCCATTCAGACCATCCGCCGCAGCGCGTTCAAATACAGCATTGACGAGCTGTTTTGGATCTGGCAGAAGAAGTCCAATAACATCAAGGATTTGATGAGCCATGCCTGGGACGAGTGGGCGGATGAGTCGGGCAGCATCGGGAAGGCCTACGGCTACCAGCTGGGCGTCAAGCACCAATACAAGGAAGGCCTCTTTGACCAGGTGGACCGGATTTTGTTTGATTTAAAACACAACCCGCACTCCCGGCGCATCTTAAGCAACATCTACGTCCACGAGGACCTGCACGCCATGCACCTCTACCCCTGCGCCTACTCGATGACCTTCAACGTCACCGGGAAGACCCTCAACACCATCTTGCACCAGCGCTCCCAGGACATGCTGATGGCCAATGCCTGGAACGTGATGCAATACGCCATTTTGACCCACATCATGGCCCAGGTCAGCGGCCTTGAGGCGGGCGAATTTGTGCACGTCATCGCCGACGCCCACATCTATGACCGCCATGTGCCGCTGGTGAAGGAGATCATTGCCCGCGATCCCTTCCCCGCGCCGACGCTGGAAATCAACCACAAGGACGACTTCTATGCCTACACCGTGGACGACTTCAAGCTGCTGGACTACCATTTCCACCCCTTCGACCACAAGATTCCCATCGCGGAGTAAGCTATGATTGCCATTGTCGCGGTTGATGAACACTATGCCATCGGGCACAAGGGCGGGATGCTGTTTCATTTGCCCGATGACCTGAAGTATTTCGCCGCGCAGACCCGCGGGAAGACCCTTGTGATGGGCCGCAAAACCCTGGAATCCTTCCCCGGGGGCAAGCCCTTGAAGGGCCGGCCGCACATCGTCTTCAGCCGCAACCCGGATTATCACCCCGAAGGCGTCACCCTGGTGCGAAGCGTAAAGGAACTGGAGCAAGCCATCCGGGGTTTGCCCGGGGATGAGGTGATGCTCTGCGGCGGGGACAGCCTCTACCACCTGCTGATTGACTGCTGTGACTCCGCCCTGGTCACCAAAATTGAGGCCGCGGCCAAGCAGGCGGACAGTTTTTTCCCCAACCTGGACGCAAAAGACAATTGGGAACTGGCAAACTGCCGGGAACGGCAGGAACAAAACGGGCTGGGTTTCCGTTTTTGCGAATATGTCAACAAGGCCGTCGCGCCTTTGAACGAAATCATTGCGATGGAGGACAAGAAATGAAGATCGGCTTAAGCTCCTATTCCCTGGTGCGCCTGCTGGACCGGGGCGAACTGACCCTCAACCAGGCGGTGGACTGGGCGGCGAAAAACGGCGCGGACGTCTTTGAACTGGTGCCCTTTGGCTTCCGCTTTGATGATGAAGTAAGCGGCAAAATCAACAAGGAGATGATCGCCTCCGTCAAACAGGTGGCCAAGGACGCGGGCATCCGCCTGTGCAATTACTCTGTCGGCGGCAACCTGCTGCAGACGGGCGAAGCCCAGCAAAAGGAAGTGGCGCGGCTCAAGCGCGATGTGGACATCGCGGCAGAATTGGGCCTAAATATGATGCGCCACGACATTGGCGGCTGGGGCCGCAGCCTCAAGGAAAACACCGCCATGCACTTTGAGGACCTGCTCAAGACCATGACCGACGCCGCCATCGAGGTCAGCGCCTACGCCAAGACCCGCGGCGTAATGACGATGCTGGAAAACCACGGCCAGTTTGTCAATGGCACCGACCGCGTGCAGCGGGTGATTGACACGGTCAACAAGGCCACCGGCAACTACGGCCTGCTGCTGGACACCGGCAACATCATCTGCGTGGACGAGGACCCCCTGGCCTTTGTGCGCATCCTGGCGCCGGATGCCAAGATGGTCCACCTGAAGGACTTCTATGTGCGCGCGGAAAACCCCGGCGACACGGCGCCCAACTACCAGCACGGCGCCTGGTTTACCAGCAAGGGCGGCACCTTCCTGCGCGGCGCCATCTTAGGCCAGGGCGATTTGGACGTCTTGGGCACCATCAAGGCGCTCAAAAAAGCAGGCTACACAGGCGACATCGCCATTGAGTTTGAGGGCATGGAGGACTGCCAGTACGCCAGCGCCGTCAGCATCCAAAACGCCAAGCGGATGCTGGAAGAAGCCTGAGCCTTCTTCTTTGCAATTTCACGTTTAGAGCCTCAACATTCTTATTTCCCCCTCAAGCAGGTCCTGTTGGGACACCATCAATCGAAGGGTTAGAAGGTTCGCTATACCGGATTTCGCCGACTGTCGACGGAATCCGGTTTGTGTTTGAGGAACTTTTTTACTATATGAGGTCGGTCACCCCGGCGACATTCAGCGGATACAGCCCGGTCACCGGGTCCTGGCCTTCATAATCACACCAGACCACCTGTTCCTCTTCCCCGGCATATAAAAAGCCCACCGCGCGCATGGCGTCATTGTTGCGCGGGTGCAGCCTGTCCAGCGCGCGCTTGACCACAAAGGCACGCTTGTCCTTTCGCTTCAGGCAATCCGGCAGCACAGTGGTCTGGGTGGAGGCGAAGCGGTCCAGAAGCATCAAATCCCGCAGCAGGGCTTCCTTCTCGCCCACCAGGTGCAGCAGCGCTTCATACAGGCCCTGGGTCAGCTGCTCCAGGGACAGGCGGCCTTTTTCTTCTTCAAGCGTTAAAATGACCTGGCCCAGCTGATAAAACAAGTCAAAAGGCTGCACACGCAATTCTTCCGTTAGCCAGCGCAGGGTCAGTTGGAAGCGCCCGGCGTTGTGCACCTTGTCCAGGGCGTGCTCGGCTGTTTGCAGCACCTTGAAGTCCGCCTCGCTCAGCCAGGGGGTGGACCGCACCTGGTAGGGCGGCTCCCTGTCAAAAGTACAGGGGTAGGCCTCCGGCTCCTCGCGCATGGCGCTGCCGTGAATCAATTTCAAAAATCCCAGCTGCAGCGCGTGGGGGCGCAGGGCATAGGCCTCATCAAAGCCCTTGATAAATTCCCGCAGGCCCTCCTGGGGCAGCCCGGCGATCAGGTCCAGGTGCACTTGCGCCGTGCCCAGCCCAATCAGCTGTGTCACCCGGGCCTTGAGGTAGCCCATATCGGTGCGCCTGCGCACCAGGCGCAGGGTGGCTTCGTCCATGGACTGCAGGCCGATCTCAAACTGGAACAGTCCCTTGGGGCTTTTTTCCACCAGATTCAGTGTTTCCTCGTCCAGCAGATCCCCCGCGATCTCAAAATGGAAGGTCAGCCCTTGTGGGATGGTATTATTCTCAGCCTGTTCAATCAAAAACCGCAATATTTCACAGGCGCGCTTGCGGTCTGCGTTGAAGGTGCGGTCCACCAGCTTCACCGTGCGCGCGCCAGAATTGGCCAGCAGCAACAGTTCCTGGTACGCGCGTTCAAGCGGCACCTGGCGCAGTTTCTCCCCCCGGCCGGACAGGCAGAAGGCGCAGGAATAGGGGCAGCCGCGGCTTGTTTCCAGGTAGGCGATGCGGCCGTTTAACTGGTTAAAATAGGCCTCGGTATAGGGCGTGGGCTGCATGTCCTCATGCTGGAAGGGCGGGCTCAGGTGATAGCCTTCCGCTGTCTTAAAGCACAAGCCGGGCACTTCTTCCATAGAATCCAGGCCATGCAGGGCGTCCATGAACTGGGCAAAGGGCTTTTCTCCCTCACCGCACAGCACATAATCAGCTTCGGGGTAACTGTCCAGCGCGTCCTGGGCACGGTGGCTGACTTCAGGCCCGCCCAGGATGATGATGCTGTCCGGCAGTTCCTTTTTCAAAAGGGGTAACAGCCGGGAAACAAAGGCGATGTTCCAGATGTAGCAAGCGATGCCCACCACATCAGGCCGCTGCGCCGCAATGCGCTCAAGCAATTTCTGCTCCGGCTCATTTACTGTGCCTTCCACCACCACCGCCTCGTCCTGTACCCGGGCATAGGCGTTCAGCCCCGCCTTCAGGCACCAGGGCGCTAAGGAGGAGTGCACAAACTGGGAGGAAATGCCTACCAGGGCCACCTTGACAGTCAGTTTGTTCATGCAATCCCCTCCGATTTTTGCCTGATGATAGAACCATGCTATCATAAACTTCGTCACATATTGACAAAAAAAAAAATTAACGTAACATTACACACAGAGAGCATCAAGAACGATAAGTCAGTACAACTGTAGTCTTCCTGTCACTTTGAAGTCATTTATATGGTAGGTTTAAATGAATCCATTGTTGAAGGCTTTTCTCAATGAATCCGCCCACAGGAAATCATTGATTGTAAGTGCTTATATAAGCGCTGTATTCTTTGTTTTCTCTCTGCTGTTCATTTCCCAGCTTCTGCTGCCGGCTGATATACAAACGACCATGCCCTATTATCGCAGGCGTATCTACCTGAGGTTCGATGAACAATCTCAGTATCCAGCGTTCTATAAAAAAATTGATGAGGCGATTAATGAAGGGCTCATCAGCCACGCTTTTTTGTATAGCAAGATTCAAGGTGAAAATGACCTGTTGGCTGTTACAGCCTTTGATTCCTTAGTACATGACCTGTCCGATGACAGCGCATCCCCTCTATTTTACATTGACCCTGTACTGATTCCTCCGTCATATCGATACCATCTGGAGAACTACACTCTGATCATTAACGGCCATACTGTGCAATGCAAGGGTTTGAATTGGGCAAATAGTAGCATGGGGTTTCCAGGTGCGCTAATCAACCTCGAGCAGGTCCCCGGGCAGGCTACCAGCATTGATCACACGGATGGGAATATCTTCTCTCATCCTGTTCACAACGGGGAATACAATCAAATCATCTTTCCCTGGAATCAATATCTTCCGCTTGGTTTAAGCACTTTTTATACGGAACTGGTGTTTCTGAATGAAATATCAGAGCCAGTCCTTCATGAAATCACCAATTCCTTACCACCGGATTCTTATGAACCTCTTCATAACCAGGGTATGGAATACTTGGAAGACCTGGTGAGCAAATCGCATCAGAGTACAGCCGATTCTGTACCAATCGCCATCCTTGTTTTCGCCTTTCTGCTGATCAACCAGCTGATTCTGGTAAAAACTTGGATCAACAGTTTTCGCACGGTCATTCGTCGTTTGCAGGTACTGGGATGTCCAAAGAAAACCATCACCCTCATTCTGATGATATTTAGTCTGGTTCTCTATCTATCAGCCTTCCTACTGGCTTGGCTGTTGTTTGAACCACTCAAAGCAATCCTGATTCAGCATGAACTGCTGCCACAAAGCAGGTACACCGGGACAAGCGCCGTGTTGCTTGGTACCGGAATAATATTTTTGCTGTATGCTTTTATCTCTGTCCAACAAGCCCAAAAAGACCGGAGGTTCATTCAATGATCGGTAGGTTTTATTGGGTGGTCAAACAGGTTGCGCGGAAAAATTTGCTGCAACTGCTGTTGACATGCGTCCTTGCATTTTTGTGCGGGGTTTTTCTGACAGACCTTTTCCTGTGCTCCTATGCACAAAAAGAACATAGCCGGCCTCTTCGCCAGCAGTTTAATGACCTTCACTTCTTGTACCTTCCTTTTTATGAAGACTACCGTCTATCCCACAAACCGGATGAGGATGTTCAAAAACTAATAGATTTGCTTAAGAAAGATGAACGCATTATAAACATCGACTTTATTCAAGATATCTATCCGCTTACTGACAGCCATGGTCGCTCTCTTCGTGCCCTTGCATTCAGCGACCTGCTCATGAAGCGCTTAGCCTTGAACGAAACACCAGAAATAGGCGAGCTTCAGGTGTGGGTGGATGCGCGCTTGCAGGAAGTTGTCAAACCCGGGGACAAATATCTTATAAAAGAACCGGGGGGAGAGCAACTCCCCGCCTTGGTTTCCGGGCACCTCAGCGAAAAAAACAAGCTTGTATCAACCGCTGTTTATAATCCATCTGATCCTAAAATAACAGACTTGATAGTAGATTACGAAACAAATGAGCTATACACCCTTGTTCTGAGTAACAGGTCAGCAGGAACCTACCTCAGCAACTTCAACACATCCATCCAAAAAGTGCTGTTCCTTAAGCTTTCACCCGGGCTTACAACAGGCGAATTGAATAAAATGTACCATGAATTTGAAGAAAAGGGCATCGGACGATTTTTTTCCTTTCATACCTTGCTTGATAATCAAAACCGTGCCGACTGGATTGAACGTGTTGACTTTTTAAGGGTGAGCATCTTGTTTCTGTTCCTATTCTTCCTATCTGTCATCGGCTTCATGATTGCGATGATGCAAAAAAGTGCCGCCTCCATCGCTGTTTTTTCCCTGCTCGGACTTTCAAGGCAGGCAATTTATACACAATTCATTTGTTTTTGTCTTCCTTTGATGATGCTCTTTTCCGGGCTGGGCGTCTGGCTTGCGCCAAATGTTGGAAGCGATTTTCCTTTTTTCACATACCAAGCTCAATTTGGCCCCGGAAACCTTTTGCCACCCTTCATCATCAGCCTGCTGTTCCTATTTGCTTCTTACCTGTCCTGGAAAATACCTGAACAGACGGAGCTTTCAACAACTTTAAGGAGAGCGTACCATGAGCTTAATTGAACTGAGTAATGTTTCAAAAGTATACCAACCCCAAAAAGGAATCAAAATAAAAGCGCTCAACAGTGTTTCATTGAGCCTTGAAGCAGGCATCAGTTATGCATTGATGGGTGCCTCAGGCTCTGGCAAAAGCACCCTTTTAGGCATTTTAGGCGGACTAATCAGACCATGTGTCGGTTCTTACCGCTATGAAGGGCAACCGGTAGACTTTCAAAACGTCAAGTCTCTTCATCGCTTCCGAAATCAGCAGATTGGTATTGTTTTGCAGGATTTCGGGTTGTTAGAAAACCTTACCGCGCTTGAAAACTGCCTGCTCCCTGCAATCATCAATGGACGAAAACGAAAGGAGGCTAATAAACGTGCTGAAGAGTTGCTCAGCAATTTTGAGGTTGACCGCTATGGAAACACCAAGGTCGCTTTTTTGTCTGGCGGAGAAAGGCAGCGTGTCGCAATCGCCCGTGCCATGATGAATGCGCCTGGCTTGGTTTTGGCAGACGAACCGACGGGCTCTTTGGACTCCAAAACCTCAGATTTGGTAACTGAAGTGCTGACACGCATCACAAACCACGGTGCAACATTGTTGCTGGCAACACACAATCATCAAGTAGCCAAAAAATGCAACAAAACCTTGACCATTGTAGATGGGACTTTACAATCAACAAGTTGAAGGAGGACAAAATGAAAAGAATAACATCAATCTTTATGACTTTTACCTTGCTCGCTTTATTGATGTTACCATTGATTGCCTACGGTTATTGTAACGTTGCAGGTCGCTCCACAAACTGCAATGCAAAATATGATCCGACATTCATCATTTTCCCTGAGTGGTTTAAGAAAGACCGCTGGTCATTATCCACGTCTCATCAAATCACCTCTGATCAAACAAACCATGCCTTCATTCATTCCATGAGGGTAAAAATCGGCTCTTCTATCGAGATGGAGGGATTAGGAAAGAGCTTTTTTAATTATTATCACAGTTTGCCTGTTGGTGTCGCATCCATGACCGGATGGGGAATTTGCAACACCTGTTCATATTCTCCCCCAGCGCGTACTTCTGCAGACGCTACCCGCTTTCCGCTGTCAAATCGAGTTCGCAACTTCAGACTCCGCTCCCCACGCCTTGCAATCTGCCTGTAAAACAATCGAGTGGGAGAGGGTGGCTAACCCCCGTCCTCTCACCGCACCGTACGTACCGTTCGGTATACGGCGCGTCCAACGCAATCAGACTGAATAGACTCGTAAGCGTGGGCAAGTTCTAAATACCCTGCGCGGACGAGTCTTTCATTTGTTATGGCTCTTTTAACGGCTCCGGTGTTTACCGTAAACCAATATCCGCGTCTGCTGCCTGCTGCCATGCGCGCGAAGTATTCAGGCACGCCCAGATGCATCAGATGTCGCAGCTTGGTTTTCGTTTTCTTCCATTGTTTCCAGATGTACATTCGGATTCTTCTGCGCAGCCATTCGTCCCATTCTTTCATCCGCGTCTTCATAGAGGCAATCGCGTAGTAATTCAGCCATCCGGTCATGTACCGCTTTATTTCCGCCGTGACCTTTCGGACATTCACTCCACGGTTCCGCTTCGTTAATTCCCGAAGCTTATTCTTCGCTTTCAGCAGGGATTTGGGATGTATGCGTATCATCATTCCTTCTTTGCTCTTGCTGAACGCAAAGCCCAGAAATTTGAATTTCTTCGTGGCGTTTACTTTTGCAATATGGCTCTTTTCGCGGTTCACCTTCAGCTTCAGTTTCCCTTCCAGATAGCGGATGCTGCTTTCAAGCAGTCTTTCCGCTGCACGTTGGCTCCGGCACAGCAGTACGATATCATCGGCATACCGGATCACCGGTACTCCTCTTCTTTCGTATTCCCGGTCGAATTCATCCAGGTACACATTGGCAAGCAGCGGTGACAATGGTCCGCCCTGCGGACTCCCTTCTTCTGTGGCAATCTTGACGCCGTTGTCGAATACACCGCTTTTCAGATATCTCTTGATCAGCTGGATAACCCTCTCGTCTTTTACTTCAATCCGCAAAAGATTCAGCAGCTTTTCGTGATTCAACGTGTCAAAGTATTGGCTCAAGTCGAGCAATACTGCCCATTCATACCCTTCTTCCGCATATCCTCGTATCTTGTAGACAGCGTCCTGCGCGCTTCTTCCCGGCCGGTAGCCATAACTCCCTTCTGAAAAGAGCGGTTCATAGATTGGCATCAGTTGTTGGGCTATTGCCTGTTGTACAATCCGGTCCCGTACTGTCGGTATTCCCAGCTTTCGTACTCCTCCATCCGGTTTCGGTATTTCTTTCCTCCTCACCGGTGTAGGCTTGTACTTCCCTGCTCGAATACTCTCAGTCAGGTCTTTGCCGTTTTCCTTAAGCCATGGGAGCGCCTCCTCCACGGTCATGCCGTCGGCTCCCGGTGCTCCTTTGTTTGCCTTGACCCGCTTGTAAGCCCTGTTCAGATTCTCCCTGTCCAGTATTGCTTCCAACAGTCCCGGCTCTCTGATTTCCGTTTCTCCGCTTTCCGGTTTCTCCGTACTCTGCTCTCTCGCGTTTCCTTTGCATTCCGTGCTATCTGTCCGCGAGCAGTCACCGTTCCCGGTGTTTTCTGCTTTCTCCATACGGTTCTCCTTTCTCCGTTTACTCCGGCTGCATTGGTTCCGCCCTTCCCGTTGTGATGGGGTACTATGGCTTCTGCTGACTTCTGCATGCTCAGCGCAGGTTTCTTCTTATCCCTGCGGTTACGCCTTTCAGCGCTTCCCATGCAGACCTCCCCGGGTACCACACGTTACTTTCCCTCCATCTACCTGCCGCATTTATCCCACATGATTCCGTGTAGCTTTTGGGCTTCGGCTTGTCATGCAGTCTTACCCTCATGTGAGACCTTGTATGCGGTTTCTGTTCGTCAGGCCAGAGGTTTGCCCGTGGTTAGTCTGTTCCCACATCC
>LSQX01389405.1_pt1 | contig 10073 bp, 11 predicted proteins | sample 654561 | NCBI WGS metagenome assembly LSQX01 (sample SAMN04489861, study PRJNA283612) | anaerobic digester metagenome | isolation source: 4 biogas reactors fed with cattle manure at either 37C or 55C with and... | place: Denmark: Kongens Lyngby | collected 2014
AAGAAACCCTGACAATAGCATCTATGCGGAAGTTGAGGATCTGTCCAAGAGGAACACTACGCATACGTTTTCGGCAGAGCAAAGCGGCAGTGGCACGTGGTATTTATATGTAGCTGTACGGGATCGTGCCTGGAACGAGGGCGTCGCAGTTTTTGGTCCTTACACCAAAACGGTTATTGCTCCCTGGGTGAAGGTTTCTCCTGCCAGCCGTGGTTGGGGCAAGACTAATGTGACGGCGAACATCACTTACGGCACCAACGGTGGCACGAAGATCAATACAGCCCGGTATGCGGTAACCAAGACTTCTTCCTACCCTTCGAGCGGTTGGAAGAATCTTAGCAGTTCCGATCAGAAAATCACTTTGAGTAGCGAGGGCACGTGGTATGTTCATGCTTACGTGACCAATGCTGCTGGAGTGACCCGGTATGCCTGCGGTGGTCCGTACCGGATAGACAAGACTGCTCCCACGGCTCCGAAGATCAACTTTACTTCTCCTTCGGGCTATGATGGGAATTGGACCGGCAAGAACGTTACTTTTACCGTGACGGGTGGTTCTGACGCTCATAGCGGCATTGCCAAGCGGCAGTATCGGACCCGTGTGGACAACGGTTCCTGGAGCAGTTGGAAGGACTATACTTCTCCTGTGACCTTGACCAGCAGTGGTGTTTGGGACATCCAGGCCCGTAATGTGGACGGTGTTGGTTTGGTGTCTCCGGTGGTTTCCGCTCAGGCCCGGATTGACAAGAGTGCCCCTTCGATTTCTGCCAGTCCCAAGAGCCGGTCGTGGAAGAGGGATGATGTCACGGTAACTTTAACCTTTAAAGATTCCGGTGGCAGTGGTTTTCGCCGGCAGCAGTATGTCTGGTCTGAGAGTTCTTCGGTTCCGACTTCCGGCTGGTCGTCCTGGGGGACTGGCACTTCCCGCTCTGTGAGTTGCAGTACGAGCGGCAAGTGGTATTTGCATGTCAGGGCGGATGACAATGCCGGGAACCGGGCTACGGTTACTTTTGGGCCGTATTGTATTGACAAGGTTGATCCGACGATAGACTTTGACCCTGGGTATCGTTTACCGAAGCGGACTGACAGTTTATCTACTGTTATAAGTGTTACGATTCGCTTCCGGGATACTCACAGCGGTCTCAAGGCTGGTCGTTACGGCTGGTCTGGTTCACCTGACAAGCTGCCTGCCAAGTGGACTTCCTGGAGTGTTGGTCAGGAAGGGACTGTTTCCAAGGCTTCCAAGGCGAGTCAGTCTGAGGTTGGCCGCTGGTATCTGCACGCCGAGGTTGAGGATTATGCGGGGAACAAGATTTACGGTGTTTCCGGCCCGTATATCAAGCTGATTATGGGAGATGACCCTGAGTTTAGTTTTAACCCCAGGGATGAGTTCTTCATTAACCGGCGTGTGAGGTTGGTAGAGTAAACTGAGCAGGTGAAGGGGCAGGTTAGCGATTAACCTGCCCCTTTTTTTGAGGAGGTGTTTGAAATGCTCAAAGACAGCAAAGGCAATACTGTCATAATAGTTGCTATTGTGATGCCGGTTTTACTGTTGTTTCTGGCGTTGGTAGCTGACGTGGGGACGCTGCATGTTTTGAGGTCGCAGCTGCAAACTATTGCGGATGCCAGTTCTCTTGCCGGCTGCACGTTCACCCAGGATGAAGTTTTTGTAGATTATCTTTCAGAGGATGCGGTCAAATGGGACGGGTCGAAACCGGTTGCGGTTACAGTCTACATTCAACTGGATAAGGATTTAGCAAGGCAGCGGGCTAAAAGTATTGCAGATTCTAACCTTGAACATATAAGCGATTCTTTGGAAAATGTCCATATTGAATATTATTTGAGGGGAGAAAAGACTTTTAAGCCCGGGCGGACTATTTACATGGCTGCTGTGGAAAAAGCAAGTGACGGCGGTTACGATATTACCGACGACATTACGTTTGAGAGGTTTGATGGAGAGGACCCTAATTCTTACTTTGTAGATTTAACTGCGGAGGTTCCTACAATAATTTTGGGTCCCATGATGAACATGCTGTTCGGCAGGGAAGATTTTCGTTTTATTAAAGTTGAGATTAAGTCCAAGAGTTCTTTTGATCATTTAACTGCTTTTGAGAGGTGGGAGGAAGAATGAGACAAAAGCTGTTAGTTTTACTTTTGGCTGCCATGTTTGTCTTTGTGGGTTGCGGGCCTTCGGATAATAAGAATGGTAATGATAACGGTAATGGCAATGGTAAGCAGGAAGAAATGGAGCTTTCGATAGTGGACCCGAGGCTTGAGGCCGCCATCAGGATTGAATTGAACAAGCTGGAGGGCGAGCTGACTGTTAACGATTTGGGTGGTTTGGAAACGCTGCTGGCACCTGAAAGCGGTATTGAATGTTTGTTGGGCTTAGAGGCTGCGGTTAATCTCAATTACGTTGACTTTACGAATAATGAGATCGTTGATGTAGAGGTTTTAGGGAAGATACCGAGTTTGACGCATATTGTGCTTTCCGGCAACAAAATCAAGGATATTTCAGCATTGAACTTAAAGAACCTTCCTGACCTTTATCTTCTTGATGTTACTGGCAATAAGTTGGATTGGGATAATCCGGCCCTCCGGTCGCATGTAGAAGAGTTAAGGCGGGAAGGAGTAACTGTGAACAAGTAAAAAGGAGGGATGTTTAATGTTTATCGTAGCAGGAGATCTTGGGTATCGCTACACTAAAGGAATTAACCGTTACGGTGATAGGATTTTGTTCCCCAGCGTTGTTGGCCCTGGTTTTAAGAAAGAACATTCGAGGTATCTTGGGGATACTGCTTCGGTAGGTTTTAATGCAGATAACCTGTACTTGAAGATCAGCGACGGTGAGGGATTTAAGGAGTATTTTGTAGGCAACCTGGCACAAGCGGAGCTAAAGAACCCTGTTTATCCGTTTGCCGAGAACAAGATATACCAGACGGAGACCAGGGTTTTGATAGCGGCTTTGGTCATGATGGCGACTATAATTATGGGGCCGACCCAGACGGAGCCGTTATGTTTTGCTACAGGGTTACCTTTTAAGTATTTTGGCCCGCAGCACCGGGAGTTTGAAGCGTTTCTTAAGAAGCTGGACTTTTTTGTAACCTATGAGTCCGGGGAAATCAGGTTGTCGAGGCGGGTCAGGTTTGATGAAATAATTTTGTTTCCCCAGGGTGTGGGAGCAATATGGCACGCCCGGGAGAGGCATCCTGGCCTGCTTCAGGACGAGGGAGCCTTGATCGGACTGGTTGATATTGGAGGCAAGACCACGGAGATTGTTTTATTTTCGGTTACGGAAAGGGGTCTGGAGTTAAGGGAGAACTTATCTGATACCTTCAACCTGGGGACTTCGACAGTTGAGGACGAGATCTACAATGCTTATCACAAAAAGACCGGAAGCGTTTTGAGCGATGCAGACTTATCGGCTATGGTCAGGCGGGGCTACATCTATCACAATGGCGAGAAGATGGAGTTTCATCGCGAGATAGCCATTGCCCGGAAGATGTTAGCGGATAATATTATCAATGCTATGAACCGTCGCTGGGGCGACCAGGTTAAGCAGGTTAAAAATATTGTCTTTGTCGGCGGTGGGGCGGCTGACTTGTCTTACAACATAAAACAATTGCCCAATGCCATCATTGCTCTTGACCCGCAGTTTGCCAATGTGAGCGGATATTACAAGGTTGCGAGAGCTAAAATGGCCCGGTTAGGCATGTTTACAGCGAAAAGACAGTAACCATCGGCCTTAGAGGTCATTATTTAAGCAAATTGTTTACAAGTTGTTTACAGCGGGAGGCCAGTAACCACGGGGGTTTGAGCCATGTCATGTTTACAAAATATTAAAATAGGTGATGTTGATGTGGATTTGTAAACAAGAGGTGCCGCAAAGCCTTATGTGGCGGGGCTTCCCGCCGTAAACAAGGGGGTGAATTAGTGGAAATACTTGTCAGCGTCAGGATAAAAAAGGAGGACAACAGGGAGCTTTACGAAACATTGAAGAAAATACCGGCAAAAAGCGGAAGAAGGTCCATTTATATACGAGAATTACTGATCAGGGGGTTTCTTTTGGAGCAGTTTAAAGGAAGGGTAGAGCGGCTCATAAAGGACCAGAAAGAGATGAAAAGCATGTTGAAGGAGCTCCTTGACAAAGGGGTGACTGTGATAGAAGAAAAGCCGCCTGCCGATGATGTGGGTATAGAAGATGACGATAAAAAGTGGGAAGAAAACATGTTGAGAATGTATGACCATTTTAACCGTTAACCGGGCCGCTTTAAGAAGCGGCCTTGCTATTTATAGAGAAAGGAGGTGGAGAGCATCGAAGCTCCTCTAAAAACTGCTGCTAATATTGAAGATTACGGATTGCAGGTGCGGGAGTGCGGAAAATTTATAAAAATCCTGAGCGTTAAATCCCGCTCCATAGCCCACCTACTGGGGTTTGAAAGTGGCTGGTGCATTGATGCCAGCGGTAAGGATTCTGTTCTGGATGAACTTACAGATAACCTGGAAACTTGCTTGAAAGAACAAAGGGCCAAGGTGGTTTTGAATCTTGTTACCAGGAAGGGTAAGAAAAGAACAGTTGTTTTGCCTCAAGACTTTGTTTTATCCCAGAAAACGGGAGAAATGCAGTTAAAAGTGAAAGAAATAGCGGGTTTTTCAGTAAATCTTTGCATGGGGATGGGATATAACATCCTTTTTGTTTCTGAAGTAATCAAGGGGTCCCGGGCGGCTAAGACAGGTATTCGGTTGTTTGATCAAATCTATGCCGTTAACGGCGTAAATGTATATTCCCTTAAGCAGTTTTATGAAGTTTTGATGGGGAAAGGCTCCGATAAGGTTGTTTTTAAGATTAAATCTTATGATGAAAATAAGGCACGAACCCTTGAAGTGGCAAGGACCATGCTGCTTCCGGATGAAACTCAACTGTTAATTGAAGGTGCGGCTCTCAAGGGCGAAAGGTATGTATCAAACATCCTTGATTCATTGGGGAAAGGTTATGTGGAGATTCGCGGGGCTATATTGCCTTCAAAGGATCACCGGGCTACGCAAATAGACCATATTTTAGTTTGTTGCCACGGGGTTTTTGCTATAGAAACTAAATATTTGTCCGGTCATATTATCGGGGATGATACCTGCCGGTACTGGAAGCAGGTAACGCCGGCAGGCACCGAGAGGTTTTTATTCAACCCGGTATGGCAGAACAATTACCATGTTTGGGCTTTGGAGAGGTTGTTTAATAGCAAAGGGATCAAGGCTCCCGTGTTTTCGGTAATAGTGTTCATTAACTGCACTTTTGATCTCAGGGCCAGAGTCCCTGTTGTGGGCCTTGAGGACCTGCGGCAATGTATCTTGCAGTATCCCCGGAGAGTGCCGGAGGAAGCTATTCCTGTTATCGTTCAAGCTATTAAACAGGGCAGGGTTAACAGTTTTAATTTGAAGAACTACGGAAAGGAGAGAAAAAGTAGTGGCTGAGATAAAAAATCAGGTTGCAACTGAAAAGATAATCAAGAAAAACGATATAAAGGCGGTTGCTCATGTGTGTCCTGAATGCCATCTTGTTGCAGCTTATCGTCCCGCCGGAGAAACCGTGATGTGTGTTCCCTGCAGGGTGGTTGCTGTTCCTAATCCGGCCCTGGTTGTGCCGAAATAAAATTGTTAGGAGGGGGTGAAATTGGTGCAGGATGTTGCGAAAAACATGCAGAGATCTGAATTGACTTATTTAGGGGAGTTGTCGGATCAGGAACGCAAGGAACTGTCGGAGCTTTTGAAAGAACACAGGCGTTTGAACGTGAAGCTGTGTAAGCTGCTGCGGGACTGGCCTTTGCAGCGTATGGATTTTGAGATAAACATTCCGGTTAAATATGAGCCGGAGTTTCCGAGGCGGCTTGATATTTCGATCCCGATGACGCCGCCGACAGTAAAAACCTTGTCTTATATCAACGATTGTGGCTCGGATGGCATAAAGGAGTACAAAATTTTTAGAAATACCTGGCTTAACTATATCCGTTATGCTCTTGATGTGGCAGAACGAAAAGGCTTACTTGAAGGTTTTTATCCTTTTGAGAAGGCATTTACTTTTATTAGGCTTATGGAGCCTGACGCACGTTTGAGAGATGCGGATAACTATGTGGTGACGATTGTTCACAACGCCCTTGTTCGTAACCGGGTGCTGTTGGATGACAACCTTAGCTGCTTGAGGTGGTGGTCAGTTGGTGTGGAAAACTCAACCGGGGTGAGGAGGACAAACATAACTGTTATTGAAGATTTTAGGGGATATATGCCTGACAATAATTGCCATAATTGTCAGTTCTGGAAGGCTTTTTATGGGTAAAAAAGCTCTTTTGGAAAGTGCAAAATTGCCCCCCGGGATTTGCATAGAAAATTTGGGCGTATTCGGGCAGTTGCTGCACATCGCCAAGCGGTTATTTTCCCTGCCGTACCCGGCGTTTGCGAGAAATGTACGGTTTTTTCGTGTTAGGTCCGGGGTAGAGGCGATAAAACCATATTTGGTAGTCGGGGTGATTTGACATTTCCAGGTATGGCTAATGGTAATGACAGGTATGTGAAAAGGTTTAACTTTTAATTTGGCATTAGCTTTTTGAAAGGTTCGGAGCGGTAAAAGTGAGTGCGAAGAAAAACGTATATGGGATGTGATAATGTGGGCAAAAAACGGAAAGCAAGTACTGGCAAAAAGATCAAGTTCAGGGATTTGAAGGACAAGCGGGTGGCGCGTGTGGGTAAAATCAGGCTACAACCCAGGGATCTGGAGTATTTTAAGTTTTTAACGACCTGTAATGCTTTTCCGAGTGTGCCCTCTGTCAGGTTGTTTTTTCCGACAGATGGGAGGATAGACTATCTTCGCCCTGGCCGCAATCGTCTGTTCCGGCTGGATGCGAAGGATTACCTTCATAGTCTTTATTACTCCGGCCCTGAGTATGGTCGTGCCCGTAAAAAGACCTGGGGTTTGCTGTATTACCTTGGTGCGAAGGGTGCCCGCGCCGTGGATTATCATGGTGTGCTTCCCAGGAGGAGTAAAAATGACCTTTGGCTTTACTACTGGCTTGGTTGTTTGCTGGAGGATCTTTGTTTGAATTACGGGTTAGACTTGAGTGTCTGGATGCCCTCTGCTGTGTATAAGGAGAAGTATGGCCTTGAGAAGCATGCTCCCATTCACGGTGTTCTTTGGGGTGACGATGGGGAGCATTTTGTGTATTTGCTGAAAGGCTATCTTGCTGGTAGTGATGTGGGCCGTGTATTTAACTTTTCTGAGCGTCGTGTCCTTCGGAAGAATTTCTATTTTATTTTGACTCCCCGGGAGTGTTTTAAGCACAACTGTGGAGTATTGTCGCCCCGGAGCACGTTTTTGACCTATCTTTTGACTTACGAGCAGGCCGGTGAAGTGATTACCCGCCTTATGGTGGACAGGCATTATTACTTGAACCGCCTTCTGGAGCGTGTGGGTGGCGACAAGATTCTTTTGAACGATACTGGTGAGCTTTTTCGTTACCATACTTATATTGACGGCAAGAAGGCTTACCTTTTGGATTTAGTGACGGGTGACGTGAAGTTATTCAGGGACATGCTTGATTATCGTTCCCGAACTCCTGTTTATGTGCTGTGCTGGCCGGAGCAGAGGAGTGTTATTCCCCCTGATCGGGGTTATGTTGTTTTTGAGATAGAAAGAGGTGAGCGCCGTGTCGAACTTTACGCTTCCGCTTCGCGTTAAACTTGCCGGCAGTGAGCGTTTGCCCCATGACCTTGCGGAGAGGATGGGCGTCAAACCTTCTAACAATGGTGATTTTCACAAGAACGGTGAAGTGTTATCTTATTGTCTGGACGAGGAGATGTGTCGCCGGGTGCGTGAAATTTACGGTGAGCCGGCGGCGCCTTTGAGGAAGAGAGTGCGTTCACCTTCCCGGGAGGTGGTTAAAAATGAACTTGTTGAAGAGTCCCTTGGCTGATCGTTATTTGTCCTGGCTGTTCCCGGCGCTTTTGTTGGCGTCGGCTTTTGTTTATGCCTGGTCTGTTGTGGGCCGTTTGGGGTCGTATCCTTTTGTGTGGCTGGTTCTTGTTATTCCCGTCGTGGTCTATCTTTGGGTGAGGGGTAACATGGGCTGGTTTTGGCCGGTCTTGCCGCTGTATCTTTTGGCGTCGTCCTTCTGGTCGGTCTATGTGCGTATGAAATTTGCGGGGTTTGCGTCTGACTGGAACTTTAGCCGTTTTGGGATAGAGGACGTTGCGGCGGAGCTGGCCCGTATGGAGCGGACCCTTTGTCTTTTGCCGGCGGTTATTTTGCTGGTTGTCCTGGTTGTGAAAACCTGGCGTGACCCTTTGGACTTGAAGCTGGTCTTGGGTAAACTTCCGGGGAGGTTGACATCTTTCTTATCAAGTATGGGTGGCGGCAAGAAAACCTATACCCCGGAGGAGCTGGAGCGGGAGGCTGTTCTGCGCCGTATTGGTCTTGATGAGCCGAGCGAGGAGCTGGTGTTTTGCTACGATGAGCGTCGTCGTCCGGTGGCTATCTCCGGGCATGACCGCTACCTTCATACCCTGATCACTGGCCCTACTGGAACCGGTAAAACCTCCCGTATCCTGAAGCCCATGATAGAGCAGGAATTGAAGGCCATTGCCCGTTCTTTGGTTAGGGGTATCCCCAGGGGGCTTACTGTCATCGAGCCGAAGGGTGATTTGGCGGACGATGTGGCGAAGATGGCTCACTATTACCGGGTGCCCGTGCTGTATATTGACCCTTTGAGGGAGGATACCTGCAAATTTAATCCTCTTGAGGGGGAGCCCAGCATAGTCGCTGAAGCGACCAGGACGGTATTGCAGGCCACCTTTGGCCGCCAGGAGGCTTTTTATTCTAAAGTTCAGGAGGTTGCGGCCAGGAACACGGTGCTCTTGCTCAAGTACCTTCGTCGGGACGATGTTACCATGAACCACATGTCCCAGGTGTTGAGGGACACCAACTTGTTGAGAGAAGAAGTTAACCGGCTGAAGGACCTGATCGACAGCCTTGATCTTCGTCTGGACCAGGCGGAAGCTTCCGGTGACGAGAAGGAGATCGAGTGGTATCGTTACCTGAAGCGCATAGAGCGCCGCATGGAGGAGCTGGTGAGCTACTTTGAGGTTGAAGTCCTGGGCGACAATTTAGCCCAAAAGACGCACCAGTTTGCCATGGGTTTAAGGCTTCAGGTTGAGGACATTGCCGGTAATGAGTTATTGGCCCGCGTGATCGGTGGCCGTTCTGACGTTGACTTTGACCTGCACTTGAACCGTGGCGGGGTACTTGTGGTGAATACGGCGATGGGGCACTTGGGTAAAGTTGGCGATGCTTTTGGCCAGTTTGTGATCATGCACTTCCAGAACTCTGTCTTTAGGCGCAAAGGCGATGAATTTAGCCGTGCCCGTCACATGCTGGTCATGGACGAGGCGCACCGTTATATTAACCCTGACTTTGAGCGTCTGTTAGCGATGGGCCGCGGGTTTAGGTGCGAATGCATATTAGCCTTGCAGAACACGGCGCAGCTGGCCCTGGACGAGAAGCGTTCCTTTAGGGACTCCGTCCTGAACCTGTGCAGGAACAAGATCGTCTTTGGCGGCATGGACTTCCAGGAGGCCAAATTCTTTGCCAATGAGTTTGGTGAGAACAAGATTGTCCGGTCCAGCAAATCGTATTCGGCCAACGTGCTTTTCAAGAAGCCCTGGGAGACCCACAAGGTAACGGAGCATGATGCCTTTGAGCATCGTTTTGACTACACTTCCCTGATTGAGCTTCCGGCCTATCATGTAGTGTATCGTATTGTGAGGGACGGCCAGGCCATGCCGCCTGGCTTGGGGGTAACCTTTTTGTCCCATTGGGATCGTCATGTTCGTGGCAAAGAGAAAGTCAAGCCGGGTCTCATTATCAGCGATGCTGGCGAAGAGATTCCTCTTAATGAAGAGGACATCTTTGATACCAAAGTGGTCATCTGACCGCATTGTATTTTTTGTGGGGCGGCTCTCTCCTCTTGAGCATATGTTTTATCGAGCATTTGTTGTGGGGGGGGAGAGCTGCTGTTTTATTTAATTTAAAAAAA
>LSQX01032102.1_pt1 | contig 10071 bp, 10 predicted proteins | sample 654561 | NCBI WGS metagenome assembly LSQX01 (sample SAMN04489861, study PRJNA283612) | anaerobic digester metagenome | isolation source: 4 biogas reactors fed with cattle manure at either 37C or 55C with and... | place: Denmark: Kongens Lyngby | collected 2014
TAAACATATGCGATGTTGCCTGATTGCCATTCATAGGTATCTGTTTGCTGAAATTATCAAGTTTTGCAAGTGCGTTGCTCAGATAAAGAGGATTTCCGCTCACCTTTGCACCGAAATTATCTGCTTTGAATTCTCTTGCCCTTGAAATTGCCATTCTTATAATTGAGGCAGCAAGTGGTGCAAGGATCATAGCCAGAAGTATGAAAATAATATTTCCACCCTGGTTATTTCTTCTGCTTCCCAATCCAAATCTTGTGGCATAACCTAAATAAGAGATAGCTCCGGCAAGTGTTGCGGCAATTGTTCCAATAAGTATATCCCGGTTAGCAATATGTCCGAGTTCATGCGCTATAACACCTGATAATTCTTCTTCATTCATAGTATTGACCAGGCCTTTTGTTACGGCAACAGCAGCATGTTCAGGATTCCGTCCTGTTGCGAAGGCATTTGGCTGATCCTGATTTATTATGTATGCTTTCGGAACTGGTAATTGTGCTTTCCCTGCAAGCCTTTTTACAATTGCAGTTACATAATGGGTTTCAGGTAATTCTTCTGCTTTATATGCTTTCAGCACCATTTTATCGCTGAAGTAGTAGCTGATAAAATTTGTAATTCCGGCAATAATCAGGGCAATAATCATTCCGCTCTGACCGGCAATTGCACCCCCGATAAATATAAACAGAAGGGTCAGAATTGCCATCAGTCCAAATGTTCTGAAACTATTCATGTTAAATTTTATCTGTTCAGGTGACAGGAGGAATGACCAGTACCTGTCCCGGATAAATTTTATCAGGATGTTTTAACATGGGTTTATTAGCCTCAAAAATCACCGGGTATTTATTTGCATTCCCATATACCTGCTTGGCAATTTTTGAAAGGGTATCGCCGGCTACAACCGTATAAAATTGCTTTTCAGGTTCAACGGCTTTTTCCGGTTCTGCTGCTATGATTTTTTCTTTAACAGTGAGCTTGTCTTCTACCCTGGATATCCCTTCGATATTACCGGCAGAAACTATTATCCGATTTTTATCTGCTATTGTGTCAACACTGCCCGACAAAACTACGGTTTCGTCGTCAACGGCTATATTCAGATTTGTTGTGTTAAATCCATAGCTTTTAATATGGCTCATAATGAGTGCCGCTTTCTCCTGCTCCTTTTGATCGTCTGATTTACCAAACAACCTGGACCCTGCACCTTTCAAAAATGATATCAATCCCATAAGAGGTGGTTTTAAAATTGATTAGTCAATAACTTCAAAAGTTATTTTGCAAGTGACTCTGAATTCAGCAACGTTGTTATTTTTAACAACTGCACTTTGGTCCTTTACATATACCGACCGTATACCTTTTACGGTTTTTCCTGCACTTTTAACTGCATTTTTAACTGCATCCTCCCAGCTTTCAGCGGAAGAGGCCATGATTTCTATTACTTTTAATACTGACATGATAATAAAATTAAAATTAATTTTCTAAAGTTACATTAAAAAAATGTGGTTTCAAAGCAGTCAGAATTAAAAAGTTCAGCCCTTTATATAGTTAAATCAGGTCATTGCTTTTTAATAATTAATTAGTTAAATTAGGAGTACTTTAAAATACTAATATTAATAGACATGGAAATTCTTGTTACTTTACTTATCGGTGCAGCCGCCGGATGGCTGGGCAGTATGATCTACAGAGGTGGTGGACTAGGTCTTCTTGGCAATATTATCGTTGGTATTGTTGGAAGCTTTGTCGGTTACTGGTTACTTGGCAAACTTGGTATTAATCTTGGAGCCGGCTGGATCGGAGCCATACTTACCGGAGCCATAGGCGCAATTATTATATTGTTTTTACTTAACCTGATTTTCAAGAAAAAGTAGCGTTATATATTTTTTTAACCCTCATATTGACTGTTGGTAAATATTTAATTTATTGCAGGTTGTAAGATGTAATGAAGATATTTTTATTATAGTTGAAGGTAATATTGATGGTTAAAGATTATTTAGCCCATTCGGGAAATACAGTTACATCTATTCCGAATACAGTTGTCCCCCATAAAAAAATAAAGAGTGTTGCCAGAATTATGCCTGCAATATTTAAAAGGACACCGGCTTTGACCATATCTTTGATTTGTATCCTGTTGGAGCCAAAGACGATTGCATTTGGAGGTGTTGCCACCGGCAGCATAAAAGCCAGGGATGCGGTCAGGGTTGCCGGTATCATTAAGAGAAGTGGATTCATTTTTATAGTAACTGACAATCCTGCCAATATCGGAAGGATCATTTCCGTAGTAGCAACATTGGAAGTCAGCTGTGTCAGGAGGGACATCAATGTGACGTTGGCAAGTGTTAACACAACAGGATCCAGTCCGGCAAGTCCTGCAAGTTGTTCTCCAAACCATACTGACAATCCTGACTCTACAAATCCCTGTGCCAGTGCAAAGCCTCCACCGAAGAGCAGTACAATTCCCCATGGTATTTTATTTGCTGTTTCCCAGTTCATCAGACGTTCGCCCCTTTCTGTTTTCGACGGTATTACAAAAAGCAGCAAGGCCATAAACATTGCAACAGTACCGTCATTAATATATGAAGGAGTATTAAAAAGATTAGCCCATCCGGGAATGTTTATCGCCTGCATATGAAATCCTTCCCTGAAAATCCAGAGAAATGCCAGTGTAACAAACAGCAACAGTACAATTTTTTCTTCCGGCTTTGGTTTTCCAAGCAGAGCATACTCTTTTTTGAAACTTGTAATATTCATGCTCTCCCATTTTTCAACAGGACGGTACATTAAGTAGAGGATAATCCATGCTGCAAAAAAGAGAATAAGTGTTATTGGCACAGCAAAGATAAACCAGTCAGCAAATGAGATCTCCGGCATTTCCGGAAAGATAATTGCAGCAATTCGCACAAAAGAGAGATTTGGCGGTGTTCCCACCAGGGTCGCGATGCCTCCTATTGATGCTGAGAATGCAATAGAAAGCAGTAATCCTGTAAAATATTTGTGAGTTTTTTTGCTGCCCAGGTCCTCTTCCAGTTTTAATATTACCGAAAGGGCAATGGGAAGCATCATCATAGTAGTAGCTGTATTTGACATCCACATGGAAAGGAAAGCAGTAGCCAGCATAAATCCCATTAAAATTCTTCCGGGACTGATTCCGAAAAGGATCAGAATCCGCAATGCAATACGACGGTGAAGATCCCATCTCTCCATGGCTAAGGCCATCAGGAATCCGCCGATAAAAAGAAAGATAACATGGTTGAAGTAAATGGATGAAACAGTTTTTCCGTCAACTATTCCGAAAAGAGGGAACAGTGCAACAGGTAAAAGTGCAGTTGCAGCCAGGGGAATAGCTTCGGTGATCCACCATAAAGCCATTAACAGAGCGATGGCAAAAGTATATGTTACTGTTTTATTATCAGGGTCCAGGTCGGCAAACAAAATTATCAGCAGACTCAGCAACGGCCCTAAAATAAGAGCTACTTTCTGCAGGCGGAGTCTTTTATGTCTTACTGGTTTAATCATATAAAATTATTGTTTACTTTTGATTAAGTAGTTTTTATTTTTTTGTCAAATATAAAAATAATATGGAACAACAAATTTTTTCATCAATGCCCTGGCTGCTGCCTGTGATCCTGATTGCAGTTATCTGGGAGAGTATCTGGAAGCTTATTGCATTATGGAAGTCGGCCAGAAATGATCATTTAGCCTGGTTTATTTGTATTGCTATTTTCAATACAGTAGGTATTTTACCAATTATTTATCTGTTGATTTACAGGAAAAAAGCTGAACCGATTGGCGCTGTCTGATAGATAGCGCTACTCAGGAAGGTACAAGTGTAGTGCACGTTTTGATTTTTTGGTATATTTGGGGAATATTTTTTTAATATATATGAAGCAAAAAATAATCCACCTGGAGAATATAACAAAAAATTATAAAATCGGCACCCAGGTTGTAAGGGCCCTGAGGTCAGTATCCCTGGATATATATAAAGGGGAATATGTAGCAATTATGGGCGCATCCGGCTCAGGGAAGTCCACTTTAATGAATATTATAGGGTGTCTTGATACTCCATCGGATGGAAAGTATATACTTAATAATAAAGATGTAAGCCATCTCTCCGACACAGAGCTGGCAAAGATCAGGAATACAGAAATAGGTTTTGTATTTCAGGTATTCAATCTGTTGCAAAGAAGCTCAGCTCTCGACAATGTTATGCTCCCATTGGTTTATGCAGGGATAAAGAAAGAGATCCGGAAACAGAGGGCGACCGACATCCTGACTAATGTAGGCCTTGCCGACAGGATGACCCATAAGCCAAATGAACTTTCCGGAGGACAGAGACAGAGGGTTGCAATTGCCCGGGCACTTGTCAATAATCCCTCACTGTTACTTGCGGACGAACCAACCGGGAACCTCGATTCTGTTATTTCGGAAGAGATAATGAAAGTATTTGCAGAGATCCACAAGATGGGAAACACTCTCGTAATGGTGACCCACGAAGAAGATATAGCCCGTCATGCCTACAGGATAGTAAAACTGAAAGACGGGAATATTGAATCAGACACTATAAATCCAAATCCTGTGTACTGACACTATCTTGTTCAAATTGCTCAGGCTCGGATAGAAGTACTTTATCATTAACTTCTAATCCTGACCGGATAATTACCTCCTTTTCATTTTCAGGTCCGGGGGTAACAGGCTGCCTTATCACTTTACCTGCTTTTCTTATATACACATAATTGACGTTATTCTCTGCGAACAGGCATTCACGGGGCACTGTAAGTACATCTGGTATCTTATTTATAATAATATTGTTATTTGAAGTCATTGCCGGTTTCAACTCAGGGTCGTTATCAGTAAGTTCTATTAGGACATTAAATACTTTTGATTCAAAGCCTGTCAATTCCTGTCCGATATTTGCAATTTTGTATATTACCCCGTTGAATACTTTTCCGGGAATGGCATCGATGGTAATCTTGGCACTGTCACCGAGGTTAATTTTTGTAATATGTATCTCTTCCACATATGTATCTGAAACCAACACAGACAAGTCGGGCAGTGTGGCAATAACAGGCCTCCAGGGACTGATATTGTCGCCTATTCTGAGTTTTCTGCCTCCCCAGACCCTTGTGTATATGACCATTCCATCCTGCGGTGCATGTATTTCAGCGGCAATAACTGCTTTTTTCAATAAAGAATCCCTAAAGAGATGTGAGTTGTAATGATCTTCAATTCTTTGGGTCCTGACCCTCAGGTGCATTTTTCTTAATTCATAATCACGTTTCTTTTTTTCCATCTGCCTTAGGGTTTTATTGTAGGCAACATTTACTTTCCTCTGATAGGCTGGAGATTCATATTTGGCCTGTTCAAGTTCCAGCTTTTGGTATTCAAGATCGTAAGTAAATTCTTCTATCTCTTCTCTTAACCTTTTTAGCTCTATTGACGAATCAATTTTTGCCTCGTTAAGCTGTACCCGGAGTTTATCTATTTCATCATTGTTTGACTGGGTCTGCTGTGTAATATTTTCAATATCCAGCGTAGCTATCCAGTCTCCCTTTTTAACAAGCCTTCCCTCCTGAATGAGATCTTTTATTTTGTATTCATGGATCCGCAGGTCCCGGTTTTTTAAGTCATCAGGGAGTGAAATAAGTACAGCTTCTTTTCCCTGAATCTCGCCTTTTACAGTTATCACAGATTCAAAAGTGGTTTTTTCCACTGTATAAGCCTTAATTGCTGTAAGTGATTTTCCTCCGAAAATGACTGCTAAAGCAACTACAACAAATCCGGCAATAATTCCAATTATGCTTTTCTTTTTTAATGACATATTAATATGTGTTAACTAACCGGTCGAAATCTTCTGAAAGTGAAATCTTCTGATCAAAATCAAAAAGTGTCAGTTCTCTAATCGTAAAATAGTAATTCCAATAAGTTCTAAGGGCATTTATATATGCACGCCTTGCCGTTTCCTGATCATTACGTGCAAGGTTTAACTTTGTTACATCAACCTTACCTATCAGGAATCTTTGTTGGGTAACGTCGTATCCCAGCTGGGCAATGGTATCAGCCTTTGCCCTGCTAAGTACCTGGTCAGCCTGCAGGTTAAACTCCATTACATTCATTATAATATTTTGCTCGAAGTCAATTTTTTCCTGGTTAATACTGATACGCACAACTTCTCTGTTTGATTCAGCCATTTCCAGCCTGCCTTTTCTTCGTCCCCAGTCCAGGACGGGTATATTTACACCCAACTGGAACCTTTGTCTGTCGAGGGGATCTTTGTAAACCAATCCAAGTTCCTCCGCATTTTGGTTTAATCCGTAAAGGGCGTATAGTTCGCCGTTGATGCCACTTTGTGATTTTGCCTGTTTAACCCGGCGGTCCTCTTCTATCAGCCGTTGTTGCTGGTTCAGGATTTCCGGGTTATTATTAAACGCCGCAGCAATAGCTTCTTCGGCATTAATATTAAGTCCGGGCAATTCAGTAGGTACAAGACACTCAATTTTTGTGTTTTTATCGTAACCAAGAAATGAATTCAGCTGGGCACGTGCCCTTTCCAGTCCCAGGTTAGCCCTTGTCAGGGCAAGCTGGGCATTCATAAAACCAAGTTCCAGATTAAGCAGTTCATCCTGCGTAACAGTACCCACCTGGAATCTTCCGGTTCCTATTTTGTATAATGTATCTGCATTTGCAAGGTTAGTTGTAGCAATATTGACTTCAATTTGTGCATCAACAAGGTCAAAAAAACGTCTTGTTGCTTTAATAGCCAACTCCTCTTTTGCCTGTATGAAATTTTTCTTAGCCTTTTCAAATTTAAGAGGCTCTATTTTTGCCGTCCATTTTAAACTGTTATAACCGTTAATATTTTGTGAGTATCCAAGGCTGAATGGGGTTGAAGAAAATGATGAAATTCTGTCGGCACCAAGTTTTTCGGACATATTCAATTCTGACCGGGCAAAAATACGGCCACCTGTCAACCCGACGTTTTGGTTTAACAACACAGCAACCTCTGAACTCAGGTCCTCTCTGGATTTATATTCGTCTCTGTTTTCATCATAGTTATAGACCTTTTGCATCGAACGGTTATAGTCGAGGGGCGTAGCTTCTATATTCAGGGTTGGCAGCCTGTCAGCTTTAAAATACCTGAATTCCCAATAACTTGACAGATACATATTTTTGTTTCTGAATGCATCCAGTGATTGCCTGGAGGCAATGTCAATAACATCCTCAAGAGTAAGTCTTTTGATTTCCTGAGAATTGGCTGAAAAAGCCGTAAACATAAGTAGTGAAATGATTATGTGTTTGACCCTCATAGTTTTAATTTTAAATTAGTTGCGAAGTGAATCAACCGGATCCTGGTTAGAAGCTCTCTTGGCCGGAATATATCCAAAAGTGACACCGATCAGAACAGATACACCAAACGAAATCAGGATTGAAAAGGCAGAAATTATTGTTTTTATATCAAACACTGCCATTATAATTCTTGACAATGCCACTCCGAGAATTATCCCCAGGATCCCTCCCGTAACACTTATAAGAGTTGATTCAGATAAGAATTGTACAATAATATCTTTTCTTGACGCTCCGATGGCCTGTCTTAATCCGATTTCACGAATCCTCTCCATAACCGATGCGAGCATGATATTCATGATACCTATGCCTCCCACGATAAGTGAAATTCCAGCGATTACACCTAAAACAATATTAAATATATTTTTTGTTCTTTGCTGTTGTTTCAGAAGCAGTTCCGGAATTGTTACTTCAAAATCGTAAAGATCGTTATGCCTTCTTGTCAGCATACGTGTTATTACCTCTGCTGTTGAACTGAGATATTCGGTTTCATCAACCTGCACGATAATTTTATCAAGCTGGTTTAAATTTTCATTTTGGTTACTGCTGCCTGAGGCAGATGCTTGTTCTATCTCATCAGACCTCAGAAGGGCACGGTTCTTAAACCTCATGGTCATCGTTTTGGCAGGAATAAATATTTTGTTATCAGTACTGCTTATCCCTAATTCATCTGATGCTGATGCAGTGAAGTCTCTCCGCTCGACGACCCCGATCACCTGCAACCAGATTTGTCCGCATTTGATATATTTTCCTATTGCATCTTCATGATTGAAGAAGACATTGTTAATATTATCGCCGATGATACATACAGGATAACCGTTTTCTATCTGGCTGTCATTAAAAAAATCACCACTTTGAAGAGAGATATTAAAAAGTTCGAAGTAGTAATTGTTGATCCCTTCAAGAACAACAGGTTTGCTTTTACCGTCCAATATAGCTGAATAGTTAAAACTGATTACCGGGCATACTTTATGCACAGTCGGTAATACCTCCGTAATGGCTGCTGCATCCAGAAGAGTTAATCCCCTGGAGAATTTTTTGGTGCTTATCTGAGCTTCATCCTCAGAAGCAGCCTGTTCTTCGTCAGTGTTGACAATATTTTCGGTTGGTGTGATTATAATATTGTTTACACCCACCATTTTGATCTGTTCGAGTATTTCCTGTTCAGCTCCGTTTCCGATAGCGAGCATACTGATAACTGCAGCAACTCCGAAAATAATGCCCAATGCTGTCAGAAATGATTTCACCCTGTTGGCAAAAATTGCCTCTATGCCGCTGGAAATATTATATTTATATCTTTCTATTACGCCTGCCATTAATCAATCCTTTTGAAAATTTAATCTCCTGAAGCCTAAGCTCCGGAGATCGGAGAATTTTCTTTTTCTGAATTTTTTGCTTCTTCCTCTTCTCTTAACTTTCGTTCTTTTATCTCCTGGTAAATTTCCATTCCCTGGAAAGCCAGATCTTCCTCATTATCGGGAGGGCTGAGTAAAATCCTGTCAGAATCTTTTAATCCTTTCCTGATTAAGATGAAATTCTCATTCTCATCCCCCAAATCGACTATCTGTTTGGTGATTGTACCATTTGATTCCAGAAATACGTACTGAAGTGAATCATTTTCAAAGACAGTCTCTGAAGCTATAAATAAAGTATCCGTGAAAATGCCGGTCTGAATAATATTGCTTGTTGTCATTGCCGGTTTCAGGTCATTTACATCTCCAAGTACCTTTATTTTTACTTCAAATACTTTAGCATCACTTTTTGGCATCGGCTGTCCGATATTTGCCACTGAAATCACTTCTCCGTCAAGAATTTTTTCAGGCAGTGCATCTATTCCGATTATAACTTTCTGGCCTGTTTTTACTTTGGAGATGTCGATCTCGTTCACATAGGTAAGTGACTGCATGGATGAGAGATCAGGAAGAGTTGCAATGACAGGCCTCCATGGGCTTACAGTTGATCCGACTTTAATTTTTTCGCGTGTTCTGTCTCTTCCGTAAATTACCATACCAGATTTTGGCGCCCGGATTCTCAAAGAGCTATAAACTTCGTTTAAAAGATTCACCCTGTCTTGTCTTCGTTTAAGCTCAATCAGGCTTCTTTCTACTTTTGAAATTGCCTGTCTTTCCCTGAGCACATAAGCGCTGATCTCCTGTTTGAGCTTTCTTTTTGCCTTGTCAAGGTCCATTTCAGCTTTCCGGATAATAGCCGGCGATTCATAGATGGATTCATCAAGGATTATCTGCATCTCTTCCACCTCCTCTCTCGCATTTACTATAAGGTCACGATAATTGCTCAGAGTGAGGTTAGAGTCCATTTTTGCATCATCAAAATTGTTAAGTGCCTGTTCCAGGTCTTCCTGTGCCCCGACCAGAACCTCTTCAACTGTTTTATGGTCGAGCGATGCAACATATTCGCCCGAATCAACAACAGTTCCCTCTTCAACCAGGTCGGTAATTTTGATTTCATAAATCCTGACACTACGGTCACGCAAAATTTCCGGGACAACAATATTTTCTGAACTTTGAGCTTCCAGTTGTCCGCTTGAGTAGACCAATATTTCAAATGGTCCCCTCTGCACTGAAGAGGTAATATATACACTTTCATTACTTGTCCCGGTAAAGATTATAAATGCTGCAATCGATAAGAGAACAAGTATGACAGATGTTAATATTATTTTTCTTCTCATAGCCGGTTTTGATATATAAATATTTTAGTAAAACAAATTAAACTATCGGTAAG
>LSQX01142237.1_pt1 | contig 10071 bp, 5 predicted proteins | sample 654561 | NCBI WGS metagenome assembly LSQX01 (sample SAMN04489861, study PRJNA283612) | anaerobic digester metagenome | isolation source: 4 biogas reactors fed with cattle manure at either 37C or 55C with and... | place: Denmark: Kongens Lyngby | collected 2014
CAGGACGGTGATGGGCCTCCCCGGGTAAGTCTGCTTGCCTGAGCATGAGCGCTTCCGTCCGAACCCACCAGGCTATCCAGCTATCGGGCTTTCCCATATCTCGCTGGGTTACCCACCTGACGGGCCAACCTCGGTTCGCTTTCGCTAAGTCCCATGCTCCCCCTTCGGCTTCCTCCAGACGGTCTGTTGCCAGGCCCGCCCTTGCCTACGGGTTCCCTTCCCGCTGGTTGAGTGGTGAGTGCTTATTTCAGCCCTCCGGCTCGGCAGACTTGCCGGGCTCACGAAAAAGTGCCCGAAGGGCTCTATGAACTGGCGCTCGTGGCGGAAATGTCAAGCGATCCGCAGGTCAACTGGTTCAAACTGACCGTGTTGCCGGGATACTTCGGACCTGAAGAACTCCAGATCGCGCTGGCCGAGCTCACCGGCCTGCACGATCAGTAAGAAGGCCCGGCGGGGGCGCGACAGTGCGCCCCCCTTTTTCTATCCACCCGGCATCCGGCGCATGAAGCCGACCGCCTCAAACGGAAAAATAGACGCATTCGGGATGATGAAAGACGAGAGCGCTGACTGAAGCCGCCGGATCCATCATACAGGTTTCCGTGAGTCTCACGCCGATTTCTTCCGGCCGCAACAGTCGAAACAACTCTCTCTGCAAGGACAGATCCGGGCAGGCGCCGTAGCCGAAGGAGTATCTGCGTCCCCGATACTCTCCCCGCCAAACGCTTGACATCGGTATATCGAAAGGATCGGCGAATCCCCACTCGGCGCGAATCTGAGCGTGGAGCCATTCGGCTGCCGCCTCGGCCGTCTCGATGGCCAGTGCCTGTAAAATGTGACTACGCACATATTCGCCCCGGTCTTTAAGACGGGCCGCCTCTTGGGCAATCCCCTGACCTGCCGTGACCGCAAAAAGACAGACACTGTCAACTCCCCGTCCTTGAGCAGCGACATAATCCGCCAGACACAGTCCGGGTGATCGGGACTGACGCGGAAACTCCCACTTCACAAGTTCCTCGCCGGTCCTGGCCTCATACAGCAGTATGCAGTTGCCCCGACCGGCCGCAGGAAAGAACTGCCTGATCGCTGCCACCCGCATCAAGCCCTGCCGGCAATCGTCTTGCACGCGCCGGACCTGTTCCTGCAGATGAAGGGTCTTGTCGTTATCCGCTTGCCATGATCCTTTCAGTCCCAGATGATGATTGTACAAGCGCACGGGATTCATGTATCGCCAGATCTCATCCAGGTCTATGTTCGTCAAAACGTGTCTGTCATAATCCGCCGGTCGGGGCAGTGTCTCAAGAACCGACACTGTGGAATAGACGGGCTCATCCTGCGTCGCCATGGTTTTCGAAGCCGGCAAATCCGCCGTCTTCGGCTCCAACCGTTTCTCCAGTATCTGCCGTTGAGCGGGATCCATGATCTGATTGGCCAGCTCCAAGCCTTGCATCACGTCACGGGCATAGACCACCGGGCCTCGATAGGCCGGTGCGATCCTGGTCCGGGTGAATTTGTCGGTTAAGGCCGCACCTCCCACGAGCATCGGCGGACAAAGCCCGGCTTCAGAGAGCGCCTCCGCAGTGACGATCATCTGATGTGCCGAACGCACCAGAAGCCCTGACAGACCTATGAGATCGGGTTTGTACTCCCGAACGGCTTGAACCAAGGTAGACGGCGCCACTTTGACCCCCAGATCGATGACCCGGTAGCCGTTATTGCTCAAGACCATTTCCACCAGATTCTTGCCGATATCATGTACATCGCCTTGTACGGTGGCCAGAATCACCGTTGCTTTAGGCCTCACTGCCGCCTGATCGATGTGGGATTGCAAGAAAGCAACGGCTGACTTCATCACTTCAGCGCTTCTTAGCACTTCGGTGACGATCAGTTCGTTGCTCTTAAACAGCCGGCCCACCTCTTCCATGCCTTTCAGCAACGGCCCATTGATGATCTCCAAAGGTGTGGCTTCTTTAAGCGCCTCGGTCAAATCCTCAAATAGGCCGTCTTTGCTCCCCTCGACGATATATCCGGCCAGCCGCTCGTCAAGGCTGCGCGGCACATCCAGTGATGGGTAAGACTCTGCATGGCGATATCGGGCGGCGAAGGCGGCGATCACTTCGTCGTCCGGCTCAAAAAGCACTCTTTCGGCAAGCTCTTTTTCATCGGCCGAAAGGCCGGCATAGCGCCGCAAGCGCTCGGTATTGACGATGGCCAGATCAAGGCCCGCTTCGGTGCAATGGAAAAGAAAGACGGAGTTCAATACCTCACGCGCCGGGGGAGGTAAGCCAAACGATACATTGCTGATTCCCAAGACAGTCTTGCATTCAGGGAAAGCCTGCTTGATCAGCCGCAATCCCTCGACGGTCTCCCGCGCCGCATCTGCGTACTGACCGTCACCGGTGGCACAGGGAAAAACCAACGGATCAAAGATGATGTCCGTGGGCCGAACGCCGTGTTTGTGTACCAAAATGTCATACGCCCGGCGAGCGATTTCCAACTTCCGTCGCCGCGACACGGCCATACCCTGTTCATCGATCAGACCGACGACCAAAGCAGCCCCATAGCGGCGCATCAGGCAGACTGTCTCGTCAATGCGACTTTCCCCGGTTTCCAGATTGACCGAATTGATGATCGCCTTCCCCTGGCAATAGCTCAGTGCCCTTTCGATCACCCGGGTGTCGGTGGAATCGATCATCAAAGGCGCTTTGACCGCCCGGATGACGTGAGATAAAAGAGATTCCATGTCACGGACTTCATCCCGGTCAGGATCACTGACGCAGATATCCAAGATCTGCGCCCCATGGCGCTCCTGTCGACGGGCCACTTCTGCCGCTTCTTCGTAGCGCTCTTCATGAATAAGGCGGCGAAACTGACGCGAGCCGATGACATTGGCCCGTTCACCCACCAACACCGGACGATTGTCTTCGCTGATCTCCAGATTGGCAATGCCGGAGACGAATGTGCCGGAAACCGGTCGCGGCCGCCGAGGAGGATAGTTGCTCACTTTTTCGGCAATCAGGCGGATGTGTTCCGCCGTCGTACCGCAGCAGCCGCCGACCACATTGAGCCAACCTCGCTGAGCAAAACCCTCCAACGTCTCCGCCATCTGCTGCGGTGTCTCTGAGTAATACCCGTCCTCGTCAGGCAAACCCGCATTGGGTACGCAGGCCACGGCAACGGCGGTCCGCTCGGCCAACACCCGCAGATGGTCGGTCATCAACTCCGGCCCCGTGGCACAGTTTAACCCCAGGTATAGCAGGTCCGCATGCTCCAGGCTGGTGATGAGGGCCTCTATGTCTTGTCCGGCCAGCATCGTACCCCCTGGTTCAATGGTAACGGATACGGCCACAGGTACGACCGTGCGGCCCAGTTCCCGCCAAAGCTCTTGGATACCCACCAATCCGGCTTTGATATTCCTCGTATCCTGACAGGTCTCCAACAAAAGGTAGTCGACGCCTCCGTCCACGAGGGCCCGTGCTTGTTCCCGGAAGGCTGTCACCAGCTCATCAAAGCTGATCCCGCCCGTCACCGAGATCGACTTGGTCGTAGGGCCCATGGACCCGGCCACAAAGCGCGGTTTATCGGCTGAGGTGTACGAATCGGCGGCCCGCCGTGCCAAGCGGGCGGCTTCATAGGTCAGAGCGTAGGCCTGGTCGGCAAGAGCGTATTCCGCCAGAACCAAAGCGCTGGATCCGAAGGTGTTGGTCTCGATGATATCGGCACCGGCGCGCAAATACTCTTCATGAATGGCCAAGATCAGGTCCGGACGAGTCTTCACCAAATACTCAGGACAGCCCTCGTAATCGGGATGTCCATAATCGGCGGCGGTCAGACCCCGCTGCTGTATTGCGGTACCCATGGCCCCGTCAAGGACCAGGATCCGTTCCTGCAATGCCTTTCGTAAACGCTCGATTCGACTCTGTACACTCATCGGCTTACCTCATCATTCAACGATCCAACACTTTGACGTATCTGCTCCACGAGGGTGCAAATCGGCTCATGCTTGCCGAATGAGAGGACCAGGTAAATCCCGCTGATGATCCGCTTGGCCTGATCCACCAGCTCCGCCGCTTGGGCGAGACCGACCCTAAGACCGTCATCGCCCGCTAGCTCCAGCTCACGACGAATGCATTCGGGCACTGCTATGCCGGGAACTTCATTATGCAGATAAACGGCATGCTTGTAGCTGTGCAGGGGCATCACACCCATCAAAATGGGCACATCACAACCGGAGATCTCATCGAGCACCCTATACAGGGGTTCCGTCTCGTAAACCGGTTGAGTCATCACAAACTGAGCTCCGGCATCCAGTTTCTGACGAAAACGCTCGATTTCCCTTGGCAGATCTTCAGCATTGACATTCAGTGCACAGCCTATGGTAAAATCCGTGGGCTCTCCGGTCGGATTGCCCAATAGATCGTGTCCGGCATTAAGATCTCTCAACACCTTAATCAGACCGATAGCATCAAGGTCGTAGACAGGCGTGGCATGTGCCACATTGCCCAAGGAAGGCGGATCGCCGGTCAAAGCGAGGATATTGCGCAAGCCTAAAGCGTGAGCGCCCAACAGATCCGACTGCAACCCCATCAGATTCCGGTCGCGGGTAGTCAGATGGACGATGGCGTCCACGCCAACCTCCTGCTTGATGAGGTGGGCGCTGGCAATGGCAGCCATGCGCACTCTGGCCATCGGACTGTCAGCCACATTGATGCAATCGACTCCCGCGATCTTAAGCGCGGCAGCCGCCTCAAGGAATTTTTTGGTCACCGAACCCTTGGGCGGATCGAGTTCTACGCTGATGACAAACTGACGACCCAGCTTGGAACGCAAGTCCTGACCCGCGGATCCGCCGGAAGCTCTCAAAGCCTTCTCTAAGTCGCGGCGATGAGGAGAGCCCACACGCTCCGCAATCCTCACTGTTTTTTGCTCACCGCGCCGTGAATCCGTCCGGAGTGTCTTTCTATCCGTTCTTTCGACGCCATCGAGGTACTCTCTCATAGCCGCTATATGCGCGGGAGTCGTGCCGCAGCAGCCGCCTATCAAGCGCACGCCTCGGTCGATGAAGGCCTTCACCATTGATGCGAAATACTCAGGAGTGGCCGTATACAACACACGGCCATCTACGTAAGAGGGCAGGCCGGCGTTCGGCATGGCGGACCACATGACCGGAAAAGACACGTGCTCCATGAGAAGGTCCAAAGCCTCTAAGACGTACACCGGACCGCTGCCGCAGTTGACGCCGATGACATCAGGCCGCTCGGAGCCATCCAGATCGTTTAACATGGCTGCTACATCCCGAGGGGCGTGACCGGTAACGGTCGCCAATCGGACCCCTTCCCCCCGACCCGGCAGATTGCGGGGAGTTCCGTCCGGCCAGAAGGCAAATTGAACCACAACGGGCAGTTTAGATATCTCACGCGCCGCACGGACGGCCTCGATCGCCTCCACGGGATCGGCCATAGTCTCGATGATAAAAAGATCGACGCCGCCGGCAAGCAAAGCCTCCATCTGTTCGCGGAAAAGCTCTCGCATCTGTTGCCGCCCAACAGTGTCCGACAGACCCGGCGAAATGCCTAAAGAACCCACTGAGCCCGCCACCAACGCGGATTCGCCGGCTATCTCACGGGCGGCGCGAGCGATCTTGACGCCCCAGACGTTAATGTCCCACACTCGCTCTTGCTGGCCGCATTTTCTTAGTTTGAGGCGGTTAGCGCCATAGGTGTTCGTTTCAATGAGAGACGCGCCCGCCAACAGATAGTCAAGATGTGCCTTCTGCACAATGTCTTTCTCTGACAGATTCAGACACTCAAAAGCTCCTACGGGGCGATCAACTCGTTCATGCAGTAAGGAACCCATGCCTCCGTCAGCCAGCACCACGTTTTCTTTCAGACGTGATAAAAACACTTGGTCCGCTGAAGGTGTAGCCAATTGGCCTGTAAGTGGGGTCATTTGCCTTATTCCCTTCTAGCCTTACGGCGTTGTTCACAATGAAACCGGCCCGGGGGTAATGATCAGCACAATTCAACGCCCATACGAAATCACCTTCTCCGTGAGCACCGACCAAAAACACGGTAATTGCGTCAACCGGAGCGTTCTCTCTTTACAGAGTCATCTTGCAGCGGTAAAATTATGTTACCCTAATAGTTGGTGGACCAAATAATAAGGGAGGCCAAGAATAAAAGCGAGAACAACAGGAGGCCAATCCAATGAACGAAAACGCCGGCATCAAGAACAACGTCCCAGATCGGGACCCAGGTATGACGGCTGAACCCACTTCCGCGGATCTCGACCGCTCCGTGGCGAGCGAGGCTGTGTCATCAGACAAAGGCGATGTTGCCATTGATGAAACCATCGTGGCCATGGAGTCGTTGTTGCGCAAGATCAATTTCATCCTGAGCAAACGGGGAAGATCGGTCCTCCGGGAATTCGATCTGACGCCGCCTCAGTTTGTCGCACTGTCGCAAGTGCATCATCATCCGGGACTTGCCATGAGTGATCTGTGCCGAAAAATGCAGTTGACCAATGCCACGGTGACGGGCTTAGTCGATCGCTTGGAACAAAAGACCTTGGTGGAGCGCATACGCGATCCGGAAGATCGGCGTACCATTCGTCTTCGGACTACGGAACTGGGAGAAACGCTTTTCACGAAATCCCTGCAGGCCCGCCAACGCAGGCTGGCAGCCGATGTCGCCGGCTTCTCGGATGAAGAAAAGAGCCAACTGGTGGACTTGCTACAGCGACTAGTGGAATCGATGGCTAGCCCCAAATAAGTCTCGCTTATCGTCTTCAATGCATTCGATGTGAAGGGAAGTGACGCGCAGTGTTTCTGCGGGTTGTCCGTGAAGTGATTGTGCCATTCTGGTATTTGGTTGTGGCAGGCATAGCCTTGATGGGCCTGACAACAGCCATTAATCTGGCACCGCCCTGGTTGATGAAAATGCTCATCGACGATGTATTCACGCAAGGTAATCTACCGATGCTGAATCTCGTCGTTTTGGCCACTGTACTGGTCTACATCACCCGGGCCCTGATCTCTTTTACCCAAAACATCACTAACAATCTGTTGGGGCAGAACATAACGCGATTGATGCGCAAGCGCGTTTACAACCACTTGCTGACCATGGAAAACCAGTTCTTTGAAAACGAGCAGGTGGGTCGTATCGTCTCCCGAGTGATGGGCGACGTGGATGCGGTTGAACACCTGATCACCGGTGGCGTTGAGCAGCTTATCGTCTCAGCCATGACGCTCATCGGCATTGCGGCCATCTTGTTTAGGATCAACTGGCAGCTCGCGCTCTTCTCCCTGATCCCGATTCCTTTTCTCGTCTTGGTCATGACTGGCTTCGGCAGCAAGGTGCGGCTGGTTTATCGTTCGGTCCGGGAAAAGGCGGCGGAGGTGACCGGAAAGCTGGCCGATTCCGTAGCCGGTATCACCGTCGTCAAATCCTTTGCCCGGGAGCCGGAAGAACAATCCTGGTTCGCTCGGCAACTGGATGAGTATTTTAAGATGAATATGGAAGCCACTGTATTGTGGGTATCCTACTTCCCCATGATCAGCTTCATCACGGGTATTGGCAGCGTGATGATCCTCTGGCTTGGCGGCCAGCAAATCATCGGCGGCGTTCTCACCATCGGCGAGCTAGTAGCTTTCAACAGCTACTTGGGTCAGTTCTACAGCCCCGTGATGCAAATCTCGCGGCTTTCGGTGCAACTGCAAAGGTCGCTGGCTTCCGTGGACCGTGTCTTCGAGCTAATCGACCGTGAGCCCAAGATCAAAGACGCCCCTAATGCCCAAGAAAAAAGCCATATCGAGGGTCGCATAGAGTTTCGAAACGTGCACTTCTCCTATGAACCCGGCCAACCGGTGCTCCACGGAATCTCGTTCGTGGCCAATCCCGGTGAGATGATCGCCTTGGTCGGTCCCAGCGGCTCGGGCAAGAGCACGATTACCAACTTGATCCCGCGTTTTTACGACGTGGATCAGGGCAGTATCTTGGTCGACGGCCTGGACGTGCGCCAATGGAAGTTGGCTTCCCTACGCAGTCACATAGGTATGGTGCTCCAAGATACGTTCTTGTTTAACGGCACAGCGCGAGAGAACCTGAGATACGGTCGTTTGGATGCCACCGATGAAGAGATAATCGAGGCCGCCAAAGCGGCTCGAATCCATGAATTTCTCGCCAGTCTGCCCCAAGGCTATGATACACAACTCGGTGAACGGGGAGTGAAACTCTCCGGCGGTCAAAGACAAAGGCTGTCCATCGCCCGCACGATCTTGAAGGACCCGAAAATCCTCATCTTGGATGAAGCCACATCATCTGTAGACAGCGAGGTGGAAAGCCTCATCCAAGAAGCCTTGGAGGAGCTCATGAAGAACCGCACTACGATTGTCATCGCTCACAGGCTTTCTACCATCAAAAATGCAGATCGCATCATCGCTATCAAAGACGGGCGGATCGTGGAAGAAGGTTCACACGACGAACTGATGGCCAAAAAGGGTCTGTATGCTTATCTGTACGAACTTCAATTCCAATTGCAGGATGAAGCGGAGGACAAAGATAAGCGGCGCCCCGATCGCAGACCGGGTCGTGATCGGCGAAGAAGAGATCAACAACCCGCGGACGATCGAATGCCCAGCCTGCCGGGCCCCATGGAATTTGACCTACCCAACGTTCCGTAGGAAGGGTGCGAATAAGCCGTGATGACGCATTATAAACGCTTAGTGATATGGGCTTCCGTGATCGTGGTTCTCGTTGTGGTTGGAGCCCTTTTCTCGAAGCTCTACTATGACCTCACGCTGGAAGGCAGCAATCCTTTTCAATCTGTCTCTCCGGTGCGCGTGAGCGGTGTGATGCGCTTGCAGACCTCTGAGGCCCGAGTAGTGCCTGCTCAACAGGTTGATCTCGCTTTCCCCATATCCGGGCGGCTAAGTGCCATCTTAGTTGAGCCCGGTCAAAGAGTGGTTAAAGGAGAAGAGCTGGCAAGACTTGATGACTCCCGGTTGAGATTGGCCGTAGCCAGGGCCAAGGAAAACCTGCGCGCCGCGGAACTGAGCGAAGTGCCGTTTCAAATCGAGCAAGCTAAGCTGGAATTGGCTGCTACGGAGCTAGACTTGGAGGCCACCGTTCTCAAGGCTCCCTTTGACGGTCAAGTTCTGGCTGTGCCAGTAGTCGCCGGCCAAGCGGTGACACCAAACACACACATCGTGACCTTGGCCCAGGTCGAGCCTCTCATGGTTCGCACTTCGATCGCTCAGAACGCACTCAGACACATCGCCCCCGGATTGGCGGCGCTCGTCACTTTGGAAGCTTTTCCCGGGCAGACCTGGGAAGGTCACGTGGTTCGAGTAGGCAATCAAGCTGTGCAGACACCAAATGGGATCGGAGTGGAACTCCTGATAGAACTGGACGGATCCACAAATCCGGATAACTCAACTCAAACGATCGTACCCGGCCTCACCGCAAAAACTGAAATCTTGGTGCCTCGTAAACAGGGGGTTATGGATATCGCGAACTGGTTCATAGCCGCTCTATTCATAACGATGCTTGTAATGACATACGCGATCAGCGTCATAATGACCCCGAAAGTCGAGCATATTCCTGATGACAGCATGGGCGGCCGAGGAGGACGCATGGGAGGCTGGGGCGGTCGCGGTTTTGGCGGTGGTTTCGGCAGATTCTAAGACTCGAATACGTTGCCGTTTCTCGTGGGACAAAAGGCGCCTTCCAAGCCAGACAACGGGAGGCGTTTTTGTCAGAATACCGCTCCACGCAAGATCCAAACGACATGCGGTTGCTCGCTCCACAAAAGCAACAGACAGCTAGGATTGGATGGAGACCATGCGAGTAACCCAGTTCCAAAGCGACGAACCCAGGGCTATGACATCACACCAACCGGAAATGTTCATTTGTGCCGGGATGCGGAAATACTGACCTCTGAGCAGGAGAAGCGGGCCGGACGTGGAACTATCTTTATGTTGGCATTTCGAGCACTTCAGAATGGATTAATGTGATGATTTTTCTATAGATGCAATAGTTACCGTTGCGCGGCAGGGTCTCCCCCGCACGCGCGGGG
>LSQX01227666.1_pt2 | contig 10071 bp, 9 predicted proteins | sample 654561 | NCBI WGS metagenome assembly LSQX01 (sample SAMN04489861, study PRJNA283612) | anaerobic digester metagenome | isolation source: 4 biogas reactors fed with cattle manure at either 37C or 55C with and... | place: Denmark: Kongens Lyngby | collected 2014
TTGGTGCTTTTTGTCGTCCTTTCAATATTAAGCGCGGCTTTGCTTGTTTGGATTTATGATTTTATCCTTGCGCGTATAAAATGGAAATCGGTTTTCACTTCGATTTCTTTAGCTCTTCTGCTTGCATTTATTGCCTGGGGAGCCTGGAACAACCGTGAGGCGGTTAACAAGAGCACGGTTTTGGTCACGAAAGCTGACGCATCTGCGCTGGAATGGGTGAAAAGCCATACGCCGGAGGACAGCCGCTTTTTTGTCAACACGGTCAGCTGGGGCTATGGCTTGTTTCGCGGAACAGACGGCGGAGGTTGGCTTTTGCCAACGGCCGGACGTTGGAGCCTGGCACCGACCACCTTCTATCCTTATGGTTTGGATGATGCGGAAGCGAAAGTCTGGACGGGTTGGGCAGAACGCGCAAGCACACTTTCTACTTGTGATGAAGAATTTTGGAAACTCGCCGAAGAAGCAAATTTGAATTATCTTTATATTCGCCGGGGCACAAGCGGGCTGCAACCGGCCGAACTGCAAACATGTGACAGATTGCGGAAGTTGTATGATAATGATAGCGTTCAAATCTGGCTAATTGAACCGTCAGTAGAAGAAATGCCGGAGGAAGAACAGGAAAATTCGGAAGAACCGGAAGTCCCCGACGAACCGGTTGTGACAGAGACACCGCCCATAGTCGAGCCAACAGCGGAACCCGTTCGGCCCGAACCAACGCCTGAACCGATAGAAACAGAGGAACCAATTCCTCCGACTTTAGTGCCCGAACCTTACGGATGAGGATAAAAAGAAAATGCCTTGGACAGAAATTAAAAATAATCCTTATTTTACTCAGGCACTGGCTATGGATCACGGTAGGGCAGGACGCAAGGTTTTACCCGTATCTTTCCAAAAGAAACTGCCAAAACCGCTCTGTCTTGGCACTAATGAACCTTTAGGGAGTCTTGAATTGACTGATTACATCAATAGAGACTCGAAAGCTGTTTTAATCAATAGCCTGAAAGGCTTAGAAATATACAATATATGTGAGAGTTTGTTTTTATGAAAGTTTGTTATTTTGGCACATACCGAGCTGGTTACAATCGCAACAACATAATGATCGCCGCATTAAGAAGCGCTGGTGTGGAGGTTGTGGAATGCCATGAAAATCTGTGGACGAGCATCGAAGACCGAGAAAATATCACAAAAGGTGGCTGGCGGAATCCACGCTTTTGGTGGAGAGTAATCAAAGCTTACGCAAAGCTGTTTTTTAGAAGTTTTGCGATTGGAAAGTTTGACGTTATGGTTCTGGGTTATCCCGGTCAATTTGATACATTCTTGGGAAAAATCGTCTGTTTCTTTAGGGGCAAACCCTTGGTTTTGGACGTTTTGATGTCTCTTTATCTTGTTGCAATGGAAAGAAAACTGGATAATAGTCCTCACTCTGCAGTAAATTTCTTATTCCGCATTGAAAAAACTGTTTTGAGAATCCCCGACTTGTTAATTCACGATACACCTCAATATGTTGCTTGGCTAAGTGATACTTTTGGAGTGGAGCCAAACCGTTTTCGCCTGATGCCCATTGGTGCAGATGATTCTATTTTTAAACCTGTTGAGCAAGTAAGCGTCAACAAAGAAAAATTCAAAGTGCTGTATTATGGCACTTTTATTCCTAACCATGGTTTGAAACACATCATTGAGGCAGCTAAGCTGCTTAGGAATCAAAGCGATATTGAAATTGTATTTATTGGAGAAGGACCTGAAAAAAGCAGGATAGTTGAATTCGTTGAAGAAAACAATTTAGAGAATGTCCAATTTTTACCTTGGTGCAGCCAAGAGGAGTTGGTAGAGATAATTAATAGCGCAGATGTTTGCCTGGGAGCTTTTGGAAGTACTCCTCAATCTCTGATGACCGTGCAGAATAAAATTTATGAATGCATGGCATGTGGCAAGACAATCATTAATGGGACAAGCCCAGCCATTATTAACCAATTCACAGATGAAGTTGAGCTGAAAATATGCGAAAGGAATGCAGAAGCAATTGCAGAAGCTGTTCTTTATTTAAAATCTAAACCAGAGCTTGTGACATCGATTGGCGCAAGAGCAAGACAAAAATTCCTTGATAATTATTCTATTGAAGCATTGGGAAAAACTTATCGCGGACATCTCGAAGAATTGATGTCGAAATGGAAGTAGACGCAGATTTGAAGAAACAAGAGACTGCTTGATAAAAGCGGTATGAACATTGAATAAACATATTCAGGTTCTGTTTTGACAGAGTTATCCTGGAATGAAATTAGTGACACACTAACTGGAACATCTGAGTAAAATTAATTATGGATAAAAAATCAAAACCCCATATAGTAATGTTGTTAACCCAAGATCTTAATAGCCCTTCTGGCTTAGGAAGATTTTTTCCATTAGCAAAATATCTTGCAAGGGAAGAATTTCGGGTCACAATATTAGCTCTTCATTCAAATTTTGCGGAATTGAAAGAAAAGGTTTTTGTTCAAGAGGGAGTTGCTATTCATTACGTTGCCCAAATGCATGTGCGAAAAACAGGTAATAAAACTCACTATTTTTCACCTCTTGAATTGCTTAAAGTTAGCTGGCATGCCTTAATAAAACTCTATTCCGAAGCTGTTATTGAACAACCTGATTTAATTTTTGTTGGAAAACCCCACCCAATGAATGGCTTGGCGGCCTTGAGACTGGCCAAGAAAAATTCAATTCCTTTAATCGTAGATTGTGATGATTTCGAAACAGAGTCAAATAAGACTCAGGGAAAATGGCAGAAGAGTGTTCTTGCCTATTTTGAACAAATGCTACCAAAAAAAGCCGATTTAGTGACAACAAACACCTATTTCATGTTGGATAGATTATCAAGCGGTGGTGTGCCGAAAGAGAAAATCCTATATTTGCCAAATGGAGTGGATCGCGAAAGATTTTTTGAGCCAAGTACTGATGAAGTGCCTCGTTTGCGCGAGGAACTGGGCTTGAATGGATTTAAGGTTGTGGGATATTTTGGCAGTTTGAATTTAGCGAATCATCCGGTAGATTTGTTGGTTCGAAGTTTTGCGGAAGTTTCTGAAAGCGGTGGTGATTTCAAGCTGTTGATTGTAGGCAGCGGAGGCGATTTCGAGAAATTACAAACGCTAGCTGGCGAGTTAGGAATCAGCGATCGAGTGGTTTTCACAGGAAGGATTAATCCAGATAAGATGAATTTGTATTACAAGTTAGCAGATGTAAGCGTAGATCCTGTGAATGACACATTGCCTGACCGAGGCCGGTGCCCACTAAAACTGTTTGAAAGTTGGCAAATGGGTGTTCCGGTTGTTACCTCAGATGTCGGCGACCGCAAAATTTTGGCAGGAGAACCTTCAGCGGCTTTATTATGTAAACCTGGAGATATGATGGACCTTGCCCAAAATCTCAGCAATCTTCTTTCGAACCCAGACCTATTAAATCAGCTTAGCAAGCAGGGCGCGGAGAATAATAAAAAATATAATTGGGCTTCAATTAGTGAAACATTTATTCAGCAAATTAAGATTCTTTCTAAGGGTTAACGAGAATTGTTGATAGAGAAAAAAATAAGGCTATGAACTACACAGCAAAATGAAAAAAATGGACGAAACCGAATTTAAAAAAAACGAATCAACTCTGGTCTCGCTTTTTAAAAGTAACAAGAATTTCTTAAAGCAGCTTTTTAGTTTTGGCTTTTCAACGTCACTGTCACAATTGATTATGATGGTCATATCAATTCTCGTGGCCAGGCACTTAGGACCAGAAAGGTTTGGGGTTTTTTCTTCTCATTATGCCCTTGGATCACTGACCTCGATAATTTTTAACCTTGGCCTTGATATATGGATACTCCGAGAAGGAGCTTGTGTTTCAGATCTTCGAAGCAAACTGGGAAATGTACTGAAAATCAAAATTATTGGGGGATTTGTTTGGAGCTTTTTTTTGATCTTAATGTCAACGGTTATTCGACCTGATTTGTATAGTACTAAATTTATTTTGATTGTGGCAATTGACCTTTGGGCAGATGCGGTATTTATGACTTGCCTGGTGTTTTTCAATTTGAACCGCAATATCAAAAAATATTCAACCTATCTCTTAGTGTCCCGATTTGCCAAACTGGCATTGGTTATTATCCTTGTTGTCTTGGGTGTCCATGATATAAACATATTTATGGCTTCAAGAGCCTTCGTTTCCATGGCTATGTTGATAACAATTCTATATGATGTTCGTCCGGAAATTAAACTGAAAGGCGAAGGAAAAACCATTTTATCTGAAGCCCGCCCGTACTCATTATCAGAATTATTGGCGATTGTTTATACTCAAGCAGATGTTACCTTATTAAATTTACTTCGGGGAGGAACAGAAGTAGGTTTATATTCGCCTGCATTAAATTTGATAACAGCGTTATTTGTTATTCCGAATGCAATATTCACATTTACCATTCCAACCTTAACCGAATACTATAAACAAAAAAAAGCAGAATTTGTGAACACTAGTAAAAAATTGATTATATTTTTGTCATTAATAGGGGCGGTGTTAACAATCCTTGTTGCAATTGCAAGTCAATCACTATCCGTTTTTTTGCTTGGGGATAGTTATTTGCAGACTGGTGAATTGCTTTTACACTTATCTCCATTACTGCTAATAAAATCTATTGAGTTTGGCTTGGTTTTAGTGATTACGTCAACGGGAAACCAACAGAAAAGAATAATCCCGCAACTATGTGTTGCGATATTAAACATTGTGTTTAATGTATATTTTATTTCAAAGTTTGGCGCAGGTGGTGCAGCAACTTCGTTTATACTTTCAGAAACGGTGCTTTTGTTTTGTTATTGGTTTGTTGCTTCCAAAATACTTAGAACTTACAAAAACACGGAATCATAAAGTTTTTTGTTGTTAGAATTAGATAATCCGAAAAAACATGAGTATAAAGGAGCAGCATGGAAGAAATAAGAAATGAGCAAGAACCTCGACAATTTCGAGTCTTGATCACAAATTTTCATTCAACCAAGAATGCTGGAGACTTAGCTTTACTAATTGCTACTCGTGACTTGCTCAATGAGGTATTTCACAATCCTGCAATTACTGTTTCCGCAAACTGGCCTAATGAGTCTAATTACAAAAATTACGATTTCAGCGTGGCGCCTTCTTTACGTTCTATGATCCAAAGCGAAAGCTCTACTAAACCATTTCAACAAGCCTGGCGATTATTCCAATTGTTATTCTGGCTACATCCTCGGAATATAAATAAGAAGAGGTCCCCATCCTGGGTGAATAAAGAGGAATTCGATATCTTGAAGAAAGCTTATCTTGATGCCGATTTAGTTATAGCTGCTCCGGGCAATCAAATTTATTCGTCTGGTAAGATTGGATGGCCATATCCAGTGACTATTGCAGCAGCTCAATTAGCGAATTGGTATAAAAAGCCATTGCTGGTGTTACCACAATCTATAGGTCCATTGCGTCGATCATGGGAGAAGAAATTGCTTTTGAAAGCCTATTCTCCAGCAAAGTTGATATATTTACGTGATGCAGCTTCTCTCAAACTGGCAGAACAAATCAACCTGGGCCCTGAAAATGTATCCTTTTCTTGGGATCTAGCCTTTCGGTTCCAACCGACAGAGTCTGTTATTGCACAAAACATCCTGCAAGGGTTTGGTGTCAAGCAAGGAAAAAATAAAGTGGGTGTCACTTTGATACCAACAATGGGGAGAGCATTGGATCAGACAGCCTTGAGCAACTATTACAGTGTTATGAAAGAATCGCTGATTAAATTTTCAAAATCTTCGGATTCTCAAATAGTCTTATTTACTCAAGTTTGTGGACCTAGCTCAAGTGAGGATGACCGAATACCGACCAGACAACTTTTTCACGACCTTTTAAGTGAAGGCGTTGATGTGATTTTTGTTGATGAATGTTTCTCTCCAGATTTGTTAAAAGCCTGTTATGGGCAGATGGACATGTTTGTGGCATCTCGTCTCCATTCGGGGATTTTTGCCTTTGGTATGCAAGTCCCAACCTTATTTATTGGCTATCTTACAAAAACTATTGGAATGCTCGAATCTCTTGGAATGCCAGAAAATGGTATTGATATTGCTAGTCTCAATTCAGAAGAGTTGTTTTCGAAATTAATTTGGCTCTGGTCTGACAGAAACCGTCAGAAGGAAATGATTCGGACTAAACTCGTCGATATTGAACATGATATGCTTAAACAAACAAAACAGTTAAAAGCGTTGTTAGGTAACCAATGAAAATTTTGCAAATTGTAAAAGGTCTTGATATCGGGGGTCAGTTTGGCGGAGCAGAAAGATTCGGAGTTGAACTTGGCTTCCAACTCAAGAACATGGGACATGAAGTCGAAATCTGTGCTTTTTTCGAAACCGGGGGTCATCAAGAGGCTGAGTGGAAGAAGCGGATCGAGGATGCGGGTCTCGGATTAATAATTCTGCAACCTTGGCGCGGAGGTAACCAAATCGGCGATTTTATCCTTGGTATTCATAAGTTAAACAAAACTCTTCGAGTAAATCCACCCACTGTAGTACATAGTCATTTTCAACTTGGATCTTTCGCCGGCATATCATTAAAAAAACATTTAAATGTCCCTGTTTGCATTCGTACGGCACACTTGGCTTCTGAATGGGAGACGGGCATAATAGGCAGAATTAAATTTGCCTTGGCACGGCACTTTTATCCTCGATATCTTGACATTCAGACAGGGGTTTCGCAAGAAATAGTTGACAGGTTGTCCTCCGATTACAAATTTAGTAATCGAACGCTCCCACCACGGTTGATTTATAATGCTATCATCTTACGGAATGATGATTCTTCCCCCATTGAACCAAAGAATGAAAATAGTTTCTTTACGCTTGGTTCAGTTGGTAGATTAAGTGAACAAAAAGGATATAGTGATTTGATTTCGGCTCTCGCTCTGGCTGGCGAAAGTATTCCTAATCTTCGGTTAATCTTGATTGGGGATGGCGAACTCAGAGAATCTTTAGAGTCTAAGGCAATGTCCTTAGGGATTGAAGATAAAGTATTCTTTGTCGGTAAGGTTAATAATGTAAGTGATTACCTAAGGCAAATGGATTTATTCATTTCCTCATCACTATGGGAAGGGCTCCCCACGGTGATTATGGAGGCGATGTTGGCGGGGGTTCCTGTTGTTGGCACTTCCATTCCTGGCACAACCGATTTGATTACTGCTGGTGTGAATGGCTGGCTCGCACCTTCAGGAAATCCAGAACTGCTCTCCCAAGAGATAGTTAAGGCGGTGCAGGATCCTGTCCAGCAGCAAAAATTCAAAGATGCCGCCAGGAAGTCGGTAGAGGAATTTTCTTTGGAAAGAATCGCAGAAAAATACGAGTTACTGTACAAGGAGATTTTGTCAACAAAACAACATTAAAGTGTATAAACCTCCATCAGGACTCAAGGAGTGATTGGTTTAATTTGTGAAAGCAAATCTTCTATCTCGCTTGCTAGTGGAATGTTAAAGGCGTTGAGAAATCCAAGGTTTAGGGAAAAATTAGTGCCCAGTTCTATATCTGGGCACATGAATTTACAATAGAAGGTGCAATAAAAGCTAAGGCCTTCCGAGGCTTTGTTTAAAGATCGAGAGTAGTGGTTATTTCACCCAGATCAAGAATTTGTCCAGCTGTTGTTGACCAAATTTGGGCTTTTTCATCTTCAGTCGGGTAGATTTCATAATCAGCGTCAGGGCTTCCAATCACTAAAACATAATCAGAAGCAGAAATTTCTGTCGTGCAAAAATAACCTTCTATGTCGGTCATAGCAGCGGGACTGGAAGCGGTGTTTAATACAAAGGCACCATCTTCGTTGGAATCGCCATAATAGACCTCCGCAAACATAACGGGGATATTTTCAGCAGGAGCACCATCGTTTGTAATAATCCGTCCGCAAATTTTAGCCATTTTTGAAGAAGGCGTGCTTAAAAGATCCGATTGGTCAGCGGTATCGGTTGGTAACTCGGTTGCTGAATTTGGTTGAACCTGGCATGCAGTGATAACAAGCAAAAAAGCCAAAATTACGAATAAAACGGGCGAATAATTCTTTTTCATTAGTGTAAATTGTCCATTTAACGGTGAAATTTGATTAAAAACCTTCTTTCAAGCAAATTCGTTAAGCAAAATAATCCTAATAGGTTATTGCAGAATATGCGGTAAAGTCTAAAATCATACCGTAAGCAAATTATATCTTAATAGGAGAAATTTCATGAAGAATAAAGTAGCTAGTATCGTTTTAGTCCTTGCCATGCTTTTAGCTGGCTTCACCTCCAGCGTCGAAGCTGGTGCGTACACCACCCAATTCACCACCTCCGTCACTTATCAAAATGTCGGCGATGGTCCCGCTACCATTCAATTGGTTTTCTTTAATGAAGGAAATGCCAATGGTATCCCCGTAACCCTTCCTGAACTGGCACCTCTTGCTGGTACTTCAATTTATGTTGGTGGTGTTAGTGATATCGCCAATGGTTTCAAGGGTTCTGCTGTAATGTCCTCTGACCAGCCTTTGGTTTCTACACTGGTTCAGGTTCCAAAAGCCGATTCTGGTGTTGCTGTTCGCCCAATGTCAAATGGTTTCACAAGTGGATCTGATTATGCTTTAGTCCCGACCGTTTTGAAGAATGTCTACGATTATACATCTATCGTTTCCGTTCAGAATGTTAGCTTTGATGCTGCTGATTACGAACTGGTTTTTGTCCCCGTTACCGGTGCAAACATTGTCGTCGAGAAAAAAGCTGTTCCACCTCATGCCACACTGTACTTTGACCTTGGCACAATGAGTCAAATTCCTGCTGGTTTCAATGGATCCCTCCAGGTCTTCTCTACCCAAGAAGTTGTTGCTTCCGCAATGGAACTCGGTATCAATGGTGTTGGTGCTTATGCTTTTGAAGGCGCATCAGAATTTGCTGATGTCATCTACATGCCCTCCGCTCTGTGTAAATACCAAGGCGTCAATACTTCTTCTTACGCCGTCCAAAACACTACAGACGATGAAATCGAAGTTGTTGTAAAATATTCCGGTGGCAAAGAAACTGATCCCGTAACCCTCGCTGCTGGCGCTAAAGCATCCTTCATTGCTTGTGATGTGAATGACGATGGTTATATTGGCTCCGCTATTATCGAAGCAACCGGCGAAGTTGTCGCCATGGGCAAAGTTTATGGTGGTGGCTTATCCACTGCTTTCCTCGGCTTCAACGATGGCGCTGAAAAAGTTGCTTTACCATATGTCCGCTGGACCAATTCCGGTTGGGAAGATGGTTCTCGCCAACGTGCTTACATTGCTATCCAAAATGTTGGTGGTGACTTAGCTGCCGGTGCTGTTAATGTCAAATACTACGACAAAGACGGTGTCTTGGTTGGCTCCCACGCACTCGGTGCAATGGCTAATGGCGCAAAAGCTAATTCCAATGCTGGCGAAATCGGTGCAGCTGGCGCAGAATTTGGTTACTACGCCGGTGGTTTATACGGTGGCTCAGCTGTTGTCGAAGGTCCTGCTGGTTCAAAATTAGCTGTTATCGTTCGTATCCAATCCCGTGTTGGTGCAAACTCTGTTGCTGAAGACTACAACGGTATCGCTATTCAGTAATCGAAGAACCAACTAATCTGGATGTAAACTTATTCCAGATTGAAAAGTAAACTAAAAGAGGTCCGTCTAAAGCGGGCCTCTTTTTTGTGATATTTAAATATTGGATTATTTTTTTATAATATGTAGTCTGGAAAGATGTTTAAATATGTATTGATCTTTTTTATCTTCAAAATACTCATCGACTGCTTTTTTACACCCCGACCAATCTTCATAGTCGTCTATGACTAAAATCCCGCCCCGAACTAAATTTGGCTCAATTTCTTTGAGACAGGTCATAACAGACTCATACCAATCACAATCCAGATGTGCCATAGCAACTGGTTTATTAATTGCCATTGTGTCTTCAAATAAGCCTTTGATTAATTTGATATTGTTATCCTGAACTGGGAAACCATATTTGTTGAAGTTGTCTTCAACTTTTTCTTTTAGATTGTCCAGATATCCGTAATAGGTATCACCAAAAAG
>LSQX01270067.1_pt1 | contig 10070 bp, 7 predicted proteins | sample 654561 | NCBI WGS metagenome assembly LSQX01 (sample SAMN04489861, study PRJNA283612) | anaerobic digester metagenome | isolation source: 4 biogas reactors fed with cattle manure at either 37C or 55C with and... | place: Denmark: Kongens Lyngby | collected 2014
GTCGTTGACTCGGAGATGTATATAAGAGACAGGCTCAGGGCGAACCGCTGGTCGAGACTACCCTCACCTTGGAAGCGGCCGAACCGCTGGGCCCCATCCAGGCTAGCCATCCGTTGGGGCTGCAGCCCCACCCGGAGATGCTCTCGCTCATGCACCGGCTGCAGGGTCTGGGGATCGACTGCGCCATCCTCTCGGCGAGCACCGAGTGGCTGGTGGAAGAGGCGGCCCGCCTGCTCGGTTTCCCGGTCGCGCCGGAGCGTATCTTCGGCATCCGCGTCGCTCTGGACGCCCGGGGCCGGCTGACCACCGGTGACCCGGACGATTACCCGGTCACCTACCGTCAGGGCAAGGCCGAGGTGATCCGCCGTTTCCTCCCCGGCCGGCCGGTGCTGGTCGCCGGCGATGCGGACACCGATTACGAGATGCTCACCCTGCCGGAGGTGGACATCCGCCTGCTCGTCAACCGCAACCAGAGCGGGCTGATCAGCACCCTCTACCAGGACCCGCGCATCCTCCTCCAGGGGTTGGACCAGGCCACCGGCCGTTTCCGCCCCTTCCGCGAATCCAAGACCCTCTGAGCGGCCGCGGCCGCTACTTCTTCAGCGCCCGGGCAAAGTCGAGCATCCGCTGGATGGGCACCCGTGCCCGCGCGGCCAGCTCCGGCGTCACCCGGATCTCGTTGTCGCCGGTCTCGAGCACGTGCGCCAGCTTCTCCAGGGTGTTCATCTCCATCCACGGACAGCGGGCGCAGCTCTCGCAGGTCGCCCCCTCGCCGGCGGTGGGCGCGCCGAGCAGGATCTTGCCCGGCGCCAGTTGGCGCATGCGGTTGAAGATGCCGGCATCGGTGGCCACGATGAACTCCGGGTTGGCCAGGGTGCGCACCGCCTCGATGAGCGCGGTGGTCGAGCCGACCACATCCGCCTGGGCGACCACCTCCCGCGGCGATTCGGGGTGGACGAGCACCGCGGCTTCGGGGTGTTCGCGGCGCAGCAACTCCAGCGCATCGGCCCGGAACTCCTCGTGGACCACGCAGGAGCCGGGCCAGAGGAGCATCTCCGCGCCGGTCAGCTGCTGCACGTAGCGGCCCAGGTGCCGGTCCGGACCCCAGAGGATGCGCTCGCCCCGTTCGGCCAGGTGACGGACGATGGGCAGGGCGATGCCCGAGGTCACCACCCAGTGCGAGCGGGCCTTGACCTCGGCGCTGGTGTTCGCGTAGACGACCACGGTGTGGTCCGGGTGGCGGTCGCAGAAGGCGCTGAACAGCTCGGCCGGGCAGTTCTCGTCGAGCGAACAGGTGGCGTTCAGGTCCGGCATGAGCACCCGCTTCTCGTTGTTGAGGATCTTCGAGGTCTCGCCCATGAAGCGGACGCCAGCAACCACCAGGGTGGTGGCCCGCTGCTCGGTGCCGAAACGGGCCATCTCGAGCGAGTCGGCCACGCAGCCGCCGGTCTCGTCGGCCAGATCCTGCAGGTCGCTGTCCGTGTAGTAGTGGGCTGCGAGCACCGCATCCTGCTCGCCGAGCAGCTGGCGGATGCGCGCCTTGAGCGCCTCGGTCCGGGCCGGGGTCCGCTCGACGCGGACCGGGTGGGGGGGCACCTGGACCGTCGGGATAGTGACGTCCGCCAGGGTTTCTCGTTCGCTTGTCTCCATATCGTCTCCCGCCGCTCGGGCGCTGACTGCTGGTCTCTGGCGGCCCCGGGTCCGGGTGCATCCGTCGCCCCCGGCCCGGGCCGGCCGTGCTGCTCCCTGTTACCGCAAACAGCGGCCAAGGACAATCATTTTCCCGGCCGCGACGGACCTCGTCCACCGCAGCGCCCGGGCGCACATCGTGGTTCCCTCCGGGGCCGACCTGCTGTATAGTGGTGCAGATTTCCCCGCCAATATTCGCCTCCAGGAGTGGCCATGCACGTCTATCCCTCCGAACTCGTCGCCCTGATCCATGAACGTTGGGGACCGCCGCCGGAGGATGCCGCGGAGGCCGCCATCGCTGCCCTGCCGGGCAAGGCGGCCCTGGAGCACCTCATCTCCACCTGCTACCAGGTGAGCATGATGCGCGAGGAGGACCGTTCCGTCACCCTGCGTCTCATCCTCGCGCCGCCTTCGCTCTTCCCGCCCGACCAGGGGCCGCCCAAGGGATTTCTCCGCCTGCTGTTCGACGCGCCCCGGCCGTTCAACGAGTACGAGCTGCGCCGCATGTCGCCGGCGGTGGATTTCGAGCGCTCACTCATCGGCATCGAACCCCACCCGGAAAAGGGGTTCCAGATCTGGGGCGTGGTCAACTCCGGCATCCGCTGGCTGCAGCAGGAGCGCGGCGGCAACAAGAAGACCAACCGGCTGCCCGGGGCCTTTGTGGTTCATGTCACCGGTCCGGGCATGCTCACCATCTGCCGCGGTCTGAAAATCGTCGTCAACCTGAGCGGTGGCCGGCTGCTCGAATCCGCGGCCAACGCCTTCCATTCCAAGTGGATGAACCGCCTGTTCGCCCCGGGCCGCCAGGCGGTGGTCGACCAGCACGAACTGTTCCGGGCCAGCGTCCTCTACCCGGTGGCGCGCATCGAGGAAGAATTCATCGAAAACCTGCAGTTCCAGCTGCTCAAGCGGGTGCTCAGCGTCACCCGCATGAACCGGCACGGCGGCACCTTCATCATCTTCCCGAGTGTCGACCCGCCCGAGTTGGCCACGGACAATCCACCCATCCTGCTCAAGTACCGCTTCCAGAACGACGAGGCGGTGCATCGCCAGCAGCAGCTGCTCGTCCGCACCATCCGGCTGGCCACCACCGCGCTCGGCGACATCAACAACCCGGACCGGGTGGTCAGCTGGCGGGACTATGTCAACCTTCGCCACGAATCCGCCGTCTACGACCTGGAGGAGGGGCTCTACGAGCAGGCCCAATTCGTCGCCAGCCTGGCCTCGGTGGACGGCGCGGTGGTCACCAGCAGCCGCGGCCCGCTCGGCTTCGGCGGCATGATCGTCGGCTCCCTCAACAAGCTCACCGAGGTGGCCATCGCCAGCGACGCCGAGGGCAAGATGGTGTCGCTCACCAAGATCGAGGGCTACGGCTCCCGCCACCGCTCCGCCTACCACCTGTGCAACGCCCTGCACGACGCCCTGGCCATCGTCGTCTCCCAGGACGGCAACGTGCAGCTCGCCACGTGGCGCAACGGCATCGTCACCTGCTGGGACCTGACCTCGCAGATGTTCATCGCCGAGACCTGATCCCGACCCGACTCACACCTCCGCCGTCCCCCCGTCCGCAGCCGCGGGCACGATCCACCGCCGCACCACCGTCCACAGCCCCAGCGACACCGCCACCGCGGCCACGCCCATCACCGCCAGGGTGGTGAGCTTATCCGGCCAGTCCAGGGAAAAGACCGCCATCGCCGTCGAGCCGATCATGAAATGGCCGAAGACCATGAGCGACGAGGCCGCGCCGGTGTCCCGGTCGACCTGCTCGAGGATCAGGTTGTTGCCCGCCGGCCGGCAGAAGGCGTAGCAGAAGGTCAGGGTGAACATCGGCAGGGTGAGCCGCCAGGGCATGGGCAGGAATGGACAGACGAGCAGCAGGGCCGAGGCGAGCATGCCACAGAGGGCGAGCGGCATCAGGCGGAACAGGGGGACCCGCCGCACCGCCCGGGAAAACGCCAGCGGCGCGAGCACGAAGGCCAGGGCGTTGAAGCCGAAGAAGTAGCCGTACACCTGCTCGCTGAAGCCCAGGCGGGTGATGTACAGGTCGGCGCTGCCGCCGATGAAGGCGAACGCCGGCACGCAGGGGATGGACACGGTGAGCAGAACGAGGATATAGCGGTGATTGGCCAGCAGGCGGAGATAGCTGGCGGCCACCTGGCCGATGGTCGGCGGTTCGCCCGCCGGCCGGAGCGATTCGTCCATGCGCACCACCCCGACCAGGGCCACGCTGCCGAGCAGCGCCTGGAGGAGGAAAATCCACCGCCAGGAGACCAGGGTGACGATCCAGCCGCCGATGATCGGGGCGATCATCGGCGCGGTGGCGACGATCACGCCGATGTGGATGAACACCCGCTGTCGTTGCGGCCCGGTGAACAGGTCCTTGCTGATCGCGAAGACGATGGCCGAACTGGCGGCCGCGCCGGCCCCCTGGAGGAACCGGCCGAAGATCATCATGGCCGCGCTGTCGGCCAGGCCGCAGACCAGGCAGGCGACGATGAACAGGCTGACGCCGGCGATGAGCGGCGGCCGGCGGCCATAGCGGTCGGAGAGCGGCCCGTAGACGAGCAGGAAGGCGCAGTAGGTGAGGAAGAACACCACCAGGGTGAGGTTGGCGGTCACCAGCGACACCTGCCACTCCCGCTGCAGCAGCGGCAGGGCCGGCAGGTACATGTCCGTGGCCAGCGGCGGGAAGGCGGACAGCAGGGCGAGCAGCAGGATGATCGGCGGATAGCGCAGGCGCAGTTCGTGAACAAGACCCATGCGGGTATACCTCTTGGGGATGAGACGAAAACGGGGATGGACCGGGGGAGGTTCGGGGACGCACCGGCCGGGAGGATCGCCGGTCGGAAGGCGGCCATTGCTTTTCCGGCGGTGCGGGGCGGGACGGGTCGCTGTCCCCGCCCTCAGGCGGCCCGGGGGTCTCCCTGGAGCAGGCCGAGGAGAAAATCGGCCGCCTGGTCCGCGCCGTTGACCCGGTTCGCGACCAGCGGCGGCCCCACTGCCAGCGGCGGCAGGGTCTCGAGCCAGGCGCCGCTGTGCAGCTGTTCCGGGCTCAGCTCCCAGGAATCCAGGTGGCGGTCGACAAAGGCGGCCAAGGTGGCGGACTCGCGGAACGCCGGTCGCTGCACATAGGCGAACGAGCGGCCCGCGTGGTAGGTCTCGGCCACGGTGGAGTAGCCGACCTTGCCGACCACCAGATCGGCCGCGGCCACCAGGTCCGGGTGATACCAGGTGGGGTCGTCGCTGCCGAGAAAGCGCAGGTTGTGGAGGAACTCGTTCTCCCGGCCCCGGCCGGTGAACAGGAAGAGCAGTTCCCTGCGCTTGAGGAGCGGCGCCAGCGACAGCACCCCGCCGCCCACCCCGCCCATGGTCACCAGCACCAGCCGCTGACCGGCTGCGGGCCAGAGCCGCCGGCGCACCTGTTCCGGGTCGCGCACCGCTCGCGCCACCGGCTGCACCACCAGGTCGCAGGCCACCGGATGGCCGGCCGGGGCGGCCTGGATGCGGTAGTCGGCGCGGGCGAACAGCGCGGCCAGAGAGTCGATGTGCCGGGCCAGGCCGGGGCAGCGGTCCAGGTAGCCGGCGTAGATCCAGTCCCAGGTGAAGTTCTCGATGAGTACCGAGGGGATACCGGCCCGGGCCGCGGCCGCGATGCCCAGCGGGGCGATGTCGCAGAGCACCAGTTCGCAGCCGCGGAGCAGGCGGGCGACCCGGTCGACGAGGTCCTCCGCCAGCGGGTAGAACCCGTCCAGCGCCGCCAGGGTCGCCTCCAAATCCTCGGTCATGGCGTCCCGCTGCACCAGGCCGATGTCCACCGCCAGGGGATGGACGGTGAACGGTGCGGTCAGCGATTCGGCGAACAGGTGCGCCGGCGCCGCGGTGACGATCTCGAACCGCACCGGCAGCCGCCGGCCAAGCGCCGCCAGCACGGCCGCGGCCCGGGTGGCGTGGCCGAAGCCATGGGCGGTTATGCAGCAGCCGATGCGCCGCGGGGTCGGCATCAGGTCCCCGCCGGCAGGGTCACGGTGAAGGTGCTGCCGTCCCCGGGCCGGCTGCGCACCGCGATCCGGCCGCCATGCTTTTCGATGATGGAGCGGGCGATGCACAGCCCCAGGCCGGTGCCGCGGCTCTTGTCGGTGTAGAACGGCGCGAAGATCTGCTCGAGCTTGTCCGCCGGGATGCCCACCCCGGTGTCGGTGATCTCCAGCACGGCCAGGTTCGTCTCGTCGTCCAGGGCCGTGGTCACCACCAGGTCACCGCCGTAGGGCATGGCCTGGACCGCGTTGAAGACGATGTTGAACACCACCTGGTACATCTGTTCCCCGTCCATGAGGATCGCGGGCAGGTCCGGGTCGAGCCGGCGGCGCAGGAGCACGGATTTCTGCTTGAACTCCGGCTCCATGAACCGCAGCACCCGCTCCACCACCTCGTTGAGCGAGGCCGGGTCGAGCCGGATCTCGCGCGGCCGGGCAAAGTCGAGGAACTCGCGGACAATGGCGTCGAGCCGCAGGGTCTCCTCCATGATGATGTTGGCCAGCCCCTCGTTGCCCGGCGCCACCTTGCCGATGCGGCTGGCGAGGATCTCGGCGGTCGAGCGGACAATGCCCAGCGGGTTCTTGATCTCGTGGGAGACCGCGGCCACCATCTTGCCGAGCGTGGCCAGCCGCTGCGCCTCGTTGAGCTGTTCCTCGAGCTGCAGCCGTTCCTCGGCCCGCTTGGCCATGATGCGGTTGGCGCGGACCACGATCAGGCTGAGGATGGTGAAGAGGATGCCCATGATGGTCAGCGACAGCACGATCACCCGCCCCTGCAGCCCGATGATGGTCTCAAGATCGTCGGACAGATCCTGGACCACCTCGATCACGCCCATGATCTCGCCGGTGTGCTCGCCCAGCCGGTTCTCCTGGCGGAAGGGCACGTAGGTCTTCAGGGTGCAGAAGATCTCGGCCGTGCCGGGCAGCAGGCTGAGCAGCGAGCCGCCGGAGATGAGCGCCGAGTTGTTCTCGCCCTTGAGCGCCTTCTGATACTCCAGCCCGCCCAGGTCGCGCTTGCCCATGAGTTCGGCCATGGTCGAGTAGGCGATGCGGTTCTGGCGCGGCTCGTAGATGGTCACCGACTCGATGCGCATGCCGCGGGTGATGTTGGCGACAATGCGGTCGAGCCGCTCGTACTGCTCCGGGTCGGACAGGGCGATGCGGCCGTAGCGGACCACGGTGGGCAGGACGAACTGGACGAACACCTGCCGGTTGAGGTTGTCCGCGAACAGCCGTGAATAGGCCTCGCTGCGCTGCAGGAGCACGGTCTTGGCGTTGCTCGCGATCACCCAGGAGAGAATGAACGAGGCGATCAGGATGAGGGCGAGCGAGGTGAACGAGAAATACTTGACCAGCTCGAACGGCAGGAGCGTACTGCGCTGCCGCTCCAGCCTGCTCCGGCGCAGGCGACTGGAAAAATCCGGTCGCCAGGCGGCGAACCGGCGCAGCCAACCGACAACGATGCGCAGCAGGCCGGCCATTCTGCCCGGCAGATCGGCGAGATCAGGACGACGCGGCTTCACGGCAGACTCCGCAGCGGCGGCAGAGGGCTGGTTCGCACGGCCGGGTGGCGAGACCGCGCAGGGCGCGGTCGTACTCGTCGCGGAGATAGTCCCCACGAATCCCCTGATCCACCACCTCCCAGCAGAGCAACTCGTCCGGCCGGCGCGGCCGGATGGCGTACTGCCAGGCATCGAGACCGTGGCGGGCGAGCGCCCGGGCGAACGAAGCCCGGCCGGTGCCGATGTCGAGCAGGGCCGGTCCGATACGCCGGTCGGCGCGGCTGTACACCGCCTGCTGCAGGGCCTGGTCGGGGTGGTCGAACTTGAGGCGCAGGTTGGATCGGGAGCCGAGCTTGCCGCGCAGGTAGCTGATCTTCTCCTTCAGCGCCGCCAGGGCCCGCGCCGTGCCCTGCTTGCCCGGGGGCAGCTCCTCCAGACCGCCGAAGCTGCAGTACTGAAACGGTGTCCACGGTTTGGGCACAAAGCAGTTGATCGACAGGGTGAGTACACTCACCCGGCCCCGGGCGCGACCGAGGGGCAGGATGCGGGTCTGCAGCCGGTCGACCAACTGGACGAGTTCGTCCAGGTCAGCATTCGTTTCCGTGGGCAGACCGATCATCACATAGAGTTTGAGGTGGAAGATGCCGCTTGCGACCAGCCGTTCGGCCGCATCCAGCAGTTCGGGCTCGTCGAGCCCCTTGTTGATCAACCGGCGCAGCCGCGCCGAACAGCCGTCTGCGGCGATGGCCACGCTCTTCAGGCGGGAGGCGGCGAGCAGGCTCAGGGTCTGATCGGTGATCCGGTCGGCGCGCAGCGAGGAGAAGGAGAGCGAGCAGCTGTTCGCGGCCAGGAGGGCGGCGATCTGGTCCACCGTCTCCGGCGCGGCCATTTCCATGCCCAGGAGACCGATGCGGTCCACCCCGGCCGGCCGTGCCTCCAGGCCGCGCAGGATGGTCTCCGCCGGCCACAGCCGCGGCGGCCGATAAATAAAGCCGGCCGCGCAGAACCGGCAGCCGCGACTGCAGCCGCGGCCCAACTCCACCATGTACATGGAGAGTTCGGCCTCCGGCGAGAGCAGGGTCGAGTGGGCGGCCACGTCCATGGCCGGGGCCATGATCCTGGTGACCCGCTGCGGCAGCCCGGCGGCCGGCTCGATCCGGGCAAGCACCCCGTCCGGGCCGTGGACAAAGCGGTAGAGCGCCGGCACATAGCAACCGGGCAGGCTGGCGCCGATCCGGTGCAGCAGGCTTTCGCGGTCGAGGGCCGCATAATCGGCGAGATGCGTCATCAACTCCGCCAGTACCGGTTCGGCCTCGCCGATGACCATCAGGTCGGCGAAGGCGGCCAGCGGTTCCGGATTCATGAACACCGCCACCCCGCCCAGGACCACCAGCGGACTGGAGGCGGCGACCCGGTCGGACCGGTCCGCGGCCAGCGGGGCAATCCCGCCCGCGGCCAGCATCGCGGCCAGGCGCGGGTAATCGTGTTCGAAGCTGACCGAGGCAAACACCAGGGGAAAATCGGTGAGCGGCCGGGAGGACTCGAGCGAGCGCAGCGGGCCGCCGTCGGCCGGGTAGACGAACCGCTCGCAGACCACCTCGTCCAGACGGTTGAGCAGGGTGTAGACCAGCTGGTAGCCGAGGTTGGACACCGCCACCGGGTAGGTGTTGGCATAGAGCAGGGCCACGGGCAGCCTGCCCGTCCACTTCTTGCGGACCGTCCCCTGTTCTTTCGCTAGGACGGACGACACGGGAAACAACAGGAGGAAAAAGGCACGGGGGAATCAGTCTGCATGGTCTGCCTCCGGCACGGGGCCGGCGCCGAGGGGGATTCGCCGGCAGCGCCGCCCCGAAAACACCGCAGGGGAATATCCACCCGATATTCCCCTGCGCGCCCGACTGGCTGCCGGCCCGATCGCCGCCGCGGAAAAGGCGGCCGGCCGGTGTTCAATTCGCCTTCTTGCGCAGATAGGCGGGTTCGTCGAATTCGGTGTGTTCGTGGTCGTCGAAGATCGGCTTGGGCATGCGCGGCAGCCCCTGGGGCAGCGCGTTCGGCTTGGCGATGGTCACCGGAGTGCCGGGGCTCTCCGGCAGGGAGGCCTCCTCCTCGAAGATCCGCGCCAGCCGGCCCTGCTTGGACTTGGGCAGTTGCTGGGGTTGGCGGTTGCGCACCACCTCGAGCTGGGAGATCTCCGGCTCCTCGATGCTGGAGATGCCGGTGGCGATCACCGTGACCCGCAACTCCTCGCCGAGCGACTCGTCGAACAGGGCGCCGATGATGATGTTGGCATCCTCGTGCGCCTTCTCCTGGATGAGGGCCGAGGCCTCCATGAATTCGTTCATGGTCATCGTCTCTTTGGCCGCGGAGATGTTGATGAGGATGCCGCGGGCACCGTCGATGCCCACATCCTCGAGCAGCTGGTTGTCGATGGCCCGCTTGGCCGCCTCGGTGGCGCGGTTCTCGCCGGAGGCGCTGCCCGTGCCCATGATGGCCGGGCCGACTTCCTTCATGACCGTCTTCAGGTCGGCGAAGTCGACGTTGATGTGCCCGGGCAGGTTGATCAGGTCGGTGATGCCTTTGACCGCCTGGAGCAGAACATTGTCGACCATCTCCATCATGTTGACCAGGGTCGAGTTCTTGTTCATCAGGCTGAGCAGCCGGTCGTTGGGCACGGTGATGATCGTGTCCGAATACTGCTTGAGTTTCTCCCAGCCGGCCTCGGCGTTGCGCATCCGCTTCTTCGCCTCGAAGTAGAACGGTTTGGTGACCACGGCCACGGTGAGTGCGCCGGATTCCTTGCTCAGCTTGGCGATCACCGGCGCCGCGCCGGTGCCCGTGCCGCCGC
>LSQX01001996.1_pt1 | contig 10069 bp, 10 predicted proteins | sample 654561 | NCBI WGS metagenome assembly LSQX01 (sample SAMN04489861, study PRJNA283612) | anaerobic digester metagenome | isolation source: 4 biogas reactors fed with cattle manure at either 37C or 55C with and... | place: Denmark: Kongens Lyngby | collected 2014
ATTCTTCACTGAACAATCTTGCTCCGGCTCAAGTGGCTGGTGCTAAGTACAGTGATAAGGCTAGACAAAAGTTTCTTTTGATTACCTAAGGCTTATTCAGATTTCAAGTTTCAATTTTCTTCTTGTGATCTCTTTTGAGATCTACTTAGGGTGCTAGTTTTTCTTTGTTTTTGTTTTTATTAGCACACTTTTTCTTTTTTTGTTATTCTTGATCTGATTCTAAAAGCTTGAGGTAAAATTTTCTTGTTAATCTTTTGCCAGTTTGCTTTTCAGATCTCTTTTTCTTCATCTTTACTTAACAGAGCCGATAGTTTCTATTGTTTTTTTATAACAACAGATCTTTTTGTTTTGTAATACTAACTAGGAGGAATAAAAAACCGCGGGTTAAACGCGGTAGATGATGTGTATTGATAACACTTCCCTCCGCCAACATTACTTGTTCAGGTTCTAAGGGTTTTATCTCAGTCAATCTATTTCTCAATGATTGACACCCCTAGTGTTATAAAATTAGATTAGTAGACTTTTGTCGTTAATGCAAGAGTTAAAGTGTATGCTCAGTTTTCTTGTAGTAATTTTCTTGATATTATAGATAAGTAAATCTAATGAGAGGAATGATTTTTATCTCGACTTCAAAAAAGCAAAATAATACAGACAGCACTCAAATAGATGAACGTTATCAAACAATAGTTCATCCTTTGCCGCCTTATTATCAACCGGATTCTCGGATTTTAATTTTAGGAAGTTTTCCCTCAATTAAAACTAGGGAATTTGGTTTTCCGTATGGGCATCCTCAAAATCGTTTTTGGCCGATCTTGGCAACTTTATTTAGCGAAGAAACTCCTTTGACACTTGAAGAACGCAAAGATTTTTTGAAACGGCATCAAGTTGCGGCTTGGGATACTATTTATCAGTGTGACATTATCGGTTCAAGTGATAGCAGTATCAGAAATGTTGTACCGACTGATCTTCAGTCTGTTGTGGAACAAAGTCAAATTTCACGAATTTTCACCAATGGCGGTGCTTCAGATAAATATTTCAAAATTTACCAAGAACCTATTTTAGGTATAAAAGCGACTAGACTGCCTAGTAGCAGCCCTGCTAATGCGAGGTATTCCTTGGAAGATTTGGTTGAAGCTTGGCAAGTAATTTTAGAATAATTTTCCAATCTGAAAAAGATAGGTACAAACAAAATAATTCATTGAAAAACCCCTTGATTGATTTGATTCAACTAAGGGGTTAATTTATTAGATTAATATCCTCATAAGTATTAGTTATAGAGAAAAAAATTGTTGCAGCATCATCTAATTAACATTTTATAACTTATTCAGAAACACATTTTTCCAGAGTTTTTTCAATAGTAGCAATTACATCATATTCATTAATTTTGAGTTTATCTTTTGTTAATGCAGGATCTGTGACAATATCCAGATCGGCTAGCTTTTGAGCTAATACCATATGAATACCGTGCTCTAATCCTTCATCAGCACATTGTTGATCAATTGCCGCTAGTTGAGGTTGCATCACTTCATATGGAACAACATTGAGACTGGTCGTATCTTCTTGACCTAAGGCTTTAATCATCATACGATGAAAATCTTCATGTTTTAAATTGTACATATTGATCGGAAAAGTTTCACGATGTGATCCGTTTTCCATAGCTCCGACTGCTGCTTCTGCAACTTGTTCTACAGTTACAGATGAAGTTGAGCCTCCTAAAACTGCCCATTGTTCTTGACCTTTGATTTGGTCAGTAAACATTTTCCATAATGGCATGCGGCCGGGCATTGTACCAAAAATATATGGTAAACGAAGCGAGGTCACATCCATTATTCCTTCACCTTCGGCAAAGGCAACTTGTTCCTGTAATAGACGAGTATTCGGATATGCTTGATCTTTCAAACCTAATTCAGGCATTTCCTCAGCAGTTTTTGAAAAGTAAGAACCGTATATAACAAACTTTTTGACACCTGCTTTTGCAGCTAATCTTGCAATACGTTGGGTTGGTAGTACATTTGCTTCATAGAAAAATTTCAGAGCCGGTCTTTCGGGAACCACTCTCTCATCAGCCCCCGCTGCATACATAAACCCGTATACATCGGATAAAAGTTCCAAAATTTCATCATCTGAAAGTTGATTGATATCTCCAAGGGTTAATTCTACTTCTTCAGGTAATAAATCATCGGTTGGTAGTGGCGGCAAAGCCATCGTCTTAACCTGATATCCTCTATTTAACAATTCTTTCACTGTATAATATCCTAGAAATCCGGTACCGCCTAAAACAAATACTTTTTTCATATTAACTTCCTTTCATAATTCCTTTCAAAATGAACCTTCCAAATATCAAATCAATATTCGAGCATTCAAACCGGCAATAACTGTGAAGTAAATTAGAATTGCCTTTGAAAATCTGTAATTGTATTTATTGTTGCATAATTCGGACCTGCAAGACGTGCCAAGGGTTCCAGATTTTCATGCAAAACGTAGTTTTTATCCTGATCATAGACTGTATCAGCCAAATGAGCAGCTTCTATTCTTAGCAAAAACAAATCAGCTTCAATCTCTTGCTTGTTATAATCCTCAAGTGGAATCGATGTTTCAAGGAAAGCCTCCATTCTTATTTTCGCATCCTGCAAGCCGGGAACTTTTACCAAGTCACTGGCTACGGTTGTAAGACCGGTCAGGTCAATTTCGCTATGATTTTCATCTAAAGGTTTGGCCGACAAATCCATTAATTTTAGGAGTGATCGATCAGGAATTTGTATGACTGCCTCTTTCGTACGTAATAAATTTCTGGCTGTATCTTTTTGTTTGCCTGCAACACGTTGGATTGAAACACCGACCATAGTTGAAGATAGCATTGTAAAATAACTGAATGGGGCCAGGTTAATTGAATTATCGGTATTTAAAGTTGTTAGCCAAGCGATCGGACGCGGGATAACACTGCCTTGGACAATTTTTTGTCGTGTTTTACTATCAAGATTTTTCATCATTTTCGTAATCATATTTTTCTCCTAGCTTCATGAACAGTTTGTATCTTCCTTTGAGCTATAATCTTTTCTTGTACTATTTGAGAAAAAGATTAGCTTGAATTAATTCTTCTCCGATTAATTGATGCCCTTGATTATGAATATATTCCACAACTCGGATATCGGCTGCCTCAAATTGCTGCTTCAAGAATTTAAAATCAGCTTCTGTTAAGTAAGGATCTCCATTCCCATATGTCATAAATACTCGCAGCTTAGCTTGAGGTTTAAATGGAACATTCGGCCTCACACCTGATGGATGATAGAGCATAGCTTGATCAAAATCTGTTGTGAAATCCTTAAACAGATTAGTAGCTATATTCGCTCCATTTGAATAACCGAGAATTGTTTTGCGATAGGAAGCAAGGTTATGTTCTATAATCAGAGCTTCGATATTTTTGAATAGTTTCGCAGTCTCTTCTGCTAGGCTATCAAGATCAAAGCTTCCGTTAGGAAATCTGGCAAAATAGCGATTCATTCCATTTTCATTGACGGTTCCCTCAAGCGAAATCAAGGTCGCTTCCGGATCATGCCGTTTGCCCAGATCCAGCATGCTCTTTGCATCACCGCCTGTACCGTGCAATAAAAAGATCACATGTTGATTTGTTCCTTTTTCTATTATATAAAACATATTCTTATCCTCCTTATAACACGCTCATTGCATGTTTACCGAGCTTTCGCAAAGCATTTTGCATGTTTTTTTCTTCCTCCGGCGTTAAGATATCAAATAGCTTTCGCATGTGTTTGTAATGTTTGTCATAAACTTTGCTAAACAACTTTTTACCTTTTTCAGTTAAAGCAAGATACTGAATTCTTCGATCTGCTTGATCTTTCTTTCGATATAGATAATCTTTATTAGCCAGTGTTTTAATTACATGCGACATGCTACTGTTAGGAATCAAAACTGTATCTATCAATTCCTGCGTGGTTAAGCTTTTTTTAACATACAATGCTTCCAATGCCGCAAATTCATTTAAGCTGAGCTTAGAATCTTGCAGGGATAACTTAATATGATTAGTTACACCTTGATATGCCTTAAGCATAATTATTAAGCTTTTAAGGTCCTTATTCATTGAAAAAACTCCTTTATATTGCTTGTTTGAATTTGCTCTTTGTATTACACAAAGCTTATTTATTAATCAAAATATTCTTTTTCAAAAACTTTATCACTGCGCACTGTATCAAAATGAGGTAGTTGAGTCTCAATGTATTCCTTTTGGTGGCGCAAGTGCGGCGGCAAGGTCAAAGTTTCTCCTAAAATTTCATAATCTTCCTGATCATCAATAAAGCCCGGACCATCTGTCGCAAGTTCAAATAAAATACCCGGATATAAGCGAATATATAACGATTTGAAATAAAAGCGATCTACAAAACCGGAATTTCTATGACCAAGAGAGTTGAAATAATCTTCCCAAGCATCTAAATGTGCTCGATCGTCAACTCGGAATGCAACGTGATGAACTCCACCATAACCTTGTCTTGCTCTAGGTGAATCTGAATCAACTTCAATAATTAGTGAAGCCCCGTTTCCGCCTTGACCCATTTCATAAAGGGTGAAATTTCCTTCATTGGCTACTTTTCTCATCTGCATTATTTCTACCAAAACATTTTCCATCAATTCAGCTGACTGTACACGGATAAAACTCGGTCCGAGTCCTGTAATTGCATATTCATTTGGTACCGGACCTTTATACCAAGGTTCGCCGGAAGCAATTCCCTCATCATTTTGATCCGAAAATAAAGCGTAACGTTGACCATCAAAGTCTTCAAAATAGATAACGTTGCGACCGAATTGTTCAATAATCGGATCATGTTTAACTTCATAATGGTCAAAGCGTTTTAGCCAATATTCAAGTGCAGCATCATCCGGTACTCTGAAACTTGTGCGCGAGATATCGTTAGTACCTATTTGATGAGGACCAATTCCTTTGAAGTCAAAGAATGTCATATCCGTTCCCGGATTGCCAAGATCGTCTGCAAAAAATAAATGATAAGTGGAAATATCATCTTGGTTGACATTTTTCTTTACTAAACGCATACCAAGAACATTGGTATAGAATTCATAAATTTTAGGTGAGCTGCTGGTAATTGCAGTAACATGGTGAATACCATTAAGTGGTTTTATTTGTTGAGTCATAATAATTCTCCTTTTCTGTTATTTCGTTTATAAGCTAGGGCTTAGAATAAATTTTTGTTCTGTATCTAATTTATTTCGATTTCGAAATATTGTCAAAGTTTTTTATGACTTCGGCACTTTTGTTACAGTTTTGAACTTTTAAATAGAATCTGCTGAATTAATCTGAAAGACAAAAACTAAGTACATATATGACAATTTAATTTTGTAAAAGAAAAGCCAGAGATGCTAGAAACCATTCATTTATAACCGGAAAAAAATTAACAAACCGACTCTCTTAATTCACTGATCAAAAGTGGAGGGGGAATAAAGGTGCGTTATTTGATGCAGAAGTAAATTTACGTAAACTTAGATAACATTACTTAATTAAAGAAAAAACAGTCCCAGAATTGCGACAATAAATAGGCTAATCATGTTGACTGTATTATTCGTAATCCATGCAAAACCTCTGCATACTTCGTCGTCGGGCAAAGCCGGTTCTTCTTGCAAGAGATCATCTTCTCTTTTGTACTTAGCCTGAAATATCTCTCCTACCACACTATCTATCAGAGTCCCACCGAATCCCAACGAAGAGCTGATAATTAGTCCTTTAAATCCATACAAAGGAATTACTAAAATTGATAATACCACACTTCCAATTAATCCTGCAGCCAACCCAATCCATGTCACACCACCGGAAAGTCCTCTGGTAACGGTTTTTCCACTTAGTATACTGAAAACGCGCCCTGAAGATAACATTCCCAGCTCGGAAGACAAAGTATCGGCTGTCGCTGCTGCAAAAACTGTTAGTGCGGGCAAAATCAGAGAAGAATTATTAAAATAATAAGATGCCCAGACCAGAATACAAGCAGGCAAAGAATTGCTTAGACCTGTTTCCAATTGCGTGCAACATGACCTGCCTGTAATTGCTCAGCTGTAAGCTTATTATTGTTTTTAAGTTTACTGGCAGCGCTTCCTAACAGGAAAAAAGCTAACAACCCTAATCCTATCCACATTCCACCTAGCGCATACAGGGTCTGACCGGTCAATAAAGCAGCTACTATACCATCAGCGGAAATTGCTTTCCAACGGAACGCCGCAATCAGCACGACTAAATATAACAAAATAAATAAATAAAAAATACTGTTCCCAAATTGGAGACAAAGAGTGGAAAACAAACCGGAACCAATCGGTACACTAAGATTGTCACAACCAGCCAAACCAGTCAGCTCAATAAATGCTGCAAAAATAGAAGTTAATAGAGAAATAAGGAGAATACCCCACAAGCTGATCGATCTTAGTGATCCACTTCCCTGTAAAATGAACAAGGAAAAAAAAGTAATAACAAAACTAAAGCATGCAAGTGTAATGCTGCCTTCTAAAGATTTGGTAGGAGAAAAAGAAAAAGGATAGTGCCTGCCCTTGTAAATGCCGACCACGGCTGCAAAACCATCCCCATAGGCCATCGTGAGTAGTCCGACAAAGGAAAGTGTCGGCCAGCGCAAAAGATAAGCCGCAGTTGTCAATACCAGCATACTTATTGCATAGTAAACCGTCCCATAGTCTTCATCTTCTCTTTCCATTGCGGAAAACAGCTTATATTTACGACTCAATAGATTAATGATTATAAAGCAAAGAGGCACTAGGATTAACGCCCATAGTTTTGTGAACATAGGTGTAATGAATACCCAATTACCAACCATAATATGAATAAACTTGCGCGTATTTTCGGATGCACCCTTTCTTATCTTGGCATAAACGGTTGCTATCCCAATGACTATAAAAATAAAGATAAATGATAGCAACAATCCTAGTATATTTTGCATTTTAACCCTCTTAATTAAACTATGTGCATCCTAGCATATGGTCAGCAATCCAGCAGCTGAATAACTCGACCTATCTCTTGACGTATAGCAACACGTTCTGCATGACTTGTATAGCAACGTACGGTAAAGCAGTTGTAACCACTTGACCTTACAGCATTTGCAATAGCTCGATAAATCCTGGCCGAAGCCAATAAAGGTATTCTGCAATCGGGATGAATGTAGCACAGCCAAGCTTCTATATCCCGGTAATAATCATCGGCTATCTCAGCCAAATGCTCCCACATCTGAATGAAATTTAGCGGAACATCAATATTCTTTTCATTTTTATTATTCACAAGAATTCTGAGCATCTCCGTTGTGATGCCGTATTTTAAAAGTAAAGTTTCAGGTAAGTAAACGCGGTTGCGCAAACTCAGATCCTCTCCTACATCGCGCAAAATATTTGTAATCTGCATGGCTATCCCAAGATGCTCACAAGCCTCACACAGATTCACCATATTTGCAGTCTCTCGATCCAAGACAAACAAAGGCAATAGCATCACACCCACAGAATCTGCAACCTTGCGGGAATATGTAATCAATTGATCCATGTTTTCTATTTTTGAAAACGAAACATCCATTCGCTGTCCTTCCAGTTGATCAAGGAATGGTTTCATGGGAAGATCAAAACGTTCAATTGTATGTATAAAAGCCGGTAACCAAGAAAAGTTTTGATATGATTTTGTCAATTTAAGTAATCTGTCATCTTTCTTTGAAAAAATCGTTTTAATCATATCTTCCAAATCTAAAAGACGTTGTAAAGTATGCTCTGTTTCGCTCGGTTGAGCTTGATCGGCGATATCGTCTGCAGTACGACAAAATGCGTAAACGACTGCAACTGCACGAAAAAGATCTTGTGGAAGTAAACTAAAGGCGTCATAAAAACTAACCGCTCGATCTTTGATCAAGTTCTCGGCTGAATCAAAAGAGCTTTGTAACAGGGCTTGAGAGTTAGAAAATATCATGAAAAGTTATCTTCCTGGACATCGCGCCGTAATTCTTCTGCACACAAGCGCCCGCTTTCAATAACAATTGGTACACCTGCTCCGGGATGAGTACTACTACCTGTAAAATATAAACCTTCACAACTCATACATTTCGGTTGAGGTCGCCAATGATTACTCTGTTTAAGCGTTGGCTGAAGTCCAAATGTACTACCACGATACGCATTGAAATGCTGCTCAAAATCATGAGGTGAAAAAATAGTTTCACAACGAATTGAAGAAGCAAAATTTTTCATACCGGGTAATGAGGAAATTGTTTTTAACGCTTTCTCTCGATATTCTGCAATTGTATTATCATTCCATTTATATTGGGAGCAAACAAGATCGGATACCGGCAGCAAAACATACAGGCTGCTACACCCTTCCGGAGCCATGTCAGGATCTACTTTGGATGGAATGTGGAGATACACGGAAGGATCCGGTATTTTTGTACCGTCAAAAATACTATTTAGGTTCTGATCCAGATCGCCGGATATAATGAAATTATGAGTCGTCAACTCTTCGCACATGTCCTCCACACCCCAGTAAAAGACCAAGCACGAACATGAATATTCCATAGCGTCTATATATTCCGGTGTATACTTACCTCTTGTTTTTCTATCTGACACTAAATTCTTCATTGCATAAGGAAAGTCTGCATTACAAACTACATATTCCGTATTTATCTGCTCACCGTTCAATGATATACCGACGACTTTTCCGTCTTGAACATTAATTTGCTCAACTTCCGAATTATAATGGATCACACCACCCAGTTCTTCAAACAATCTTGCACATTGCTCTGCCATCGTGTGCATACCACCTTTGATAAACCAGACACCATAAAGAAGCTCAATCATAGGAATAATATTGTAAAGAGACGGTCCTTTATGTGGAGATACACCTATGTATAAAGTCTGAAAACTGAACATGCGCTGTAAGTCCTGATCGGGAATAAAAGAAGCCATCATATTTTGTGCAGTATCAAAGGTTTTAAGTTTCATAGCTTGCACTAGCATATGAGGATTATAGATATCTCTGGCATTACGGAAAGATCTTGTAATAAAGGACTCCATCGCAACTTGATAACGCTTATACATCTCTGCTAAATAGGCCAGAAAGCCTCTACTGTTTCTTTCTCCTTTGGATTCTGCAATTTCCATTAAGCTTACCAAATCCGAGCTGATCGTGTAATGTCGTATCGGATCACCTTTAAAGAAAACATCATACATCGGCTCAAGCCTTGTCATGGGAATGTAATCCTCAGGATCTTTACCTGCAGAAATGAAAAGTTCTCGGTAAACCGACGGCATCATGACCAATGTCGGCCCTACATCAAAAGTATATCCTTGTTTACGTATTTGATGCATTTTGCCGCCCGGGATTGATTCTTTTTCGTAAATCTCCACCTCATATCCGGCATTCTGCAAACGGATTGCAGCAGATAGGCCCCCATACCGGCACCAATTACTATGACACGTTTCATTTTTCGCCATCCTTTTCTATGGGTTGGATCATCTTCAGAAATTGATCCACAACAATCTTGTTAAGCTGCTTATAAAGCTCTTTTTGTTCGTTGTTCAAACAGTCGCAACACTTTTCTTCCCATTGTTCTAAGACATCTTTCAACGCCGGAATCAAATCCCGACCTTTTTTGTCTAAATATAATTTCCGTTTGCGTTTATCATGGGGATCAACCTTTCTGATAATGAAACCTGCCTCATCCATTCGATTGATCAGTTTTGTTACGTTGCCTTTATCTGTCTGAAGGTATTCAAACAGATAGCTTTGATTACATCCCGGAGACCAGTCCAAGACAAGTAAAACCACCAATTCTCGCCAATTAACATTTAAAGGAACAAGCATCTCATCCAGTAATAACTTGCCATACTTATTTAAAATACTAAAATCACAAATCAACATAATTGATACCTATTTATTTACATAGTTGTATATTACAACTATGTAAATAGTTTACAAAAAAACTCAAGATCTAACAATATGAACTAGTAATAGATTTAACTATACTCTTATCTACGCAATTAACGCAGTTTGAAAAATTTAGTCAAGTCCATAAAGTTGGTG
>LSQX01345476.1_pt1 | contig 10069 bp, 11 predicted proteins | sample 654561 | NCBI WGS metagenome assembly LSQX01 (sample SAMN04489861, study PRJNA283612) | anaerobic digester metagenome | isolation source: 4 biogas reactors fed with cattle manure at either 37C or 55C with and... | place: Denmark: Kongens Lyngby | collected 2014
ATGCGTCGTTCCTACCCCTATAGAAGATAATGAGCTACCAGCTTCTTCCTTCTTCAGCTTAATTGTTGCAGTCGGCGTCAAATTTTGTTAATTTGCGCCATGCTTTCATTGTGTGAGTGTCGGATTCAGAAAATATTATTCATTTTGTTCATCATGGCGGCTCTGCTGTGGCCCGGGCGGGGGTTCGCCGCCAATGAAATATCGAATGTGCGCTACTGGGCGGCTCCCGACCATACGCGCGTGGTTTTCGATCTGAGCGAAGAGCCTGTTTACGACTACAGTATCAAAGAAAATATTCTTACCCTTGAATTTACCGCTACAGATTTTATAAAAACCCTTTCCCGGGAAATACCGATTGAAAAGCCTGGTATTTCCAGGGTGGTTTTTAAAGATGCGACCGGCGGTGTATGCAAGGCAGAGCTCATTTTGAATGAATATTCGAAAGTTGAGGTTTTCAAATTAAAGAAATTCATGGGCAAGCCGGACCGTGTGGTGGTGGATATTATTCTTAAGCCGGCCGCCCCTGAAGAAGCGCTCCCGGAGCCGCCGCTTCCGTCCGTGAAAAAAAGGGTGATTGTGATCGATCCGGGTCACGGGGGTGAAGACCCGGGCGCTGTAGGCAGAAACGGAACGTATGAAAAGCACGTTGTGCTGGCCATCAGCCGTGAGATCAAAAACGAGATCGACAAGATGCCCGGCTACCGCGCGATATTGACGCGTGACGGCGATTATTATGTGTCGTTTAAAAACCGGCTCGATACGGCCAGACGGGCCAATGCGGATCTTTTTATCAGCGTGCATGCCGACGCGGCCAGAAACCGTCAGGCGCGGGGCAGTTCGGTTTACTGCCTTTCCACACGCGGAGCCAGCAACGAAGCGGCCAGGGTTCTGGCCAACAATGAAAACCTTTCCGATATCATCGGCGGCGTGCCCAACGGCGAGAGCAACAATCAATCGGATGAAATAGTCCTCAATATGTTCCAGACACACACGATCAATATGTCGAAAACCTACGCCTCGGACCTGATCGACCAGCTCGGCCGTGTGCATTGCCTGAAGTATCCGGTTTTTCATGAAGCGCCCTTCCGTGTGCTGAAGCTTTTGGATATCCCGGCTGTGCTTCTGGAAACCGCTTATATATCCAACGCGGAAGAAGAGCGGCTGCTTAAGAAAAACAGTTTCCGTAAAACTATCGCCCAGGCGGTGGCCACGTCCGTGGGCAGTTTTTTCGGTACCCCGACGGTTCAGGCGGCGACAGTGGAAACTCCGCCGCGGCCAACCGGCCGGTATGCCGATGCTGCTCCGAAAAAGGTGCAGGCAGGCGCTTTGAGGACTTCGGTTTATGTAGTAAAGCGTGGCGATAATCTGAGCTCGATTGCCAGAAAGCACGATACAAATCTGCGGGTGCTTTTAAATCTCAATAAAATGAAAATGAGTGACAGGCTTTTTGTCGGACGGAAAATCATTGTTCCCGTCCCCGGAGCGCAGGATTTTGAAATACCGCAAAAACAGCTTAAAAAATATACGGTCAAAGACGGCGACACGCTCTTTTCCCTGGCCAGGAGTTGTTCCATCACGGTTGATGAACTAAGGCGACTCAATAACATGTCAGATACGGATATGCTGCTTTCCGGCAGCAGAATCAACCTGCCTCAATAGCTTTGCACGCTGCAGACGGTTTTGGAGGAGATGCCCGGCCGTGGAAGCCGCAGGCGGCGACAGGCGGCCGGAGCGCTGTGCAGGGTGCATAGGCAAAGACATTTCCGTTGTACCGTAAAATATCCCCCGGGCGGCTTTGCCTGCGCATAAGCCGCGAAGGAAAGGAGAGGGCTGTGCATGCAAATAAAGCAAGAGGCGTTTTAATCGCCTTTCTGGCTATGATTGTGGCCTGCTCCAATGCCGGTGGACCGGTAAAAGACAGACGCCTGCAGGTTGTCGCTACTGTATTCCCTTTATATGATTTCGCCCGTGCTATCGGCGGCGAAAAAGTTTTTGTGACGATGCTTATACCGCCGGGGACTGACGCCCGTGATTTTGAATTGACCGAAGACGATATTGAGGAGGCGGGGAAGGCGGATATTTTCATGTTCGCGAGCTTCGAGATGGAGCAGTGGGCGTATAAAATTATAAATGCCGCCGCGGAAAAAACGAATATGGTCGCCGTAGAGGCCGGCCGGGGGGCTTACATGCTGCCCGCATTGTCCCCATACGGGCAGGTTCGTTCAGATTCAGCCCCCGCACTGACTGGAAAAGATCCGGGGGGCGTTGTCCGGTATGATCCGTACATCTGGCTTGATTTCACCAACGCTCAAAAGATGATGGACAATATTGCGGCGGCTTTTATCAATAAAGATCCGAAAAATGCAAAATTGTACAAAAAAAACGTCGGAGCCTGCAAAGACGCTCTGGCGGAGTTGGACAAAAAATACAAAAAACAGTTGGCCGGCTGCCACACGCGGAGCGTTTTGTTTGCGGGCAACTGGGCGTTTGCCTATCAGGCGCAAAGATACGGACTTTCTTATCTGCCCGCATATGATTTATCCGCCGATGCGGAGCCTGCCGCCGGGCAGATGCTTGCTTTGATAAGAGAGATCGGAAAACAGAAGGTCAGGCATATTTTTTACAGTGGTGAAACAGTTCCCGTGCCGGTGCAGACTATGGCCGAGGACACGGGCGCCGTTTTGCTCAGGCTCAGCAACGGGCAGGATGTCAGCCGTGAGGATATTGACGCAGGGATAGCGTTCACGGATTTAATGGAGCGAAATCTCGAAAAATTGAAAACCGGACTGGTATGTCATTGATTTGACTCATTAACTCTACGTTTTACAACAGCGAACCGGAGCGACCGGTCGCACCGCTTTTTGACACAGAAAAAAAGATCATTTGCGAAAAAATGATTTACAACGGCAAAGGGGATGAAGATGTCCGTCATTAAAGTGATAGCAAACTTGTCCAACTTACTGTTTGTCCTGGCTTTGGTGCTGGGGCTGTATCTGCCACAGGCCGGGCCATTGGCTTATATTCTGGTGCTGCCGGCGCTGGCGGTGACGCTTGGCGTTACTTTGTTGCGATTTCCAGGCGGCTTCTTCAACAAGCCGCGTGAACTGATGCGCGATGCCCTGTGGGGCATCGTGATGAATTATTTCGTTTTGGGCAACCTGATTATCATCGGAGGCCTTTTTTTGGTCCGCGATGAAAAATTATGGGAGGGACTGGTTTTGATGGCCGCCGTCCCTGCCGGCGCCGTGGCCTTGTCGCTCGGGGGAAAAGTTCGCTTCGGCAGCAAGATGATTCTAGCCGGCTTTGCCGGAACGTATATGGCATCGCTTGTACTGATTCCTTTGATCGGTGTCGCTTTTCTTAAATTCATTCCCATGCATTATGACAGGCTGATCATGGTGCCTTTGAGTCTGATTGTGCTGCCGCTTCTGCTATCGCACATTGTTGTCGATCAAAACAAAGATGAGTGGGTCAGGAGGCATGAAAGGATGATCACGGATGTCTGTTTTTTCATTGTGTTTTATGCCCTGGCCGCCAACAATTCAAAATTGATCAGGCTCTGGCCAACGGATATCGTTTCCATGGCGGTTATCGCCTGTGGCGCCATTTTGATTCCGGCGGCCATTGTACTGATTGCCGGACGGTTTTTCAGACTTCCCTATCCCAGGGTATCCTCGCTCATGCTTTTGGGAACCATGAAAAATTGCGGGCTGGCCGGCGGTGTAGCCATTTATATCTTTGGCAATGAGGCGGGAGTGCCTGCACTGGTTTTTGCCGTTTTCATGTTTTTGAATGTTATCTGGCTGAAAACAAGGGATATTTACAACAAAAGGTATCTGCGTGCCGATGATCCGCCTGAAGAGGTGGTTTGACAAATCATACACACTGCCTATATTTTAACTCTATCACTTCAGAAAGGAGACAATTATGGCTATACAACTACCCGAACTGCCTTTTGCCAAGGATGCGCTGGCCCCTTATATCAGCGCAGGCACGCTGGAGTTTCATCACGGAAAGCATCACAGGGCTTATGTGGACAACTTGAACAAACTTATCGCGGGGACGGACCTGGAAAGCAAGCAGCTGGAGGAAATCATTAAAACAGCGGCGCAGGATCCGGCCAAAATCGGCATTTTCAACAACGCGGCCCAGGTCTGGAATCATACATTTTACTGGAACTGCCTCAAGCCGGGCGGCGGCGGCACTCCCGCAGGTCCGGTCGCGGCAAAAATCAACGAAGCCTTCGGCAGCTATGAAAAATTCGTCGAGGAATTCAAAAATGCCGGACTCACGCAGTTCGGCAGCGGCTGGGCCTGGCTAGTGCTGGAGGGAAATAATTTAAAAATCACCAAAACCGCCAATGCCGACACGCCTCTTGTCCATGGGCAGAAGGCGCTTCTCACAATTGACGTGTGGGAGCATGCCTATTATCTGGATTATCAAAACCGCAGGGCCGATTATCAGTCGGAGCTTATCAAGAACCTGATTAACTGGGATTTTGTCAACGCGAATTTAGGCTGAGGCGTGCTCAGCGCATAAAAGGTCATCTGACATAAAAAAAAGAAGGGGGCCCGTTTAGGAACCCCCTTCTTTTTATGCAAACACTTGCAGGATTGTTATTGTTTTTTGTCCACCCGGTCTTTCAGCTCTTTACCCACTTTGAAAAAAGGAAGCTTTTTGGGCTCCACCTTGATTTTCGTGCCGGTTTTGGGATTTCTTCCCGTATAGGAGCCATATTCTTTAACGACAAAGCTGCCAAACCCTCTGATTTCGATACGGCCGCCGTTTTTTAATTCATCGGTAAACCCTTTGAAAACCAGGTTGACAACATCGATTGCTTTTTTTTCCGTTAAATTCATTTTCTTGCTTAAAGCTTCAATAAGACCGGATTTATTCATAGAACCTCCTTAAGACTGTTTACCGCTTGCGTCGCCCGATGAGGTCAGGCTGGATATGAACACGGTTGAGACTATTATGTATTTTACCGTGATTGTCAAGAATATTTTTAGCTTTTTCGGGCCGCCTGCGCCAGCAACTGCTTGATTTCACGGCCGGTGAGGTCACGCCAGGTTCCTTCTTCCAGTCCGGCGAGCGTCACATCTCCTATCGATTCGCGCACCAGGCGGGCGACGCGGCGACCGGCAGCCTCGAAGCCTCTGCGAATTATTCTGTTTTTTCCTTCGCGCAAAGTGAGCCGAAGCCAGCTGCTGCGCTGGTTGGTCTTTTCGACACTCAAATTTTCCGGTTTGAAAATCGCGTCCGGCAGACTGATACCGGCGGCCAATTTTTTCAATTCTTCCGTGCTCAAATGCCCTGTGATCTTCACGCGGTAGGTTTTGGGAATCTGAAAACGCGGGTGCTGGATCTTTTGTGCGAAATCTCCGTCATTGGTCAGAAGCAAAAGGCCGGAAGAGCCGTAATCGAGCCTGCCTACCGGATAGACTCTTTCGGGGATGTCGCGGACCAGGTCGGCCACCGTGGGCCTTTTCTGCGGGTCGGACATGGTCGTCACATATTCTGCGGGCTTATGCAATGCGACGTAGAAGAGATTTTTGGTGACGGATATGGTATTGCCGTCAACCCGGATGATATCTTTGGCGGGGTCCGCCTTGACGCCCAGTTCAGTGACCACCACGCCATTGACGCTGACTCTGCCCGCTCTGATCAGCTCTTCACCGCGACGCCGCGAGGCGATACCGGCCGCGGCAATAATTTTTTGCAGACGTTCCATCATAAATCAATGTCATCCCCGGGCCGCTCCCGCAAGACAGGGGCAGTATCTGCCGCTTCGCCTCCCTTAAGCCCATGGTCTGCTTCCTGAACATCCGGGGACTCCCCGGAGATGTTTTGCGGTGAGGATACAATGGGCGTTTCATCTTCCGGCTCAAGTTCCTGACTGATTTCTACCGGTTCAGGAGCTTCTTCAGGTGTGTCTTCAAAGGCAGGCTCATCTGCCGTGGCTTCGCTTTCGTCTGTAAACTGATCTTCTTTTCCGGTTTGGTTCGCACTGGCAGAGGTGTTTTCAAAGATATGGCTTTCGATTGTATTTTCATTCACGCTCATGCGGATTTCCGCTTCTTCCAGTTCCAGGACTCCCTGCTGCTCGGTGATTTCCTTAAGCTCCCGCATGCTGGGCAGGTCGGTCAGCTCTCTGAGGTTGAACACTTCGAGAAATTTTTTGGTGGTGCCGTAAATAATCGGCCTGCCCGGCACGTCCTTGCGGCCGATGATACGCACCAGCTTCTTTTCCAGAAGGCTTTTCAGTGCGGCGCCGGAATCAACACCGCGTACCCCTTCAATTTCCGATTTGATGATGGGCTGGCGGTAGGCCACAATCGCCAGAGTTTCCAATGCCGCCGCGGAAAGCGTCGGGGGTTTGGAGCCTTTGAGCTTTTTTACCCACACCGACATTTCGGGCCTGGTGCGAAACTGATAGCCGCCCGCGACCTCACCGATGGTGACGCCGGCGGCGCGCTGCTCGTAGGCGGCAATCAAATTGTTCAAAGCTTCACGGATCTGCGCCTTGTCCGTGCCTTCCAGCACGGAGTATATTTTGTCGAGTCCCAGCGGGGTTTCGGACGCCAGAATCAATGCCTCGATGATCGCTGCAATATTTTCCATTTACGACTCCACGGCCGGGAAAATCCGGATGACGCCGAAGGCCGCCGTCTGGTATGCTTTGACCATCTTCAACTTAACAAGCTCCAGCAGGGCCAGAAAGGTATAAACGATACGGCGGCGATCTTTTTTTTCACCCAGCAATTCTTCAAAAGTCAGATTTTTTTCCCGCGTCAGGCGCTCCATGACATCATTGATGATCTCCGTCAATGACAATTTTTCCAGATCGATCTCCAGCAGTTCTTTATTTTCCAGGCGGGAGACGACCTGATGAAACGCTTCGATCAGTTCAAAAATGCTTACCTCCACCGGCTCTTCGTCCGCGTCCGGTTTGCTTTGATCATCCACAAGCGCGCCTGCGCGCTTGAATACGTCTCTTTCGAGGATGGGCCTGGCGGAAAGCTCCTGGGCCGCCTCCTTGAAAGCCTGGTACTCCAGAAGCTGGCGGACCAGTTCAGAACGGGGATCTCCTTCCTCTTCCTCATCGGAAGGATCTTCCGGAACGGGCAGCAGCAAGCGGGATTTGATGTGAACCAGAGTCGAGGCCATGACCAGATACTCGCCGGCCAGGTCGAGATTCAGCGATTTTATGATATCCAGATAATCCAGATACTGCCGGGTGATCAAAGCGATCGGTATGTTGTAGATGTCGATTTCATTTTTTTTGATCAGATACAAAAGCAGGTCGAGCGGACCTTCGAAAATGTCCAGCTTGATGGCATAATCTGTTGTCGGCTCTTCGTTCATAAGCTTTCAGATTTTTACTGCTTCCCTTACCTCTTCCATGGTCCGGCGGGCGATAACGGCCGCCCTGGCGTTGCCGTCGGCGATGATGTCGTAAATTTCGTGCAAATGCTCCAGATAATAGTCCATGCGTTCGTGGATGGGCGCCATCTGCTCGCCGATGCGGTCGGCGAGCATTTTTTTGCATTCGGTACAGCCGATGTCCGCGACACGGCAGGCCCGGTTGATTTCAGCAACGGTTTCAGGCGATGAGTACAGTTTGTGAAAAGTAAAAACATTGCAGATATCCGGATCTCCCGGGTCTTTTTTCCTCATGCGCTGCGGGTCGGTGAACATGGAGGTGACTTTCTGATGCAGATCTGCGCCGCGGTCCGACAGGTATATAGCGTTATCGTAAGACTTGCTCATCTTCCTGCCGTCAACGCCCAGAAGCTTGGGCACGTCGGCAAGCAAAGGTTCCGGAACGGGGAAAACCTCTTTTTGGTAAATGAAATTGAAGCGGCGGGCTATTTCACGGGTCAGCTCGACGTGGGGCAGTTGATCCACGCCCACCGGCACGCCATAGGCCTTGTACATGATGATGTCCGCCGCCTGTAACACAGGATAGCCCAGAAAACCGAAAGTGGACAGGTCCTTCGAGGTCAGCTCCGCTTGCATTTCCTTATAGGTCGGGTTGCGCTGCAGCCATGCCAGCGGTGTAATCATGGATAAAAGCAAAAACAGCTCCGCGTGTTCTTTCACTGCCGACTGCACAAACAGAGTGCTTTTGGCGGGGTCGAGGCCGGCGGCCAGCCAGTCGATGACCATGTTGACACCGTTTTCACGGATAGACTCAGTCGAGGCGTACTCGCTGGTGATGGCATGCCAGTCCGCCACGAAATAAAAACAATCATAGTTGCCGCTGTTTTGCAGTTCCACCCAGTTGCCGAGCGCTCCGTGCAGATTGCCCAGATGCAGCCTGCCGGTGGGCCTCATGCCGCTGAGGATTCTTTTTAGTGCCAAAACAAAAACTCCTGCATGTTTATGGATAAATACACAAAGGCCTCCGCTGGTTAAATTACACGGAGGCCTTTATATGAAAATAAATGATGATGATGCACTATTTCACTTTGTCGGCCAAAGCCTTGCCGGCTTTGAATTTAACTACTTTTTTCGCCGGAATTTTCATGGCCTTGCCGGTCTGCGGATTACGGCCCTGTCTGGCCTTTCTCTTCACTACCGAGAAAGTGCCGAAGCCGACCAGTCCCAGCTTTCCTGTTTTCTTGAGCTCTTTGGCAATCGTTCCCAAAAACGCATCCAGTGCGTCGGACGCCGCCGCTTTGGTGATGTCAGCTTCCTGTGCCATAACCCCGATCAATTCTGCCTTCGTCATTACCCAATCCCCCTTTCATGTAAACTAAAATATTCAGTCGCCTGCGGAGGCGGCCTGCATGCTTTTTTGGACTATCCTGCCAAAGCCCGTTTTCCTGTTTATCTGATCACGCTTGTGTACAAGGTTTGCGAGGCGTTACCAGCCTCAAACCGGCGCTAGGCCTAACACAAAAGAAAATAACAAGCAAGAAAAAAGTAGAATACTGCGACCTGATACAATCGTGAATACCAGCCGTTAAAAAGATAATTTGACTCTGCACAGTAAAAGGAGTCGCAGCCAGCTGTTTTTGAAAAAATCGCGTCGTCTGCGCGCCTGAAAGAGCTTGACCGCAAAACATCAATCCTGTAAAAAGTCATGAAAAAGCCGACATAACATGCTGACGGCTGAAAAAGGCGATAATCGCGATTCTCAAGGGTGATTCCCCAATGTCTATTCCAGCCGTGAAAAGGAGATGCCCGCAGCGGGTTTTTGTTTTTTTACTTTGCCTTTGCGTGGCCATTGGTTGCACGGCAAAAGCGGGCGGCGACGCCGATGAGCGCACAGCCGCTGATCGGGCAGCCGGTAAAAATATCTCTGCGCAAATCATCATCAAGTTTCAGGACCATGTTTCCGATCCTTCCTCTGGACAATACGTGAATAAACTTTCCGCCGCTGCAGGAGCGAAACTTTTCTACCTGCGCGCCATGTCCGGCGGCGCCCATGTTTTTTACGTCAGGGAGGCTGATGGAAAGACACAGTTGAAAGATGTTGTCACAAGGCTGTCCCGACTGCCGGATGTGCTCTATGCGGAACCGGATGTGAAAATGAGACATCAGAAGTGACACAAAAATCGACGGCAGGCGTCATGGAAAAGATGTTCAATGATCAATGTTTTGTGTTCAAAGTTGAAAAACGGGAAAAGGCCCGCGCCTCCGGCCCATAACCCATAACCTGTTACCTGTAGATCGTTAATAATTACCGCGGAGACATAGTAAAAGGAATGAAAAAGAAAGCTTTTTATTGTGCATTGTTCATCGGAGCTGTGATTTTCTTAACAATCGTTACGGCCTGGCCGCCCTTCGGATGCGCAGGCACTTCACGAGATACGGACGCGCCCAAAAAATTAACCGCCGGCGATTATACAAACAAGATGATTGTAGTGTATCGAGACGCATCTACGGTGCGGGCCGCAGTCGCCCGCAAGGCCGGTGCGCAGGCCGCCGTTGAGGCCAGGCTCGGAAAACTGCGGGTGGCAACCAGTATGAACTTAAGACACGCACGCTTCATGTCCGGCGACGGCCATGTGCTGTACCTGCCCAAAAGAATGACCCTTACCGAGGCGCGGCAACTGGCCGC
>LSQX01026409.1_pt1 | contig 10068 bp, 5 predicted proteins | sample 654561 | NCBI WGS metagenome assembly LSQX01 (sample SAMN04489861, study PRJNA283612) | anaerobic digester metagenome | isolation source: 4 biogas reactors fed with cattle manure at either 37C or 55C with and... | place: Denmark: Kongens Lyngby | collected 2014
AGATGTGTATAAGAGACAGCCTTTGAGTAAAAACAGCAATCAAAACATTCAGCTTAAAGCATATTTCATTAGCACTGGCTATAATAAAAATTTAGATTTTAATCACAATCTAAAATTTATTTTTAATAAAGATACAATTTTAGAAAAAGCATATAAAGGTGGTCAAAGATATTTTGAGCAATTTGATATAAGCCCGGTTTTTGTTTCAAGCGCTTATAACCTTTTTGAAATGAAGAGCTTCGGCTATCGCGATAAAGACAGAAGATTTATTTACCCAGATGACCTTGCTATTGATTTTTTTGAAATAGAGGCAAAAAGCTCTCCTTTTGCAAGAAATGGCAGCTCTTTTTTTAGAATCGAAGAACAAAACGATAATTTTAAATTATCTGTCCCGAGCTTTTCAAATGAAAAGATTTTTGCTATTGATTCAATTAATAAAAAAATTGCGATTTTAGAACAGGCCCAAAGCGGAACAACAATTTCAATATCAAGCAAAAGCGGTGAAAAGTGCTTTTCTTCTATCTCAATAAATGATAGTCTAAACTTTTCTAACCTTTCTGGAATTCATATTGGGACAGCAAAGGCAGATGATTACTCAAAAATTGAGTTCCTTAGCTTTTCAGATTTTGATGAAGCAGAAAATTATATTAAATCTGCCCCAAAAGGAACGGTAATTGCTATTTCTCTAAACAGCCAATCAATTACAAATAATTTTAAAAGCGCTATACTTGCTCTTGGCAGTAAGATAATTTCTCAATACCAAAATGGAGATGCTTTTTCTTTTGCTTGCATAAAGAGTGAAACAAGTCCGATTTTTGAGGATTTGCAAAGTTTTCTTTCCGGTTTTTATGAATTTCTTAGTCATAGCAATGGTAAATCTTTCTTGTTTGAAAAAGCGTTTGAAGAAAGCGAAAGCTTTGCCTTACAGCTAAATGATTATAATTCAATAGAAAAAGCCTCAATATATAAAGTGAATGAGTCGAGCATAAAAAATATTGAAAAAAATCCAGAATTGCTAATTATAACACACGAAAAATTTTCAGATTTTGCAAAAAAATACGCAGATTTCAGAGCAGAAAAAAGTTCATTAAGCTATGACATAGTTCAAGTTGAGGACATTTATAATGAATTTAATTTTGGAAAAAAATCTCCTCATTCCATAAAAGGTTATTTAAAATACTGTTATCAAAATAAATCGCCAGCTCCAAAATATGTAGTTCTCATTGGTGGTGCAAGTTGGGATGCACGCTTTATTTTGCCCAGTTCTTTTAAAAAAGACTACATTCCAAGCTATGGAAAGCCAGTAAGTGATTTTTGGTATAGCTTGCTCGAAGGCGATGATTATGTTCCAGAGCTTATTGTCGCAAGAATTCCCTTGCAAAGCGAGGAGCAAGGCGATATTTATTTAGAAAAGCTAAAAGAATACGAAAGAACAGATTATGCCCCTTGGCAAAAGGATTTCCTGCTTCTTGCCGGCGGCTCGAATGCCTTTGAACGAGCGAGTTTTCTTTCTTTAATGATTGATATTGCAAGGCTAATTGCGAATTCAAATCTTTGTGCTGACACAACTATCATTAATAAAAAAGATGGCTCGGCTGTTGCTGAAAATGAAGCAGGGGAGATTATTAGAAATGTCAACGGGGGCAAGCTTTGGACTATATTTTTTGGGCATGGCTCGGCAACTCTTTTAGATTTAGACGGTTGGCAAGCGGAGCGTTTAAATAATGCTGGACGCTATGGGCTTTTTTCTGCTTTTTCTTGCAATACTGGCGCTTTTGCAGAGCCAAACGTAGTTTCAAGGAATGAAGATTATTTATTTACTGCAAATCGCGGCTTTATTGCCGCAACAAGCTCTACTGGGGTGGGCTTCGTAGATATTCAATCGACACTGCTAAAAAGGACTATTGAGGAATTTATTGCGGGCGGGAATATAACTTATCTTGAAGCGATTAATAAAGCAAAAATTGGCTTATCGAAAAATTTGCAGCAAATCAACACAATTCTCCAATATAATTTCATCGGCGACCCCCTTGTTTCTATAAAAATAAGCGATAAGCCAAATCTTTATTTCGTGGAAAACAGCGTAGAAGTTAGAAATTTACGTAATGAAAAAATTATTGTTGAAAGCGATTCCGTTGTCCAAATCAGCGGAGTAATCTTCAATCAAGGCAGGCGCTTTGACGATAAAATTGACTTTCTTTTAATAAGAGAATATTCTGGCTTTGTCGATACTCTATTTATGGAGTTTCCTTCTTTTTGTCATTCAGATGCATTTACTTGCTTTTTGGATATAACGAATATGATTGGGATGCATAATTTTTGGATAATTATTGACCCAGAAAACAAAAGCCAATCCGAAGAGCTTGCAAACAAGATTTACAGCGGCACTTTCGAGGTGCTGAATACTGGATTGCTCCCGCTTGACCCACTTAACCTTTGGGACATATCTGCCAAAAATCCCGCTTTCAGATTCATTAATCCACTTGGAAATAATAGCGATTTCGAATATATTTTTAGAATCTGGGATAATCCAGACACAAGCTCAATTCCAATTTCACTTAGCGATAATAAAGACATTAAAATCCGCGAAAACTATATTGATTGGCAACCTTCAATTTCTTTAATGCAGAACGCTGCTTATTGGCTGGAAGCGACAGCTTTTATCCAGGGCATAAACGGAGAAAGCAAATCGCTTTTTCTTTCCTTTAGAGCTGACGATAACAATTCGACAGATGGCATTGCACATTGGCAAGTTTTCGGAAAAGACCAACTGGAGCAAGGCAGCATGCAAAACTTGTGCTTTTCAAAAATCAATGGAAATGACGCTTTAACGCTTGATTCCCTGTTTTTGTCTTATAAAATTGGTGCAGCCTCGGAATATTCCAAACGTTATATTGAAATAATTGTTGGAGATACAATTTACGCAATAACGCCTCCAACTCGCCGTGGCTTCAATGCACTAGTTCTGTCATCAGAAAATTTTTCTCCGAAGAATTTGAAACAGTTTGATACTTGGGGCAAGGGAACTAAATTAGAGCTTGACTCAACAGGAGTGGAGCTTGTCAGCTTTTTAAGGGATTCGATTGAAAAGGGAGATTATCTGCTGCTTGGCACTAGCGACGAATCGACTCGCCTTTTAACATATCATAAAAAATTAAATACAAGCGGCTCAGTTGATACTTTGCAAGCAGTTTTAAGGGAATATGGTTCGGTTCTAATTGATTCTATTGAGTTTGGCTCTACTTTCGTTTTAGTGGCAAGAAAAGGCTATCCAGAATTCGCAAAAGAACTTTGGAGCAAAGAGGGGGATAGCTGCCGACTTCAAGGGCGTTTTGTAAAGCATTTAAAAAATGGAACTTATGCCAGCCCAAATATTGGTCCAGCAAAAAATTGGCTTAGCCTGGGCAGTGCCATCCCAAGATCAGATGACAGCGTGTTAATAGAAATAATTGGCTTAAATAAAAATTCTTTTCCGACAAGTTTAAAAAAACTATATTTTAAAAATGAAAGTATTGATCTATCTGATATTTCAGCACTTGACTATCCTTATTTAAGATTAGTAATTCACTTAGAAAGAGAAAGTATTTTCGAAAATCCATATTTTAGCGGAATAAGGTGCAGTTTTGTTCCAACGCCAGAGCTTGCGATAGTGAAATCTCAAACAAAGCTTTCAGAAAACGAAGTTTTAAGAGCCGACGATCTTTCGATTTCATACCAAGTAGAAAATATTTCTAAAAGAGTAGGGTCAAGTCCCGCAAAATCAGTGCTTTCAAATATCTCAGTAGATGGAAAAAGTTTCTTTATTGAATCAAATTTTCCAGCTATTTTAAAAAGCGATAAAAATGAAATTGAATTTAATTTTGATAGCGAGCAGTTAATCGGAAAAATTGATGCTCTGTTTGAAGTCAATCCAGAAAATGAGTTGAGCGAGCTATATAGCTTTAACAATAGAGCTTTAAACAGCTATACTGTTTATGAAGATAGAACGAAGCCGCAAATCAAACTTTATATTGACGAGCAGGAAATTGAGGACGGCTCTTGCGTTCCAATACGCCCCAGCTTCAAAGTAGAGCTGTATGATAACTCGCGCCTTGCGATCCAGGGCGAGGACAATTTAAAAGTTCGCATTAATAGCAGAATGCAACTTGCTGATAATACAGAGGATTATACATTTTTAAGCAAAGGCAAAGACATTCCCTTGAAGGCAGTTCTGAGTTTTATCCCAGATACTTTAGACTGGGACGACAATGTGATTACGGTTTATGCAAGCGATGCAAGTGGAAATCGCGATACATTGCGTTTGACTGTCTTTTGCTCTTTGAATGGACTTGTCAAGGATTTGCTAAATTATCCAAATCCATTTGCAGCGCAAACCACTTTTTCTTTTCAAATAGAAGCCCCAAGTCAAGATAATATTGCAATAATTGACATTTATGATATTTTTGGACGGAAAATAAAGACAATTAGAAAAGCAGCGAAAGTTGGGGTAAACAATCTGCTTTGGGATGGTAAAAATGAAGAAGGGACACAAGTTGCAACAGGGGTATATTATTATATGCTGAAATTTGAAGGCAATACTTATTTTGAGCCTACAAGCTCGACTTTGCAAATAGTTAGGTAAATACAAAAAATTACTCCATGAGTCGCATTATGCCTTCAAGAACTAAATATTTTTTGTATTCAATATGAATTTTATTGTTAATTAATTTTGGAAAAATATATTTAGAGTAACCGCCGGTAATTATCCCTTTTATATTAGATGCTTTTTCCGTTTTGGAAAAATTGGATACGGCTTCTTTTACTCCCCCAATAATTGAAAAAAGAATGCCAGCAGAAATAGCATCATCGCTATTTTTTCCAATATGCTCAATGTCCCAGTTAGCTTTTACGTTTTTCAAGGCGTAAGTATTGATTGCAAGCGATTTTAATTGAGTGTAGGCGCCTGGAAAGATTACCCCGCCCTTGCAAATATAGTTTTTATCAACGAAATTAGTTGTAACAGCGGTTCCGCAATCTATTGTAAAAAAGGGCGCTTTCAAATATTTTAATGTAGCTATAAGCCCAAGTTTGCGGTCTTCTCCCATTCCGGTGGTTTGGCTAAAATCAATTCTTTTGCATTGATTAATTAGCTCGCCGGCTTCAACAGTCTCAAGGTTTTCAAAATGCGAAAGTGCCTTAAAAAGCAAAGATTTCTTTTTTTGATTAACAGAAGAAATAGTTGCGATAACAGTTTTATCAGAATATTTTTTAAAAAGCCGCCTAATTGGGCTTATCCAATTTTTTTTATATTCAAAAGAATAAAAGTTTTCATCAATAAATAGCTTTATTCTACTATTTCCAATATCTATTCCGGCGTAAATCATTTTGCAAAAGTTTCACTAATAAAATTGCTAATCTCTTCAACGTTAAGTATTTCGTCATATCGTCCTGTATCTATTACCGATTTTGGCATTCCAGCAATGGTGCAGGACTCGGGCGATTGGGCGATAATATACCCTCCCAGCTCATAGAGCTTCCCGAAAGCAACTTTCCCGTCATTTCCCATACCGGTCATCATAATGCCGAGTGCAGATTTCCCGTAAGCTTTAATCAAGGACTCGAACATATAATCAACTGATGGTTTAAAGAGACAGCAATCATCATCAAGAATTTCAATAGACAGTCTTTTTGTTACAGCAATTTGAAAGCCACCAGGGGCAATAAAAGCTGTTCCGGGAAAAAGTTTATCCCCGTTTTCAGCCTCTTTTACTTTTATTTTGCTTGACGCATCTAAGCGCTGCGCTAAAGACTGCGTAAATTTGGGTGGCATGTGCTGAACTATTAGAATGGGGACTGAAATATTTTCTGGTATTTTAGAAAGCAGTTCTAACAAAGTTTTTGGACCTCCAGTCGAAACGCCAATACCAATAATTCCTACGCTGCTTGCCTTTGGTCTTGGGCGCTTTTGAGTTAGCTTATCCTCGCTTTTCTTTTTCTTGGAATCGGCTTGACTTTCTATTGTAGAGTATTTTGGCATTGTCGAAGACATACGTCTTAAATGCCGCATTCTTGTTATTTGATTTTTTAAATTGTCATTTTTCCCAACCGCAAGAACTTTGCTTATAATTTCTTCTCGCAATGAGCCCATTTCTTGAAAAGCAGAACGCTTAGCAATAAAATCAACTGCTCCTTCGGAAAGTGCTTCAATTGTCGCATCAGCTCCCTCAGTAGTCAAAGTGCTAAGCATAAGAACTGGCGTGGGATATTTACTCATTATTTCTTTTAAAGCATCTATGCCATTCATAACAGGCATTTCGATGTCCATTGTTACCAGATCTGGCATTAGCTCTATTGTCTTTTCTACTGCTTCCTTTCCATTTTTTGCAGTATCAATTACCTCTATTTCTTCGTGATTTAAAAGTTTTACGATTGCTTGCCTCATAAAAAACGAGTCATCTACAACAAGGACTTTAACTTTATTCATATCAACTCAAGCAGTATTTTCAAATATTAACTTTTCAATTATTTACTATAAACAATGCTTTTGAAAGTATAATCCTTTCAACAAAAGATCTTTTTGATATTTTAAACGTCAATACAAAAAAATTATTTGAATTTTTAAGAACAAGATTTTTTTGATATAGCAAAAAGGAAAAGAACATTTTGTTATCTTCAATAAAAGTATAAAGATGTGGCAAATGAATAGCTATTCTGCAGCTGGGTTGGCAAGAGATTCTGGAAATTTGTTTACTTGTTTTTTAATAATTTTTTCTTGTTCTGGTAGAGGGAAAAAGCTTACTAAACGGGTTCTTATTACCGAAGGAATTTCACCAAGTTGAACGGAAGAAACGCCGTCCAACATAACTTGGCAAAGCTGCATTTCTTCATCGTGAATTCTTTTGAGTTTATCGCCAACAGGCAACCAAACGATATTAGCCATAAAAATTCCCCACATAGTGGCAATAAAAGCAGACGCAATATGATGAATCAATACATTGGGATCGCTTCCAGCAGCCGCAAGAGTGGATATCAAACCCATAACAGTTCCGATAATGCCCATTGTAGGAGAATATCCTCCCAGCTTAATCATTAATCCAATATTTACATCGTGTCTGTCTGCAATGTAGCCCATTTCTGCTTCTGCAATTTTTTGTAAATTTTCTGGATCCACGCCATCAACGCAGGTCTGAAATAGTTTTTTTAGAAAAGGGTGATCGATTGAAGTTAGCTCAGCCTCTATTGCTAAAATGCCATTTTTTCGAGCTATTGCAGAAATATCCGCTATTTTATCAATAATTTTTTCAGCATCATACTTTTTTGGGAAAAATGCTATTTTAAAAAGTATTGGGAGCTTAGCCATAGTTTGAAAAGAGCTACCCGCAAGCCCAGCTGCAAGAGTTCCGCCGAATACAATAGTCATAGCAGGGAGCATAAAAAGTGCGTCTATCGTTCCACCTTCCCAAATGAAAGCTCCAAAGATTGCTAAAAAGCCAATCAATATTCCAAATAGTGTGCTTGATTTCATTTACAAATATAAAAAACTATCTTAAAAAATCAAACAAAGTTTGCTGGATTAATCTTGAACCAACTTGTAAAGCATAGTTTAGAGCATTTTCATATTTTGAGAGCTTTATTGCAGCGTCAGCAACATCAGTATCAGAGTTCAAGGAGCGGTATTCTTTTAAGCGAATATTTTCCTCAGTCATTTGATATGAAATAGAATTAAGTCGATTGATTCGCGATCCATTTCTGGCAGAAACATTATACATTTTTTCTTGAATCTGAGAAATATTTTGATAAGCTTCGTTTAATTTACTAAAATCTTCTGCTGTAAACGAAGCATCGTCTCTGCGGAGAGTTCCATCGGCGCTGTGCGCTAAGACATTATAAAGAGAAATAATTCCTTCAAAAAATTCTGCTCCATTTTCTCCAAAAACTTCCTTGGCACTTGTGCTAATGATCTCGCTTGAAGATGAGTTTCTGTTTATGCTAATTTCTTCAAAATTCCCTTTAAAAATCACTTTTAAGCCAGATGGATTTGCTTCTGTTGGCTTTCCCTGAACTAATTCGAAAGGATTGTGGTTGCTCAGATCTTCTGTTGGAATTATTGAATCCGCAGTTGTTTGAGTTCCGGAAAAAAGGAATTTTCCATTAAACTCACTATTTGCGTTTCCAATTAAATCGGCAAGTAGGTTTTTTACATAAACGCTAATTGTGGACATCGCAGTAGTGTTCCCTGCTGAGCTTGCGTCAATAGCGAGTTGCTTAATTGTGTCTATCTTATCGCTTATTGCGTCAATAACATCGGATGTCGCCCTCAATGTGCTCAAACCACTTTCAATGCTGTTCTTGTGTGCCGCATTTCTTTCTATTAATGAACTTACTTGTTTTGAAAGGATTAAACGCTTTGGGTCGTCTGATAAACTGAGCAAATCATTACCAGTATAAAGCCGTTTTTCAGCTTGCTTTTTATTTGATTGTATGTCTTCTAAGTTTCTTAAATAAGAAGAAGATCCAAAATTATGTGATATTCTCATTTTCTTGCTAATTTATCTAACTAAATTTATAAGTGTGTTTAACAAGGAATCTGTAACAGTAACAATTCTTGAAGCTGCTTCGTAAGCTTTTTGATATTTAATAATATTTACAGCTTCTTCGTCTAAATTTACACCAATAAGCGAGTCGCGTTGATTGTTTAATTGTTCGGAAATTAACTCTGTGGTTTTTGCTCCGTTTAATGCTTCTTTGCTGAAAGTTCCGATTTTTCCAAGCAAACCCGAGTAGAATTGCGATGGCGTTGAGTTATTAAAGAAATTTTTATCATAAGCTAAATTTGATATTTTTAATGCAATATCATTGTTCCCGGGCTCATTTGGTCTAGAAGATAAGGGAATATCGAGCGGTTTTCCGGCAATATCAGAAGAAATTTTGATACTTGCAGCAGTTACTCTCCCAACAATCGGCTCAAAAAAGTTCCTTGCTGGCGAGTTTCCATCAATGTCGTTTAGACCGAAACCTGTTATAGTAATTGCATTTACTTTCGTTGCTATGGCATTAGCAAAATCATCAAGTTCTTTGAAAACGGAAAAGCCATTGCCAGATTCTTTGTCGTCAAGCGTTACGTTAAACATTTTCATTTGCGCTGAAAGCTCGCCTGATTGAGGATTTATCGTCCCAATCGAATTGCCATTTCCATCTAACTTATGAATTTGAAGAGTCCTTTCACCAGTATTCGGATTTACAAGCTCATTGAGTTTCAAGCTGTTATATGTATTATTTGTAACGACATTAATCCCGTTAATAAAAACATTGGCTGCGCCGTTTTCTTCGTGTGTGATATTAATTCCAGTTATTTTTGCAAGTGCTTCAAGTTTAAGCTCGCGCTCATCGATAAGGGTTTGCGCTTGCCCTCCAATTTGTGAAGCAGAACTCATAATGCTATGATTCAAACTTGCAATTTCTGCAATTAGCTGATTTGCTTCTTCAATATTTGAAGATATTAAGGACTGAGTTTCGGAGCGGAGATTTTGGAACTGCTCAGCCGTTTGGTTAAATCTATCCACAAGTGAATGGGCAACTTGTAAAAGATTTTCGCGCAATCCAAAATTTTCCGGATTAAGCGAAGCAAACTCAAAAGCATTGAAAAACTCCGTAGCAAGCTCATTTAGTCCACTTTCAGATGGTTCAGCCAACAATGCCTCAATTCTTTGGAAAAGCAAAGCCTCGCTTTCGTAGCTTGTTTGCCTCGAAATAGATTTTCTTAACTCGCTGTCGTAAAACTCTTCTCTATAAGACTTTATAGCATCGACCACTACGCCAGTTCCTAAAAAAGAACCGCTTATTGGCTTTGTTTCAGACAAAGAAGCACTACGTCTCGAATATCCGGGCGTATTTACGTTAGAGACATTATTACTTGTGATATCTAAACCAAATTTCTGAGCTAATAATGCTCTTTTCCCTATTTCTATAATTGAAAAATAGGACATATTATATCAATTTTCCTTTATTCATTAATTTTTTGTAAAAAGCAAAGAGCGTTTTTTTCCGATTTCATTCCCCCCTTTGCAAAAGGGGGGTAGGGGGGATTTC
>LSQX01262512.1_pt1 | contig 10068 bp, 9 predicted proteins | sample 654561 | NCBI WGS metagenome assembly LSQX01 (sample SAMN04489861, study PRJNA283612) | anaerobic digester metagenome | isolation source: 4 biogas reactors fed with cattle manure at either 37C or 55C with and... | place: Denmark: Kongens Lyngby | collected 2014
ACCCCGATTACGACGTGATCAGTACCGAATGCGCAGCCTTCACCATCCGTAACGATTACGGCGAAGATATCATCTGGAATCTTGGCCGTGACATATCGGAACATGTGCGCTACGAGAACAAGCTTAAGGAGGCAAAAGAAAAAGCGGAGGAGTCGGACCGACTGAAATCGGCGTTTCTTTCCAATATGAGCCATGAGATCAGAACACCCCTCAATGCGATTGTCGGTTTCTCGACAATCATGGCAGAAATAGATGACCGGGAGGAGCGGATGAATTTTCACAACATCATTGAATCAAATAACAATCGCTTACTGTTGCTGATCAACGAAGTACTTGATCTCTCGAGAATCGAATCGGGGACCCTCATTTTCCACTTTTCAGCCGTGAGCATGCATGACCTCTGCCGGGAAATATTCAGAACCTATCAGCTCTACTCCGGGAGTGCCAGACTTATTCTGGAGATGCCCGAAGAGGATACCTCCATTCGCAGCGACAGAAACCGTCTCACACAAGTGCTCTCTAATCTGATTGACAATGCCCTGAAGTTTACACCCAAAGGTACTATCACCTTCGGATACAGGATATTACAGGAGTGGGTCGAGCTGTTTGTGCATGACACCGGTATTGGTATCCCGGAAGACAAACTTGAAAAGGTGTTTGAACGGTTTGAGAAGGTGAACAGTTTTGCCCAGGGTACCGGACTCGGACTTTCCATCTGCAGGACCATCCTGGAACGCCTGGGAGGTGAAATCCTGGTGACATCCAAAATGGGGGTAGGAACGCAGTTTACCTGCAGGATCCCATTGCAGCTTGCCGGCAATGAGGATGATGTTTTCCAGGTGAAAACCCGGAATACTGCACTGCAGGAGAGTCGGCAAAAGGAGAAAAACACAATTATTGTTGCTGAGGATAACGAGGATAACTTTGAGTTGATACAGGCGATGATTGGAAATGATTATTACCTGGTACATGCAAAGGATGGCGATCATGCGATAAGACTGTTCCAGTCCAGAAACCCGAATCTGATACTGATGGATCTCAAGATGCCGGTGATGAGCGGCCTGGAGGCAATACAGGCCATCCGGCAGGAATCTCCTTTCTATCCGCCAATCATCGCTGTAAGTGCCTATGCTTTCGACGATGACAGGGAAGAGTTGATGAAAAATGGGTGCAAGGACTTTCTGGCGAAACCGCTCGACAAGGAGCTGTTGCTCGCCACAATTAACAAATACCTGTAACCTGTGTTGAGATTATATGGAAAGGGGGATAAATATCCTCTCCGGGGAGTTACTTTCTCTATTTTAAAGCTGGTAATGCAAAACCAAAGGTGGAGCCCTCCTTTTCTTTCGAATGGAAAAAGAGACGACCATTGTTCAGTTTCAGGAAATTGTCTACCAGCAGTAGTCCCAGACCAGATCCCGATTCATTTTCAGTGCCATACGTGGTGTGCTGGGTCCCTACATCGAGGAGTGTTGTCTGAGCTTCCTCGTTGATACCACAGCCACGGTCAATCACCTTGTAGATTACTTCTCCGTTTTCTGTTTCCACAAGTATGTCGATTTCACTATTTCGGTAGCTATATTTGATGGCATTGCTCACCAGGTTTCGCATCACGGTCTTGATCATGTCTATGTCTACCTCTACTTCGGTCTCTTCTTTTGCGGTGGAGACAAAACGAATGGTAATATTTTTAGAGGCTGCAAGAATTGTAGCGGTCTCAACCTCAGCTTCTGTAAGCTCAGACAGGTTGAATGGTTGCCTGATCGCTTCCAGTTTGCCCAATTGGGCTTTGGTCCACTTCAGCAGGTTGTCGAGCAACCTGAACAATTGCTCCGAGATCTCGTTGGCGTTCTGTATCGATTCCAACACCTCAGGAGAAATCATGGGCTCTTCTTTCATCTGGATGGACAAGACATTAAGAATCATCTTCATGGTGGACATTGGCATGCGCAGATCGTGGGCAATCACAGAGTACAAAACGTCTCTCCCTGCAATGGTGTGCTCCAGTTCCAGTTTCTGCCGCTCAATGGTTCGCTTGGCCTCCAGTAACGAGAGTTGATGACCTACACGTACCATCAGCTCCTCCTTGTTAAACGGCTTGGTGATATAATCATACGCACCCAGCTGGAATCCCTTCACGATGTCGCTCGAAGAATTCAGTGCGGTCAAGAATATAATCGGAATATGCTTATGATCAGGATGCGCTTTCAACTGTTTTGCAAATGTAAATCCATCGGTGACGGGCATGAGCACATCGAGCAAAATCAAATCCGGTTTTTCCCTCTCAATTTGTAAAGCCGCCCCTTCTGCATCATGTGCTGTCAATACCTTTAATCCCGATTGCTCAAGGATCATCTGTAACAACAGGGTATTGGTCGGGATATCATCCACAGCCAGTATCTTATAATTTGAAAAATCAATATTCATATCGTCTTTTCCAGGCGCATTGTTTGATGAACGCCGAATTTTAGTTAAATGTGAATGAGGTAAGCACAAACCAGCTCTTCAGGATCTCTCCATGAAACATTTTGTACTTACTAATGAGGAAGCTCCTGTGATTTGGGGGAAACACTTTGTTAATATAAGGGGGGTTGCAATTTTATTCGCAAAGATAAACATTTAAATCATCCTGCCCGTTTGAAAATTAACCTAATTAGTTGATATAATCTATATTTTAAGAATTTTTACGAATGTCTCCACCGCCATAAAAAATCACTCTTTTTTTATTATCTTGGGTAGTGCTGGAAGGTCAATTTTTTCTTAAATTTGTAAATCAAAACTGTTTAATCATCATCTTAACTGATTCGTGGGGAGAATTGTCTTTTTTAAATTGCTGGAGTTGGTGTGGGGTATGTTGAGTCTGATACCAGCTTTGATGGCAGTGGTGGGATGCCATGTATCCTATCTTCATCCAACCCGCTATCCCGCCATACACTGGCTTGGAGTCCTGTTGCCGTTTATACTGGTGTTGAATCTCCTGATCCTATTTTTCTGGATATGGAGGAGAAGTCACTGGATGCTTGTGCCTATCGCAGCATTGATAATCAGTATTCCCTATTTGACCTCCGTTTTTCACTGGCCCATTGAGAAGGTGGCACCACCAATGCGGAAAGTCACTGTAGCAACCTACAATATCCATAACGAAATTGGGGAGAATATATTCCTCGACGGTCAACAATTTGCCGGCTTTGTAGAGAAGGAAAGAGTAGATATCATCTGTCTGCAGGAGTTTCCCGTTTCAGGTGCTGCGCGGGAGGGTTTGATCCAGGAGTTGTCGCATTTGTTGCCCTATTATAAGATAGCATCGCATGGGAGCGGTGCACTCAATGTAGCCATCTTCAGCCGCTTTCCCATTCTGGATATGAAACCGGTGGTCTTCGTGGACGAGACTGATAATTTCTCACTGTGGGTGGACCTGGATCTGGAGGGGGATAGGATACGTGTTTTTAATAATCATCTGCAAACTACCAATATAAATCAATACAGGATGCCCCTCACCCCTGATATCAGGCATACGATAGCTCAATTGAAAAAAATAAAACAGGTGGTAGAAGAGAATGGCAGCATCCGTACACGGCAGGCTGATGTTATCAGAAAACTGCTTGATGAAAGCCCCTATCCATTGATTGTTTGTGGTGACTTTAATGCCAGCCCCGCATCCTATACCTACAGGACCATCAAAGGGCGACTGAGAGACAGTTTTCGTGATATGGGAAAAGGGTATGGATATAGTTACAGATACCTGAGAAAACTTTATAGAATTGATTACATATTCTTTTCACCCGGACAATTCAGAGCAACGAACTATCTATCACCGGAACTGACGTATAGTGACCATAAACCGGTGGTCGTGACGTTTGATTTTACGCCGGATAATTAGAGACCCAGGGAAATATTTGCTTCAATTGACTCCTGCTGTAATTGTTCCCTGAAAAAACGGATCATTTTTGTCAGCCCCTCGTCGAGCCTGATTGTGGGTTCCCAGTCCAGTATCTCACGGGCAAGGGTGATATCCGGCTGACGCTGTTTCGGATCATCCACCGGTAGCGGCTTGTAAACAAGTTTTGAAGAAGAATCGGTCAGCGCTACGATACGTTCTGCCAGCTCCTTGATGGTGAACTCTCTCGGGTTGCCGATGTTGACAGGACCAATGAACCTTTCATCGGTCTGCATCATTTTCAGCAGCGCTTCTATCAAATCGTCGATGTACTGAAAGCTGCGGGTCTGGCTACCGTCACCATAAATGGTGATATCTTGGTGTTGCAGTGCCTGAAGAATAAAATTGGAAATCACCCTTCCGTCGTCGGGCAGCATCCCGGGACCGTAAGTATTGAAGATCCGTACAATCTTAATGCGCACCTTCTCCTGACGGTAGTAATCCATAAAGAGGGTCTCGGCGCACCTTTTCCCTTCATCGTAACAGGAACGGGGGCCGATGGTGTTCACATTCCCCCAGTAATGTTCCGGTTGAGGGTGTACCAAAGGATCTCCGTAGATCTCACTGGTAGAGGCGAGCAGTATTTTGGCGTCATGTCTCTTGGCCATACCCAGCGCATTGTAGGAGCCCAATACCGATATCTTCATCGTTTTGATCGGATCACGCTGGTAGTGTACGGGCGATGCGGGGCAGGCGAGATGGTATATCTCGTCAACTCTATCCATGGGGTAAGGGTACATGATGTCATGCTCTACCAGTTCAAAAAGTGCATTACCCGTCAAATGGGCAATATTCTCTTTCCGTCCCGTAAGAAAATTATCCAGACAGATTACCTTGTTCTCTTCTTTTAAAAGTCTTTCACATAAATGGGAGCCAATAAACCCTGCACCTCCGGTCACCAAGATTCTCTTCATCTATTCATTATTTATGAATGTTTTACAAAGCTACACAAATAAATAAATAAGTTGAATATCATTGCTCTTTTATTACCAGTGTGTGGCATTATTTGCCTTTTTTTGCTCTTGCTCTCTTTTTCTGCTCCTTAAAGTGCATCATGCGCGATGCTATTCCGTAGGCAGCGATATAGTTACGGATCAACATGAGAAATGGGGCACCGTAACGTTCCACCTTTATTTTTCCGAACCCGTCAATTTTGAGTAACTCCTTTTCTGTCGTTGGCAGGTAATCGGCCATCAGCACCAGCGTTTTGACGGAGGCGACGATATAGACAGGCAGGTTGGATTCGCTGCTTATCCGGTTGCGCAGTTGCACCAGCTCGCTGAGCAGCTCGGGATGGATCGATTTCAACTGTGCACCCGACGTGTCACGGCTATGGGAGGTGACTGCAAACGGAGGTTTCTTGAACAGGGTGCGCGCTTTATGGAAGGACTCCACGCTAAAATCGCCTGCTGTAGCGGTGATCAGCTCCTTCTTCAGCGCTGCAACAGTGAAAACCGAAGCGATACCCTCATCGTACTCCTTTGCATTGGACTTGCTGTCGGTGGTCGCCGTCGATTCCTGCAAGGAACGCAGCACAGTGCTTAACTTTTCGGCGAAATAGGGAGAGGATGCCCGGAGCCGTTCTGCCAAGAACGCCGTGTCGACAGGCTGCTGCTGCATGATACGCAGCAATTGCATCCTGAACCTGGCGGCCACCTGCTCCAGCTCCGACAGCTGATGGCATATACCTTCCACAAAGGGCAGTGTCTCATCGCTGAAGGATGATTCATTCTCCTTCGTCTCGGAGTGCCAGCCACGTGCCAGCTGAAGGAGCGGACCGAAGTCGTACAGTTGAAGTAGCAGGCTTGTCCTGTACTGTTCTTTTGCCGATTGCAGCTCGCGCAAGATAAGTGCTTCATCGGGTCTTGAAGAGGAGAAGCGGACCACCTGTGCATCCACACCGAGACTGTAACGGTTAATCTGGCTTTTCAACACCAGGCTGTGGAGCGAGCGGCAACGGCTCAGTGCCACATAGACCTGCCCCGGTGAAAAGGCTTTCCCCGCGTCGATGATCGCTTTATCGAAGGTGAGCCCCTGGCTCTTGTGGATGGTGATGGCCCAGGCAAGCCGCAGTGGAATCTGTTTGTAAGTCCCAATGATCTCCTCCTCCACCATGTGGGTCTCCGCATTGGTGGTGTAGCGGATATTCTCCCAGACCACGGAAGAGACGGGAATCTCATCCGTATCGCCCGGACACAGTACGGTGATCGTCTCCTCTTTGATGCGGGTGATAGTGCCTATCTTTCCATTGAAATAACGCCGCGGGGTCTCAGTGTCGTTTTTCACGAACATCACCTTGGCACCCTCTCTCAATTCGAGTACCCCGTCGACAGGAAATGCATTCTCCGGGAACTCTCCCTTCACTTCGGCTGTGAATTGATGCGGTGAGGTTTTGATCTTCTCCAGTTCGAGCGTGTTGAGCGCATCGGCACTGTGATTGTGGGTAGTGAGCGTGATATAGTTCTCGTCGGGTGATGGGTTGAAATGCGGATCGTAGCGACTTTGTAGCAGGCTGAACCCTTCCTGTGTGAGTGTATCGTTCCTCACCTGGTTCAGCAGATCGATGAAATGGTCCTCCGATTGCCGGAAGATCTTATCAAACTCCACATACACAGGGGGATGTTCCTGTATGATGCGGCTATGAAAAAAGTAGATCCCCTGGTAATAATCGGAGAGTATGCGCCATTCCTCTGCTTTGGCCACCGGTGACAGCTGGTACATGTCGCCGATAAAGAGCATCTGCACACCGCCAAATGGCTCCGAATAGCGGTGCCGCACACTGCGAAGCACCGTATCGATGGCATCCAGCATGTCGACACGCACCATGCTGATCTCATCGATCACCAGCACCTCCAGCTCACGGATCACACTCCGGCGTGATTGGTGCATCTTCATACGGCCGATCAGTGCCTCACGTCCCTGGGGCGTAGGTGTGAACGGTGTGAATGGCAGCTGGAAGAAGGAGTGGATGGTCACACCCCCGGCATTGATCGCCGCCACACCTGTCGGTGCCACCACGGCGATCTGTTTCGTCGTCTCGGATCGAAACCTGCGCAGGAAGGTTGTTTTGCCCGTACCGGCCTTACCGGTGATAAACAGACTCTTGTCGGTCTGGGTTGCAAATTCCTTCGCACATTCATAGGGGGAAGGGAAGGTCATACACAATGTCTGTTGAAGTTGGAAGGACAAATCTACGAAAAAATTGAGGACTTTTGAATTTTCGAGTGGGGATAATGTGATTGATCTTCTATCATATTAAGAAACTCACTTATACTGCTTTTCATTTTTCGCAGACAGATGCAGAAGCAAACAAACGCATGATGCAGCGGTTAGTGGTTTGTTATCCTGAATATGAATGAAAGTTTTATCACTTTTTTTGAAAAAATCGGTACACTTTAACTGTTTCATTTAAAAATAGATATAAACATATAGATAGTAAATATAAAATAAATGTAATAAAAAGTATACAAATATGTTTTAATTAAATCAAAATGATTATATTTGCGGCGTGTTAATTCCATTATGTAATATTAAATGTTTATAGGTTATGAAGAAAAAAATCTTTTTTACAGCCATAATGGTTGTTTTAGGTTCGGGCATCTTTGCCCAGGAGTCGGAGTCGCCGTGGATGGCAGGTGCCGATGTGGTAAGTGCGTATGTATGGAGAGGGTTGTATTTGTCTAATGCCGCAGTACAGCCGGCGCTGAGTTATTCATCGGGAGGTTTTGAAATCGGAGGATGGGGCTCGGCCAGTTTTGATGGTGCGCTGGAGGCTGATCTGTTTGCGGCTTACACGTTCGGTTTTGGTCTTACCCTTGGTCTCACCGATTATTATTTCCCCAGCATGGATGGAGGGAATGATTATTTTGATACGAGCAAGGCTACCGGTGCACATATTCTGGAGTTGAATGGAGGCTATGCGATTTCCGGTTTCAGTCTCGCTGCCAATTATGTGTTCAATGAAGCGGGTGGTGCCGGTTCAGTAGGGGGGGACAAATATTTCGAGGTGGGATATGCATTCAGGAACATTCACCTTTTTGTGGGAGGTGGAGATGGACTGCAGTCGGAGGAGGGTGACTTCAATCTTACCAATATCGGTATCGGTGTAACCAAGGAGCTTGCGATCACACCCTCCTTTACCTTACCGGTCACTTGTAGTGCTGTCCTCAATCCGGACAGGGAGAAATTCTATCTTGTGGCGGCTATCAGTTTCTAACGATATTAAAGATGCAGGAAGATGAAAATGAAAAGAATTGAAGCGATTATCAGAAAATCACATCTCGATGAGGTGGTAGATGCACTCCATGAGATAGGGATTGATTTCTTAACCTATTGGAATGTAACAGGGGTAGGAAATGAGAAAGCCAACTCCATTTATCGTGCCACCGTGTATGAGACAAGGCTTATTGAAAGAATCTACCTCTCATTTGTCTGTCGCGAGCTATTTGTGGATCTGGCATGTGATGCGATCATCAATGCCGCTAAAACAGGCGATATGGGTGATGGAAAGATATTTATCTCTTCGGTGGAGGAATCCATCAGGATAAGGACAGGTGAAAAAGGACCTGAATCATTGTATATCAAAATTTAGGAATTAACAATAAAAAATATGGATACAGCAACATTCACTTATGCCCTTGATACTTTCTGGGTTTTGTTTGCCGCGGTGCTGGTATTTTTCATGCAGACCGGTTTCGCGCTGGTGGAGGCAGGGTTCTCCCGCACAAAAAACACCACCAATATATTATTTAAGAATCTGATTGACTTCTGTATGGGTACCATCGCTTTCTGGGTGATAGGTTATGGAATCATGTATGGCACGGGAAGCGGTTTTTTTGGTGAGCTGGAGTTCTTCTCCAAGGTGAATCACGCGCTAGAATTAGGTATTCCCAATGCAGCCTTTTTCATTTTTCAGCTGGTGTTCGCTGCCACAGCGGCTACCATCGTCTCGGGAGCGATGGCTGAACGGACCAAATTCAAAGCTTATCTCATGTACAGTATCGCGATCACAGCGTTCATCTATCCCGTGTCAGGCCACTGGGTGTGGGGTGGTGGCTGGTTATCGGCAATGGAGACCCCTTTTCATGATTTTGCCGGATCAACCGTCGTCCATTCCATGGGTGGATGGCTGGCTTTCATAGGTGCCGCATTTCTTGGTCCACGCATCGGTAAATACAAAAAAGGGAAAGTAAACGCCATTCCCGGGCACAGCCTGACCCTGGCTGCACTGGGTGTTTTCATTCTCTGGTTAGGATGGTTCGGCTTTAACCCCGGCTCCACTCTCAGCTTTTCCGATCCTGAGCTGGTAGCGCGTATTTTTGTGACTACCAACGGTGCTGCCGCTGCAGGTGGTATTGCAACGTTACTGCTTACGTGGAAACGATATGGGAAGCCCACTTTCAGTATGACATTGAACGGTGTGCTGGCAGGACTGGTAGCCATCACAGCCGGATGCGATGTGGTCACCCCTGCTGGTGCCATTCTCATAGGGTTCATGGCCGGAATTGTGGTGGTCTTCGCGGTTGAGTTCCTGGATAAGAAGCTGAAGGTGGATGATCCTGTAGGTGCGATCTCAGTGCATGGTGTCTGTGGTGCTTTCGGCACGCTGATGGTGGGACTGTTCTCCGCCAGCGGCGACTTGCCTGGATTGTTGTATGGTGGTGATGCCAGTGTGCTGATAAGCCAGCTCATAGGTGTGCTTGCCATCGCGGCCTGGGCAGGGTTCGCCGGCACAATCCTTTTTGCCACGCTAAAATACACGATCGGTATCCGCGTAAGTGCGAAGGAGGAAGAGATCGGACTTGACTATTTCGAACATGGAGAGAAAGCATACAATTAAATGATGTTAATTGGCTGTGATTGCATGTACTAATTGATCTGTTTTTGAAGGGGATGATAACCGTTTGTCATCCCCTTCGTCATTCATATTCAATAGATTTCGGTTGAAAGTTGGATGGTGTGAATCAATTTTTTACTGATTTTGTCCTCATATTACAACTGTTGGATTAATTAAAAACTACAAATTATGAAACAGACACTAGGCGCACTGATCGGCATCACGGTGAATGCTTATTGGTATCCCTGCATATCCGGCGGGACCGAAAAGGATTACATCCGCTCCGGCACCTCGA
>LSQX01007139.1_pt1 | contig 10067 bp, 10 predicted proteins | sample 654561 | NCBI WGS metagenome assembly LSQX01 (sample SAMN04489861, study PRJNA283612) | anaerobic digester metagenome | isolation source: 4 biogas reactors fed with cattle manure at either 37C or 55C with and... | place: Denmark: Kongens Lyngby | collected 2014
TCTGGCCATTAGGGGGCATTTCCCCGGGGCTTATATATGTCAACACTTTCGCTTCTTTATTGACATCGGGCTCAGCAAACTCAGCAAATTCATCATAGACGTCAGGCAAAGTAGCTGCAAGTGTAAAAACAATCAGCATAAACAGCATAATCATGACCGTTGCTTTATTCACCCGCAGATTTACTCCTTCTCCTGCGAGTCGATAATCCACATGAGTATTTATCACTCCCGTTTTAAGACGGGTCATGCCAGTGGTGATCAAGGTTATTATCGATTGGGCTGCAGGCTGTTGATTGGCAAACTGCAGTTTTTTTCTGCGGTTTAACTGAGATTGGTCGTAATTATATCTTCTGTTTTCATTGCCCAAAACAAAATAGGCCTCATCCAATAAGGCGCGTTTCCTTCTGGCATCATCAATGTTATAAGGCAGCACTCGGCGCTCCCTATCAAACGCTTCCCTGATTTCCTCCTGGCTTGCATAGTACTGCACGCCAAGGATCTTATAATAGTCATATTCCTTTGCAGGCTTCATCCAAATCCCCCCAAAAAGATGGACTACTGCCCCGCACTTATGCAAGAATTCTCCTAGTTTCTCAATGTTTTTACATATTTAATTGTTGTAATCTCTGCTGAATAAAAATAATAATTTTCTAGTGGTTTGATTGCTTTTATGTTTTTCACCATTTATAAGGTCCTACATGTAACGGATTAGCAGATTTCTTTTATTCTAAGCATTCCCCTTTGAATTTAATTATATAATTAATGGTCACAGTTTAGAAATTATTTGAGCGTAATACTTTATTTCAGAAGAATCGAAATTGTGTCTAAACTTTCCTGATCCGCTTCCATGCCGCTTTCAAAGATATTTCCTCTGAATCAGTCAAAGGTTTTTCCCCATAAATCTCTGCGCAAAAATAATCTGCAATTATTTTGAATTCACTTGAAAACTGGCTATATTTCGCTGATAACTTATCTGTATATTCATAAGGTGTATCACTATTTACATGGTCGATTCCCCTGAAGGTGCCCCATCTCACCAGTTTTGCATAAACTTTTTCCACCAGCCGGCCGTTTCTGTTAAAGGCAAGGATCATCCTGCACCACTTTCTTATATTTATCAGCATTGCAATGAACTCTTGCCATACTTCCCGCAGCATTTCAATGAAGTTAACAGGATGGTCATTCCCTTCCCTTTTTCTTAATAGCATTTTAAAAAGCACGATGAGAAGAAAAATAAACAGCAAGGAAATTAGCAAGACAAAAATGCCCATCAGCAACTGCATCATAAATCCATCGTTTCCGTTCACCTCAACAGCACGAGAAGGGGAAATCCCCTGTTCAGGGGCATTATCACCAACGGAATCCTGTCTGACCCTGTAACCCATCAGCGAGAAGAGAGCTTTTAAAAGTGCAATCAGATATGGACTAATGGGATCAACGGCTGTTCTTACCAGATCAAGGCCTGTGGCGGCAGCCCATTTCAGATGATCCATCAGGAATGTTAATATAGTTAGGATACTGACCAGTAATCCGGAAATAAAAAAGAAAATCATTCTGAAGCTGCCATGACCGCTTTTGCTGCCTGATCCCCAGGAGCTGTTTTTGCTGAGGGCGATAGAGAGAACCCCCCACAAAAATACAGCCAAAATGTACAAAGGCATTTGCGGTATATTGGCTTTTATAAATCCTGCCATCATGGCCATAAAAAATAAGGCATACAGACTGTTTTCGAAAATTTTGATGGTATTCTTGTAGCCGCCTTTGTTCAATCCGAATCTTATGCCTAATATCCATAATAGTAATGTGCCGGCTATGATCAGCAGCAATACCATGGTATCCACAACGCTGCGGGGTGTGAAAAGCAAAACCGGGAGCCAGCTTAGTTCAAACAAAGAACCGCCGGGATCATAGAAAGCCTTTAGAATCAACAGTGAAGGAAACAGATATCCTACCCCTTGGATCAGTATGATCAAAAATATATAAACCTTTCTGCCCGCCAACAGCTTGGTTAAAATCACAGCCAGCCAGAAGGCAAAAAAACTGCTCAGCAGAGGAAAGCCTTTTTGATTGATAAAATAAGTAGCAAAATAGATCACACTGTAAATACAGTAGAAGGCAATATTTCCAATAGAAAAAGTTAAAAAAGCCTGCTTAAGTTTACTCATGTTTCACCTTTATCAATAGTTAACGATCAAATCATGCAAACAATTCATGCAAATTGTATATTCTTGCCTCTGAACTGCCTCGGGGGAGAAAATCATCTTTACAAATTATGATATCCACCGATTGTTGGCTGTGCTTAAACTTATTTATTTTCTCATCCAGAGCATAGCAAAAAACCATACAGGTAATATTCCCTTTTATGTCCTGCTGCTTGATGGCCTTTTCATACTCTGGACTATATTCCATGGTCAGCCTGGCCATTTTCTCCAGCAGCAGATGAATGTTCTGATTTCCCGCATCAGGAGAAAGCATGGGGAACTGGTCTCCCTTCATGACTCCATTGACCATCAAACCCGGCACCAGGTTTTTCCTTGAAAGAGCCGCCGCCAGAGAACCTGCAGCTTTCAGCATCATTTCAAATTCTGCTGCAGCATCTGCCTTCTGGAAACCTTCCACATCAATGAAGATCATGGCCTTCACATGGGCTGAAGGGGCATACATTTTTTCCTGCAGGGTCATGGTCCTGGAAGAAGCCTTCCAGTGGATATTTTTTGAAGGCCTGTCACTGGAATAATCCCGGGTTCCGGTGATCAGGACCGGATCTTCTGCAAAAGCACGGCTCTTCTGATCGCCAAAATATTCTCTGCTGAAGGGGAAATACTCCCTTAAAGGAATCAATTCCGGATATATGACCACTTCCCGCTCTTCAGCAAAATCACCATTCACAGAATAGAATCCCAACAGATCACAGGCTGAAACATTTAAAGGGCCGACCGTATAGATCCCCCTTTTTTCAAAAGTCAACTCCCAATCATATTTCACGGTTCCATAACTGAGGACACCCGACTCCATGCTATGAAGTTCACCAGTACTGGAGGGAAGTTCAATTTTCAAAGAAACCGGCAAGAGCTTTTTATTCTCAACATTTACGGATAAAAGGACCGGATCGCCGGGAAAAGCTCTCACCTCACTCAGCTCAAGGGAAGCCGTTACATGGTTCAAGCCCGCTCCCGCCCATAATTTGGTCCCGAAAGAAAGGATCAGAAGACATATACACAGGATCGACATCAAGAAGAAATTTGCAGTTAGTGAGATGAATAAGACTGCCACGATTATGACACGCAGTACTTTATCGGTTATAACAGTGGCACCTTCATCCCTGACATAATATTTTTTCATCACTTATCCTTATTTTGATCAAACGGCAGGTACCGGTATATTTTTCATTAGAGCAGCCAGAGCATCTTCCACACGGTTTCCTGTCAGCCTTTCTTTTTCACTAAGCTTCAACCGGTGGCAAAGCACAAAGGGAGCAATAAATTTGATATCATCAGGGATCACATAATCTCTTCCCTGCACTGCAGCAAAAGCCTGAGAACTACGCATGAGAGCAATGGTTGCCCGGGTGCTGGCTCCAACACTGAACAGTTTTGAAGTCCTTGCTGCATGGATGATGTCAACCAGATATTTTTTTAAAGCGTCTGAAATCCGAATACTCCTTACCGCCTCTGACATTTTGACGATCTCATCCGGTTCAGTGACACTGCCCAGCCTTTTGAAGGGATCTTCTGTCTGAAAACGCTCCAATATCTGCAGTTCTTCCTCCACGGTCACATGGCCCATGGAAAGTTTAAACAGAAAACGATCCAATTGCGCTTCCGGCAGCGGATAGGTTCCTTCCAAATCAATAGGATTCTGGGTGGCGATAACAAAAAACGGCCTGGGCAGAGGAATAGTTTCATTGTCGATGGTAACCTGATATTCCCCCATGCTTTCCAGCAGGCTGGACTGTGTTCTGGGAATGGTCCGGTTGATCTCATCGGCAAGCAGCACATTGGCCATGACGGGGCCGCTTTTATAATGAAAATCACCTGTTTTCATGTCAAAGAACTGAAAACCAGTGACATCACTTGGCAGGAGGTCCGGCGTGAACTGGATCCGGTTGAAAGAGCCGCCCATGCTCTTTGCGATAGATTTGGCCAGGAGGGTCTTGCCCGATCCCGGAAGGTCTTCTAAAAGTATATGACCTTCAGCAAGAATCGCGGTAAGCACAAGTTCAATGACAGAGTCCTTCCCCACAATAACTTTTTTTACATTTTCCTTTATATCCTGGATCAACGAAAAGGTCATACATTACTTCTCCATTTACAAATTTAATCTACAACTTTTTATATTGTAACATAACTGGTTGTGCGAATTCAGGTTCGAATTTAGCCGTCACTTTAAGTCAGCGGCAAAGAGTTCCCGCTAGTTTGAGATATAGGAAGTGTATTTTGAGTGATCAGCTTTTTTAGCCGCCATTTTTTATTTAAGCGGTCAACTTCATAATGCCGAAGCGGGCAAATTTCGCCGGTATAATAGTCCAAATATCATAAATCAACTCCGGGAAAAGTCAGGCCAGTGAAAGAGAAGAGTTCGAATACATGATAAAAAAAGCAGCCAAACGATTTTCAGCTGCTAAAAAACTATTTTCTCGATGAAAAAACCTGCGGATTATTAAGTGAAAAGTTTTAAGGAAAATTTCCCTGCTCTACCCGCCGCCGATGGGCTCTGAATCATTAAAACCACCCGGCACCAGGCAATTGTCGCCATCTTTTACCGGACAGTTATCACTGGTGGTATTCTGAATTTCATGCTGCTTCGCTTTTAAATCTGATTTTTTCTTACTCTTTTTCTTGCTGCCTGGCATACTGTCTGACTCCTTTGCAAATAAATATTTAATCTCTAATAGTATTTTTCATTTGCGGGAATATATGCGGTATTATCCACACCTGGTTTTTCATTTCTCCACAAGCCGGGCAGAATCTGTTCTATTACGAAACACTGCGAAAATACTTCTGTTGTTTTAAAACTTTTGGGATCATTATCTTCACACTAATCATCAATGTAAGCAACGTAAACGTTAACAGATCAGCGAAATATTTATCCATAAAAGATCCCCGCTTTGCAGAAGCGAAATCTGTATTGCAGGGAATCTTATTGGATTTATTACCTGTATGCCAGGCAGCATTTTATAAAACGATGGTTTTTCCTGCGTTGGTCAGAATTTCTGTGCCATTGTACATGTTGGTAACCTGCCCTACCAGCAGTTGATCCTTTTTCCCGTAAAAGTCGAGGCAGGTTCCACAGGATAAAATCTGCACACCCTTTTGCTGCAGAAATTGCAGGTGATCCAGGATCGGAGATTCTTCGGTGGTCAGATGTATGCCGCCATTCATAAAAATTAAATGTTTTAATTCAGGCCCCATTTCCGTTAAGGTATAAAAGAAACTTTTCATCAGAGCTGCACCCAACTCATCGTCTCCCTGCCCAAAGTATTGCGACTTCACCATGATCGCCAGGTCCTTTTCCGCATCCGATTTGGCAGATTCATCGGCTTCCTGCTTGGTCATGTGAATATGATTGTCTGGACCCTGTTTTTCGATTACAAAAACATAGCCCCTGCTTGCAGCTAATTTGCACACATTTTCCAAAGAAGTTTCGCTATTTACCAGGGTCACGATTTCTTCACCACTGTTTTCGTCCATTACCCGTTTCGTTAGAATTACCGGCTGGGGACAATTCAGTCCACGGGCATCAACCGTTCTGATCATATTAGCACCCCCTAAATTTCCAATTTTTGATGGCAGGTAGCTGCACAATTTTATCTATATTGATCCGTTTCTCCTCAATTACCTGATCGATGACCAATAAATCCTCTTCCAATACGATCAGTGATATGCCGCAGCTTTTGCTGGCAGCCCGGGGAGTCGGCGCGATAGTATTCTTGATTCCGCGTAGCTTTAATTCACTGTTTAACCGGAGGCCTTCATGATGGTTGGGAAAAAGAATATACCAGTCATAATCAGATGTGGCTGCCAAAATAAAACCCTACTTCCCCAGCATTTCCAGGAATGCCTCGACCCGAGTCCTTAATTGTTCAAAATCATTCTCACTGTAGTCAGTTTCAATATGCAGGACCGGAATACCCAGCTCATCCATCTTCTGTTTTACCAGGTAGCTTTCTGTAGAGTAAAGACCACAGAACTGCAGATTAGCATCGATTACCCCGTCCACATTATATTGTTTGACCAAACGGGCAATATCATCCAGACGTCCCGGATTAGGCGTGAAGCAAGCACAGTTGGTCTTCATGTAGCGTTCCGCCAGCGCTCTGACCTGTCCTTCGATAGTGGTCTGCGTTTCATCGACCAGGTTTTCAAAATAGCGGGTGCCGGTACACAGTTCTTCAACTACCACAGCTGCCCCGGCCGTCTCGATGATGTGGTGCAGTTTCCAGTTGGGGATCGCCATGGGCGTTCCTGTGATCAGGATACGGGGTGCATCCGCGGGGAAAACCCCTTCCTGCTTCGCGATCCGTTCTTCCAGTTCATCTGCCAGTTTGTTGCCCATTTGGGCACAGCGAGCCGGATCATCATAGAAAGCGATCTGGGTCACCAGCAAAGCATCCTTGCCGCTGATGGGAACCGGTGATGCCTTGCGCGTATTATTGATCCTCTGCAATGCTTTTCTCTTGTTATTGATCAATTTGATGCCTTCCCCCAGAGCCTCCGGCGTGATTTTATTACCGGTTACATCTTCGACCTTTTTGATAAAGTCCATGATTTCCTGCTCAAAAGCAGCGATATCCTTTTCCCGTTTCATCTGGGGGATATCCAGCACATAAACGGGAACATCCTGATTCAGTATTTCCCAGGCCTTCTTTTTGCCGTCACAGGTAGTCTCGCCTACAAACACCATATCTTCAATCAGGAAAAACGGGCAGGTCTTGTCTAATCTGGCCCCTACTGAAGCTTTGATAAGGGGACAGGTATTGGCCGGCAGCACTTTTTCCCCGCCCGGTACCCAAAACTGCGAGCCTCCGCACAGACCGGTAGCTATCGCTCCGGCTGCGAAAACCACTTCATCCGGAACATAGACGCAGAAGGTGCCGAATACTTTACCGCCGTTTTTCCGGTGTTCGACAAGTTCCGACGGTCTTACGCCGTGGATCTCGGAAACCACAAAATCATAAAAATCCATCCCCTGGGGACGATTTTCCTGTGAGAGATACACTCCCCCGAAAGCCTCCGGCAGCACTTCACAGAGAAGGTCATGCTTTTCCAGATCCATATTAAGATCTGACCACATTTGACGATAATCAGCCATTACAAATTCCTCCTTAAAACTTCTATAATTCTTTATCAATAAAGTATTTATTTTACTGCCGGAAAGCGGTGCAGGTTTGAGTCAGGCATCTTACTGAATTTATCCGCTGCCAGCAGCGCCGCTCCCAGAGCACCGGCATATATGCCCATCTCGTGGGTAACGACTTCCTGCCCCAATTTTTTCGCCAGCCGCACGGCAAAATAAGGATTCAGGCTTAAACCCCCGGTAAGGATATATTTATCAAGTGAATCATGCCGGGAAGCCAAAAGCGCGACTCGTGAAACCACCGATTCCACGATCCCGGCTGCAATATCTTCTTTTGATTTGCCGGCTCCCATCTGGCTGATGACTTCAGATTCCGCAAAAACCGTACACATGGAACTGATGGGAATAGGCGTACCCGCCTCAGCCAGCATAAAAAGCTCCATTATGTCAACGCCCATACGGTTAGCCATGATCTCAATAAATTTGCCGGTGCCCGCTGAGCACTTGTCATTCATTAAAAAGCGCGCCACGGTCCCCTTTTCCATCGTTATTATTTTGGTATCCTGCCCGCCTACATCAATAATGACACAGTCGCCGGCCATCAAATTTGCCCCGCCTTTGCCGTGGCAGCTGATCTCGGTCAAAACCTTGTCCGCATAATCCACCGATATCCGCCCATAACCGGTTGCAATTACTTTGGTATCGTCAGCTTCCACATCAATACCCAATTCATCCAGATTTGCTTTGATCCGGGCGGCCGTTTCCTTGCTACTCCAGCCGGTTGGCAAAATAAAAGAGGCAGCTATCTTTTCCCCGTCAAGAACAACTGTCTTGGCGGCAGTAGAGCCTATATCAATTCCTATAAAATACATACAAAACCTCCGAATGAAGACATATCTACTAATAATCTTAAATCAGCAAACAGATTATCGTCAATGAATAAATTTAACTATAAGTTATACATTTAATTATAAAAAAGTATAATAGTTGGATAGTTTCAATTACGAAGTTATTATATCCAGAAATTTACGGCCAGGCATTTCAGTCAGCTTTTAAATCGACATCAACAGTATGCTAATACTGCATAATCAGGTGTGTCATGACAGGCATTGACGGAAATATTATTTTAAATTACAATTACTGCATTACGATAGTATATTTATTATATTACTATTAGTTATCATATAAAATTTAGATTATAGGTTATATTGGAGAGTTGAATATCAAGCCATTAAAGTTGTGATGATGAAATAAATGGAGGATCAAAATGACCATAATTACTCCGGGTATGAGTTTATTGCAAATTGTAGAGTTAAGCCCGCAATCGGAAGAAGTTTTCCATCAATACGATGCTGAAGCGGGCTGTTGCATACTATGCAATAACCTGTTTGATTCATTGGAAGAAGTCGCTAAAATTTATTCACTGGATCTGAACCAAATCTTAGCCAAATTAAAGGGATTGGATCATACAATGGAAGGTTAGCGTTCCCTGTTTGATATGCAATGGGGTGGCTTTGCAGAGGTGATACTGTTTTGAAAATGGACAATAGACTAACTCAAATGACCACAAGTTCCGGGTGAGCAGCGAAATTAAGCCCGCAAGCTCTAGCACAGGTTCTGTGCTATTTACCGAAGTTTAGTGATGAAAACCTGCTTATTGATCTGGGAACATCTGATGATGCAGCAGTGTATAAGATCAATAATGAACAGGCTGTTATACTTACCCTTGATTTTTTTACTCCCGTTGTGGATGACCCTTATACTTTTGGGCAGATAGCTGCAGCCAACTCTCTAAGCGATATTTATGCCATGGGTGGAAGACCAGTCGCAGCACTGAATATTACCTGTTTCCCATCATGTCTGCCCCTGGAAATTCTGGGCGAAATATTAAAAGGAGGGGCTGAAAAAGTTAAGGAAGCCAGCGCTCTATTAGTTGGTGGACATACTATTGAAGATAACGAACCCAAATACGGTTTGTCCGTGATGGGTTTGATACACCCTGAAAAAGTTGTCAGCAATGCCGGTGCTCGCGTTGGAGATGTGCTTATCCTTACCAAGCCATTAGGGATTGGTATATTAAATACTGCTATCAAAGGGGGCCTGGCTTCTCCAGAAGCATACCAAAAGAATGTGGATGTTATGTCTTACCTAAATAAAGACGCCTGCCAGGCCATGTTAAAAGTAGGAGTATCAGGATGCACTGACATAACCGGCTTTGGGTTTCTGGGACATGCCGCAGAAATGGCTAAAGCCAGCGGAGTAACGCTGGAAATATACTCTGAAACCATACCGATTATAGAAGAGTGTATGGAATATGCCATGATGGGTATTATTCCGGGCGGAGCTTATCGTAACAGAGATTATCTCAAAGATAACATTATTATTAAGGGCCGGTTAAATCAGGGGATAGAAGATATCCTATATGATCCCCAAACCTCCGGAGGCTTGCTTATGTCTCTTCCAGAGGCTGATGCAGGAACCATTATGGAAGAATTAAGCAAGGTAAACCGCACTCCCTATGCTATTATAGGAAAAGTTAAGGAACGTACCAACCATCTTATTGAAGTTAAATAATGGGCAGCAGTTATAAATATGAATCAATTAGCCGTAACCGTTAATGATAAAGTTTGAGCAGATCGTAATTGATATTCTTGAATTTAAATCAACGTGTTTATGGTACCAGAAAAAACCATTCCAGTTGCCCTCAAGATAGATGGATTTTTATTCAATCCCTTATAGGTACGATAAAAAGTTGTAGTTCCCTGCAGGTT
>LSQX01036413.1_pt1 | contig 10067 bp, 10 predicted proteins | sample 654561 | NCBI WGS metagenome assembly LSQX01 (sample SAMN04489861, study PRJNA283612) | anaerobic digester metagenome | isolation source: 4 biogas reactors fed with cattle manure at either 37C or 55C with and... | place: Denmark: Kongens Lyngby | collected 2014
AGACCTTTGGGTTAGGACTCGGTTAAGTCGCTGAAGCCTTTGGGCTTCGTCTACTAGGTCTCTTAGCTCATTGCCTATTTGCTCAAGCTCAGGCGTCATATGACCCTCTTCTTCTAGTTGGCTAAGTGTTATGCCAGGATAATCCTTGCTGCGTTTTTCCTCTACAAGGGCTAGCTCATCTATATACTGGGCCTTGCCCTCAATTGCTGCCTTTAGCTTGTCTGCATCTTCTTCGATTATGGCTGTCTGTTCCTTTTCAAGACAGCTCACAACGTTTTCAAGTATAGCCTTTTGCTCGGATAAATAGACAACTAACTCTGTCACTTTATTTTCCACCATTTTGCTCATTTATCCTTTCCAAAATCCTATCCGCAAGCTGTTCTACTGATACTTGGTAGGAACCGTTTTCTATTGCCCTTTTAATTCGGTCTAGGCGGCCTTGATCCACATTAGTGTTTTCAATATCCCTAATATGGTTTTGTATCTCCTTGCTCAGATCCGATAGCTCTATCCTGTCCTTAAATGGGCCATCACCAGTCCTTGTTATCCTTTTTTCGGACTGGCTACTGTTTTTCTTGTAGACCTTGTTTACATAGGAAATGGAGTTTATATTATTAATCTTCATAATGAACATCACCTACCTATATACCTTTATCGGCGCTTTTTCTCTATTGTTTAGGGCAAAAAAGAAAACATCCTAAAAATAAGGATGTTTTTTAAGCCTAAAGTTTTTTTACTCTTTCGGCTGCACTGATTATATTTGTAATCCTAATACCAAAGTTTTCATTTATAACTACTACCTCACCCTGGGCGATAAGCTTTCCATTTACATAGACCTCCAAGGGTTCCTCTGTATACTTGCCAAGTTCTATGACTGAACCAGGATTTAAGGATAAAATCTCCCTTATAGACTTTGAGGTATTGCCTAAAACAACACTAAGCTCTAGGGGCACATCTAAGATAAGGTCAATGTTTTGTCTTGAAGTTGACTTTACATCCTCCCTTAGCTGGCTAAACTGAGGCTTTTGGATGGATACTTGCTTTTTCTCCCTGTCTTTAATCTCGGGCACTATCTTGCTCTCTTTTTCTTGTTCTTCTACCCTAGCCTCTGCTTCTACTGCCTCTGCTGCCTTGCTAAGGGCCTCTACAATTGCTCTGGCAGCATCAATAGAAAGAATCAGGCTTGCCCTAGAATTTCCTATAGTTTCAAGCTGTAAGTCAAAGTCAACCCTTGCTACTTCTGCACCTATTCCTTTGACAAGCTGTTCTTTGTCTGTATCAGGTCCTACATGCCAAAGGTCAGGGTCTAAGACCCCTATGTTCCTGCCAACCATACCGGCAATAGTGTCAAGTAGGGCAGTTAGCATATTATTTAGTCCTTCTTTAGTATTGGCTAGGACCCCATCTGAAATACCAAAAGCTCCGTCCCCTAACTCTGTGCTAAGGTTTGGATCCATAGCCAAGACTAATTTATCACTAGCTAGGGCCAATAGGACATAACCCTCTAGCCCTTCATCAAACTGGGCCTTGAGCACTAGCCTGTCCAGGTCTAGGTCAGCCTTGAGTTCATCAAGGCCAAGGGTGTCTATCTTCATACCCGATATAGTTGCTTCTCTGCTTAAAAAAGACGATAAGGCCATTGCAGCCGACCCCATTGAGATATTGCTAACCTCACCTAGGACATCCTTTTCGCCCTCTGTTAGGCCTGGTAAGCTACTAAGCTCTGCGTTTTTTTGTAGTAAAGAATTAATCTCCTGCTGAGATAACAAGCCTTCATTCATTTATATCCACATCCCCCTCAAGACATTCTATTACCTGTACAGAAATCTGGTCATTGTATATACCTGGCTGTACCCGGTAATGCATCTTGCCCTCAACGTACATATTAAGGGCCTGGTTTGCTTTCTTGTCAAGGCGGATAACATCCCCCTTGGAAAGGTCCATAAAATCCCTGATTGTTATATTGGTACTGCCTAATAATACGCTAAGATCAAGCTTTGAGTTAAGTAAGCGCTCTTCTATAACCTTTCTATAGTCTGCACCTTGTTCCTGGGTATAGGTCTGATACCACTGCCTAACATTTAACTTGTCTACAATTTTTTCAACTGATAAATAGGGAATACATAGGTTGGCAAAACCAGAAGTCTCCCCTATTTCTATAGAAAAGGTTACAAGGGCAACCGATTCTGTAGGAGACATGGTCTGGTTGAGCTGGGGGTTGCTTTCTATATTTTCTAGAGAAGGAGAAACCTCAATAATATCAGCCCAAGCCAGGGGCATATTTTCAACAAATATACCTAGTATTCCGCTAATGATAGACTCCTCAATCTCAGAAAGAGATCTCATTTTAACTGGCGTACTCATTTCTCCGCCACATAAAAGCTCTATCATCTGGAAAGCAAGTTGTAGGTTGATATCAAACAGAATTGACCCCGTCAGGGGCTCCATGTTTAAGGTCATCAAAAGTGTTGGATTGGGGGTAGACCGGATAAATTCTTCGTAGGTAACCTGGTCTATGGCCTCTACATTAAACTGTACGTTAGCCCGCAGGTGGGCGGAAAGCTTGTTGGCCATTATCCTAGCGTAGTTGTCATATATTAGCTTTAAGGTATTTATAATGCTCTTGGAAAATTTGTCAGGCCGCCTAAAGTCGTAGCGTCTGACCCTTTGAGCCTGAACTTCTTTTTCTTCTTGTTCTGCGATAATCTCGCCCTGGGATATCGCTGACAACAAGGTGTCTATTTCCTGTTGAGACAAGATGTCATCCATTCAAAAGCCTCCTATCTGCAAATATCAAGCATTCTGTTTTGATAGGCGTCAGAACATAATATGGCTTATGCAAAAACCTTTTCCAGGACGCTTAAGACACTGTCGCCATGAAAGGGTTTCATAATTACATCCTTAGCACCAGCCCGAATAACATCATTGACAACGCTCTCCTGGCTAATTGCACTACAGATGATAATATTTGCATCCTCATCAAAGCTTTTAATCTCGATCGTCGCTTTTATACCATCCATTTCAGGCATATTAATGTCCATTATTATAGCGTCAGGATGCAGGTCCTTGTACTGCTTAACAGCAGATAGGCCGTCAGAGGCCTCCCCAACGACTTGGTAGCCGTTAGTCTCTAATATGTTTTTTACGATATTTCTCATAAAGGCTGCATCATCTGCTACGACAATCCTTTTTGTCATATGGTGATACCTCGCATATAAATATATTATGATGAGAACAAAAAATTATATAATATATAATACCATATAATATTAAATATATCCAACCCTCCAAATATCTATTGGAGTTTTTTCTATGACTAGGTTATTTATAGTATAAACCTTTTATATTTATACTACAACAGGCTGGTAAAACAATACTATTGCCAAGCATAAATAAATGGTGTAATCTAATAACACCTTTTATATGCTGTGGAGGGCAAAATGAAAAATATCTATGTAGTATTGTCTGCAACACCGACTAAAATAGGACTTGCCATAAGGACCCTCACTAGGAGTAGCTTTAACCATGCCTCCATTAGCCTTGACAAAAACCTTGGCCAAATGTATTCCTTTGCCCGCTATAGGGCCCGAAATGCTCTAGTGGGTGGCTTTATCAGAGAGTTTCCTGAACGCCTAACCCTTGGCAAGGACAAGAGCGTAAAGATCAAGGTATACAAGATACCTGTCTCAAAGGAGGGTTACAGGCAGATAGAGGACTTTGTATACAATATTATGAAATACCAGGACACCTATATATACAATTCCCTAGCAGTCCTAGGCCGACCCTTTGGCCTGGGCTATGATACCTATAGGGCCTATGTCTGTACTGATTTTGTTTTAAAGGCACTAATGGCAGGGGGCCTAGTTTTTAATAGTACTAGACTTAATCCCGGCCAAATAGAAGAGGCCCTTGAGCCCTTTCTCTATTACTTCGGTACACTTGAGGACTATCGCCCAGATAATGCATCAGACGACCTGGTTGAAGATTTTTTCCAAAGGTATAGCCTAGCAGGTGAGCTAGGTCAGGTAATCCGTCACTTTGCAAGTCTAATAGCTAGAAATTTTAAGGGGCAGGAGGCCTCATAGGCTTATCTTTTCTCCTGCCCCCTTAATAATAGTTACTAAGGCTTTACTTAACTATAAATGACTAGGACTTTTTTAGCTTTATTACATTCCAAGAAGCCTTTGATAGTTTGGCCTTTAGCAGGCCATCCTCCAATAGGGATTGTCCCTTGTCATGGGGTACTACATTGTATTGGTTGTCCTCAGTATTTACAGCCTTTAGGTCATCATGCTCTAGGACAGTATGGCTAGTAACTGTGTAGCCGTCAAAGCCTCTTAGGTCACATTCCATAAGCATATCTTCCTCTAGGTCCTTGTTTACTGCATAAATCACAATCTCACCAGTGTCTTCATTGTTAACTGCTACTGTATCTAGATAGGGGACATCTGTAAACTCCTTGGAATCATACTTTGGACTGTCCACTACAAGTCTTAGCACGTTACCGTTTCCTGAATTTGATACATCCTTAAAGGGATAAAAGATAGTCTGCCTCCATGCTCCGCCCTTACCATTTGTCATAATGGGAGCGATAACATTTACCAGCTGGGCTAGACAGGCCATTTTAACCCGGTCAGCATGCTTTAGCAGGGTGATAAGCATTCCCCCTACTAGGAGGGCATCCTCAAAGTTATATATATCCTCAAGCTGGGGTGGTGCTATAGACCAGGGCTCAATCTTTTTGTCGCTTTCATTGGAATGGTACCAAACATTCCACTCGTCAAAGGATAGGTGTATGGTCTTTTTACTTCTCTTTTTTGCCTTTATGTAGTCACATATGGATATTACCGACTTTATAAAATCATCCATATCCAGGGTCCTAGCTAGGTAGTTGGGAGTATCATTGTCTCTGTTGCCATAGTAGGTATGGAGGGATATGTAGTCGACTTCATCATAGGTATGGTCTAGGACTGTAGCCTCCCAGTCGGCAAAGGTTGGCATTCCCCTACCGGAGCTACCACAGGCCACTAGCTCAATACTTGGGTCAACCATCTTCATAGCCTTTGCTGTCTCATTGGCTAGCCTTCCATATTCATCTGCTGTTTTGTGGCCGATCTGCCAGGGTCCATCCATCTCATTGCCCAGGCACCAAACCTTGAAATTGTGGGGTTCTTTGTAGCCGTGCTTTATACGAAGGTCAGACCAATAGCTACCACCGGGATGGTTGCAGTATTCGATAAAGTCTCTAGCTGCATCTATACCCCTGGTCCCTAGGTTAACAGCCATCATTACCTCTGTGTTAGCCCTTTTAGCCCAGTCTGCAAACTCGTTAACACCAACTGTGTTTGGCTCTATGGTCCTCCAAGCTAACTCAGTCCTTCTTGGCCTTTGGCTAACAGGACCTATACCATCCTCCCACCTATAGCCTGAAACGAAATTGCCACCAGGGTAGCGCACTATTGGAACATTGAGCTCTTTGACCAGGGCTAGGGTATCCTTTCTAAAACCTGCTTCGTCGGCCTCTGGATGATCTGGCTGGTAGATTCCTTCATAGACAGCCCTGCCTAGGTGTTCTACAAAGGACCCGTAGATTCTCCGGTCAATTTTGCCAATCTTAAAATCTTTGTCAATTATCACTCGTGCTTTTTTCAAGAAACATCTCTCCCTACCTTATAATAATTGTTTAGTCTATTATACCATTTAATAGCCCCTATACTAGCTATATCTATAAGAATATCAAAATTCGTAAAGGATTTATAGGGGAATTGTCGAAAACGTTTACTTTGTAAGCATAAGTTTTAGAGCCTATTTTTAAAAGCAAGTAGCAAGACTTAAAAAAAGCAATTAGCAATACCTAAGACAAAAACAAACAATAGGAGTGATTACAATATGACAATCAAAGCAAGTGACAATGGGCTTAAAAGGGTTTATGTAGAGGGCGACAAATTTAAAGTCGATGGAAAAGACCTCTGGATAAATGGGACTAATACCCCCTGGCACAAGTGGAATGACTTTGGTGGTGACTTTGATAGTAACTGGTGGAATAGCCATTTTGCCCTCCTAAGTAGTCTTGGAATAAATGCAGTTAGGATATGGATCTCCTGCGATGGGCAGGTGGGGATAAATATAGATAACAAGGGCTATGTCTCTGGTGCAAGCGACCTTTATTGGCAGCACCTAGATGAGCTTTTTGAGCTGGCACAAAAGCATAAATTATACATAATGGCCACAGTAACATCCTTTGACCATTGCAAGAACCATCATGAAAATTACGATAGCTGGAGAAAACTACACATGTCTAGCAAAATGATGGACGCCTATATAGAAAACTTTTTACTGCCCCTGGTTAGACGATATAAGGACATTACTGCCCTTTGGTCCATAGACCTATGCAATGAACCAGACTGGATAAATGAAAATCCCGAATGCGGCAAGCTTCCCTGGTCCAAGTTAACAGAGTTTTATGCAAAGTGTACTAGCGCAATCCATAGGGAAAGTGATATCTTGGTCACTGTTGGTATAGGGGTCATAAAAAACCACCAGTATGTTACAGATCAAGCTATGATGTCTTTTGTAAATGATAAGGGGGCCTGTCTTGACTTTTTCTCTCCCCATCATTACCCCTGGATGATAGAGGCCTTTGGTATCCCCTTTTATGTAACGCCTAAGGAGTATGGAGCTGGCAATGACAAGCCTGTTATCATAGCAGAGTTTGCTCCTAAGGGGGCAGTAGATGGTTCTAGCATTGAAAAGGATTATATCAGAGCCTTTAAAAATGGCTGGCAGGGTCTGATGCCCTGGACATCAAACGGAGTAGACGTTTGCGGGGATATAGATGATATGAGGCCTGCCCTAGAGGAGATAATAAGAGATAATAGGGACCTAATCTTTCCCTGGGACTAAAAAGGGCAGCTAGTAAAATTAACTGGTAACTAAGTTACTAGCAAAAAATTAAGAACAGAAAATAAGAACAGTTAGGTTAAAAAAGCTAACTAGAGTCCAAAACTAGAGACAAAAGTAAGGTTAGGTAGAGGTAAAAAGCTACTAGTACAAACATATATTAAAATAAATTTAAAGATTTATCTTAGGCTGGCAGAGCACGATTTTTTATAGGTTGGGTATCTGCCAGTTTATTTGTCCAAGACCCCTTTCCTTTAGAAAGCTATTGGCCTTTGAAAAGTGTTTGCAGCCAAAAAAGCCTCTATGGGCCGATAGGGGGCTTGGGTGGGCGCTTGCAAGTATCAAGTGGTTTGGATTATCTACAAGGCTTGCCTTGGCCCTAGCCTTGTTGCCCCAGAGCAAAAAGACTAGTGGGCTTTCCTTTTTGTTTAGCCTTTTTATTATGCTATCGGTAAATATCTCCCAGCCCATGCCTCGGTGGGAATTGGCCTGGCCTGCTACAACGGTTAGGCTGGCATTTAGTAGTAGGACCCCCTGGTCTGCCCAGGGCACCAGGTAGCCATTATTGGGTATATAGCATCCACAGTCACTTTCTAGCTCCTTGTAGATATTTAATAGGGAAGGTGGGATAGCAATCCCCTTTTGCACAGAAAAGGCTAGACCATGGGCCTGCTTAGGACCGTGGTAGGGGTCCTGGCCTAGTATGACCACCCTGGTATCAGCATAGGAGGTCAGCCTAAGGGCCTCAAATATCTTGTACATATCCGGATATATGACCTTTGTACTATATTCCTTTTTCAAGAATTGCCTAAGCCTCTGGTAGTAGTCGGACTTAAACTCGCTTTCTAAAAGCTCGTCCCAGTCATTGTCTAGCCTAACCATCTATATCAGCCCCCTCTTTATATCTACCTAAACTATGTTTATTACGGCCTAAAACTAGTCTTATAGGATCTAGTCCTTAAACAGCATCTTACCATAGGTCCTTGTCCTAGTAAAAGAGACTAGGCAAAAAAGCCTAAGAGTTTTTGCCCTGAATCTTATAATAGCCGATTCCTTTAATAGCCTATTATTTAATGGCCTATTCTTTATAAAGGGTTTTTATATACCTTTATAGAATTAATCAGGTGGCTTTACTATGATGGTCCAAGGCTAAAAAAGATTAATAATAGGACAAATAAGGGAGGACTTAGACAATGCTAGATACAAGCTATAAACATCGAAAGGGATCAAAAACCCTTATTCTTTTAAACAAGGATGGGTCACCTTTAAAAAACCAAGACCTAGAAGTCAAGCAGGTAAAGCATGCCTTTCTCTTTGGCTGCTCAGAGTTTGACTGTATACCCTATATAAACGGATATATGGACCAAAGGCAAGAAGACCTTACCCGGGAAATGTTTGACAAGTTCTTTAAGCTCTTTAACTTTGTCACCCTCCCCTTTTACTGGGCACAGTTTGAAGCAAACAAAGACCAGCCCCGTACTGAGCAAATGAAAAAAGCAGCCCTTTGGTTCAAGGAAAAGGGGCTCACCTTAAAGGGTCACCCCCTGTCTTGGCATACCCTGGCCCCCAAATGGCTCCTTGATATGGACAATGACCAGATCCTTGACAGGCAGCTTGACCGAATAGAGCGAGATGTCACAGAATTTAAAGGGATAGTTGATATGTGGGATGTCATAAACGAGCCAGTAATAATGCCCATTTTTGATAAATACGATAACGGGCTCACCAGGATATGCAAGGAACTAGGCAGGATTGACCTTATCCGAAAGCTTTTCATAAAAACAAGAGAGGCTAACGAAAAGGCCACCCTACTGATAAATGACTTTGACACCTCCATAGCCTACGAAATCCTTATTGAGGGTTGCCTAGAGTCAGGCATAAAGATAGATGAGATTGGTATCCAATCCCATATGCACCAGGGCTACTGGGGAGTAGAAAAAACTCAAAGGGTTTTAGAGAGGTTCTCACGCTTTAACCTGCCCATACATTTTACTGAAAATACAATAATATCTGGCCAAATAATGCCGGCCCATATAGTTGATTTAAATGACTATCAGGTAAGCGAATGGCCCTCTACTCCACAAGATGAGGACCGACAGGCGCAGGAGTTAGTCAGCCACTACAAGACCCTCTTTGCCCATCCCCTAGTAAAGTCCATTACCTGGTGGGATTTTGTAGACGGCAAGTGGTTAGGGGCACCCTCTGGCTTACTACGCAAGGATATGACTGCCAAGCCTGCTTTTGATGAATTAGACAAACTGATTAATAAGCAGTGGTGGACAGGGCCAACAAGGCTAGCAACTGACGAAAAGGGCGCTGCCCATGTTGAGGGCTATTTAGGTAGCTATGAGCTAAGAGTTAATGATAAGACTGTTAGCTTTAACCTTGACAAGGATAGTCCAGTAGAAACCCTAGTAATCTAGGCTAGTAGCAGTAAAAGGGCAGGTCTAGTAAATAGGAGGTTTTTATCCTAGCTAGACCTGCTTGCCTGATAAGCAGTACTTTAAGGTTACAAGGAGACTCTTTTTCTAGTATAATATAGAGGGTCTTTTATCTAGCAAGGGGGGTAGGCAATGAAGGAAAGAATAAATGCAAAAAGTATAATAGTCCTGGCTATAGCACTGCTGACTGTAGTTTATTTCTGGTTAAGCGGTGATTTAGAAAGCAGGGTATTAGGTGGTGACCTGTTCCCAGAACCCACTGAGAATATTGGCCAGGGTCCCAGTGCCCAGCCAACTGAAAAACCCAGCTCTAGTGATAAAGTAACTGAAAAGCCTAGTCCTAGTGAGCAGCCTACAGAAAAGCCTAGCCCAAACCCAACAACTAGACCTAGGACCCTTGAAGTTCACTTTATTGATGTAGGTAATGGTGATTCTATATTTATTAGGACCCCCTCTAAGGATATCCTTATAGACGGGGGCGAAAGGAATAGCAAAGCCTTTGATTACTTAATCAGCCTAGGTATTGATGAGCTAGACCTTGTGATAGGAACCCATCCCCATTCAGATCATATAGGGGGCCTAGTCAAGGTCCTAGAAAATATAAGGGTAAAGCAGCTAATGGATCCGGGTGTAGTACATACCAGCAAGACCTATGAAGACTACCTCACCCTTATATATGAAAAAGATATCTTGTATACCAATGTCAAGGCCGGTGTAAAGCTAAGT
>LSQX01111568.1_pt1 | contig 10066 bp, 16 predicted proteins | sample 654561 | NCBI WGS metagenome assembly LSQX01 (sample SAMN04489861, study PRJNA283612) | anaerobic digester metagenome | isolation source: 4 biogas reactors fed with cattle manure at either 37C or 55C with and... | place: Denmark: Kongens Lyngby | collected 2014
TAGTGGAAGAATCCGATGGTATCGGTTTCGGGCTTGGTGTTGCTGTCGGAGATGTCACCGATGGGTACAATTCGCTGGGTAAAGGTGCTAAAATACCGGAAGCCAATACTGACACCTTCCTTGGTGTAACAGTTTTTAAGGACAAGGAAAACAGCTATCCTTATGCAGATGGTGGAAGTAAGCTTGCACAAAATGAAGCTGCAAGTATTATGCGGAAAGGCCGCATATGGGTTCAGACAGATGGAGCTGTAGCAGTAGATGCTACTGTATATGTAACAACTGCTGGTAAGTTTACAATCACAATAGATACAAATCTTGATGTTCAGTCCGGTGTTTTGAGTAGGATCGAATCGGATCTTGATTTGGCAGTATTAGAAATTAATATGCCGTAATTTTTGTTGTTTGGCAATGTGTTTATTTTTATTAATTTTGTTAATTGTTATTTTCTAAATTAGGAGTTTTTATGCCTAAAACAGTTAAACTTGATATGAAGGTAGGAGAATACGGGCCAGAGTTTGGTAACGTTATTTCTGCCGCATCTGCAAAGTTCGGAGGGCACAGGTTTGACGCTGCATCTTTTGATAAATACATGCAGTGGTACCCCAAAGAATTACAGCGGATTCGTGGAGATGAGGCTTATCTTACAACTGTTTGTCGCATGGATGCCGGAGAAGCGGCTTTCTTTGCTCGTCAGCTTGAGTATGTTAAACAGCGTACTTATGATATTAAGTTCCCTGAAGGATCAATTACCACTTGGCTTACGGTAAACAGTGAAGCCGGACCAGGTGCAGAATCCATTTTGTGGAGACAGTATAACACAGTTGGTAAAATGGGTCTTGTTGGTGATAATGTTAAGGATCTTCCAAGGGTTGAATCTTACGGAAAAGAACAGTCCGTTGCTATAAAATCTTTTGGAAGTGTTTATGGTTACACTCTACAGGAAATCCGCAATGCAATGTATGCTGGTGTACCATTACAGACCAGAAAGGCCAATGCAGCACGCAGGGCTTACGACCAGACTCTTAATGGTGTCGGTTGGAATGCAAACGGTACTGCTAAATGGGGGGGCATTCGCGGTTTACTGTATGCTCAGAGTGTTATTAATTCAGCAACTGACAGTATTGGTCTTTTTGGTAACTGGTGTGATGAAAACGGTGGTGCCGCAGATGCTACTCCTGACCAGATTGTATCAGATATTACCACCATTGCCAATAAGGTTCGAATCGGATCAAAGAATGTAGAAAGAGTAAATACTGTTCTTTTTCCGTTGGCTGTTGAAGCTTATCTAAAAAACACTCGTGTTTCAAGTGTTTCGGATACAACTATAATGAAATTTGTAAAAGATAATTTCCCAGAAATTACTTTTGGTGCAGTTAACGAGTTGGCGAATGTTAACCCTAAACCAAGTGGAACCGGAACTACCGATGTTGTTCTTGCTTTCAACAATTCTCCTGATAACATAACTTACGATGTGCCTCAGCCATTCGAGCAATTACCAGTAGAAGTACGGGGTTTTGAATATACTATTGTTTGTCACTGCCGAATTGCTGGTGTCAACGTATATTATCCAAAATCAGTGTTTGTTGCCGAAGGCATAATTAAAAGGAGCTAAAACGCTCCTTTTTCTGGTGTTCTTTTTGTTTTTGTTAATACCAATTTTTAAAGAAAGGTTTTTATGAAAAAAGGTTTCTTGATAAGCGCAATTATGCTTTTGTTTGTCAGTGTTACCGCTTTTTCTGGAACTCTTGATATTGAGTCTGCTTATGGTGTTGTAGCATCTTACGACACTAAAGAGGATACTTTGTCAAAAGATTCTATTGATGCAGTAATACTGTCTGACTTTGCTATTCGTGGGTTACAAAAAGGGTGTATTTACGTTTTAACACTACCGAGAGTAACAGGAGATGGTGCTGATTCGATGTATTGTGCTTTAAACTTAAGGGGGTATACAAGCGACAATACGCTTCTTTTTGAAGAAACTGTGGGTGATTCTTTGGGGCTTGGCGATACGTTATACTTAAAAAGAATACTACCCATAGAAACGCCTTTGGCTCCTGCTGATAAATACGAACTAAGGTTCAGCGGAACCGATAGTACCGGGGGACAGATAATATTTAAGCCCGGTAAGATTTATGCATTGCAAAAATTTTACAATAAAAACAGGTAAATATTTAAAGTTAAGTTTAGAAATATAATTATGAGTGCCAAGGATTTTATACAGTTTCGCTCACCAGAACTTGCTACAAATGTTAATGTTGATAACTTCATTTCGTTGGCAGATTCCAGAACCTCCAAAACTGCTTTTGGTGATACTGCTGTTGGAACCCTTGGCACTATTCGTGATTATGCGGTTGCATTAAGAGCAATGCATTTAATGGAAAAAAGTTCAGATAGTGGTGGAAGTGCTGGAATTGTGCAATCTGAAAGAGAAGGTGATCTATCAAGGTCTTATCAGGTCTCCCCTGCTCTTGCAAAAAAATATCCTGATCTCATGTCTACTCAATGGGGCAGAGAGCTTGCAGAAATGATTGATAGTAGTATGATGCCGATTTTAACAAGAAGGATTTCGGGGTAATGGGACATCGGATAACCGATAACGATAGCGGTATCAAACGCCTTTTGAAAGATTCAAAAAAAATGAGAGGCGCTCATGTTCGTGTTGGGTATCCAGCCGGGGCTGCTGTTGCACCTCCTCAAAAGGGCGGTAGTAAACATAAGCCGGTTGTAGCATTGTCTGAGATAGCAACAATAGCGGTTACACATGAAAAAGGTTCTATAAGCAAAAACATTCCACCCAGACCAACTATAGGTCCGACCATTGATAATAAGCAGAAAAAAATATTGAAGCTAAAAAGAAAGCTTGCAAATGAAATACTATCAGGAAGAATGTCACCAGATGCAGCAATGAATATTCTTGGCGTGTTTCTGGAGAAAGAAATCAAACGGGCTATTACTCTTTTACGTACTCCCCCGTTGGCTCCAGAAACAATTAAACGAAAAAAATCAACAAACCCACTTATAGACAGAAACCAAATGAGAGGGTCTGTAACATATACGGTGCATTATGGGAAGTAGTTTCAGAAAAACATATACAGTTAAACGAATGACCGGTGGTAATTTTATCAATGGTCGATATGTTGATAACCACGAACCGGAAATGCTAAGTATAAACGCCAGTGTACAATCTGCATCAAGTTATAATCTTGGAATTATACAAGCACATCTTCCAGAAGGAAAATCAATCTCAGATTCGAGAATATTGTATACGAGCACAGAATTAAAAACTGTCAACGTTGCAGAAAACATAAATGCAGATATTGTAATTATTAACGATAAAGAGTTTGAAGTAATCAAGTGCTGGCNNTAATTATGGCTTTGAATTGGTTTTTAATACAACAAGGAATATCTCAATGGGTACAAGAAAACTCCTGTGTCAGAACTATGGTTTGGGGTGATCAGAATGTACCAAGGCCATTATTACCTTTTGTATACATGAAAATTGAAAACGTAATTCCTATTGGTAATGATTTTGAATCCATGCCGGAAAGTGACGGACATAGAATTCTTTATGGAACCAGAGAGTTTTCTTTGAACTTGCGTTACTTCGGATCTTGGAATTCCGTGTTTGAATTGGAAGGTATTGTAACGTCTTTAAACAAAAGAGATGTTAGAGCAAAACTGCTTGAGAAAGAAATTATTGTTTTAGACACTGGAGAAATACAGGATACTTCCTTTTTGGAAGAACCTGTTTTTAGATCTCGTGCAGATGTTGATATAAGATGCAGAACATCAATTAACATCCCATACGGTGGCTCGAACTCCGAAACTTCAATTATCGAAAAGGTAAACATTTCAGGCGTTGTAAGGCCTGCTGAAAAAGTATTAAATATAACAGTTCCTAATTAATAGGGGGTATAAATGCCTTTAAGTGATATTGTCAATGTGAGCATATCGAGAGAAACAGCCAAGCTTTCGAAGCAGGCGTTTAACACGATAGCGATATTGTCAGAAGAAGTTGATTCTTCTAACAACATTGAGTTTGCAAGTACATTGGATGAAGTAGCCGGTCTTTTAACCGGTGGTGAAAATGCCATGGCTTACAAAGTTGCTCAAACAATTTTTATGCAAAATCCGCGTCCGAGTAAGATTGCACTGATACCAGCATCTACAACTGTTACAGATGATTTAGATGCTGCTAATGAAGCCAGTAGCGATTGGTATATGCTTGTATATGCTCCAAAGACAATTTCTTCTGCTTTAGCTGATATGAAACTGGTTGCGGATTGGGTTGAAACAAAAACTAAGATCTGCGGACTGGTATCAAACGATTCTGAGATTGTTGATACAACTGCAGTTGCTGATGAAGACACTATTGCAGCATATATTAAAAGTAAAGAGTATGCAAGAACATTTGTTTGTTATAGTGAAAATTGTGATAGTTCTGCTGGCGATCCAGAATTCTTAAATGCGGCAATTCTCAGCGTAATTTCTACATGGACACCAGGATCGTATACCTGCAAATTTAAAAAGCTTGTTGGTGTAACTCCTTCGAGCTTAACCAGTACGCAACTTACAAATGCTGAAGGGAAATCTGTAAACACATATGTTTCTATGGCCGGTAGAGGTATGTTTCAGCATGGAACCGTTGGTGAAGGAGAGTGGATTGATGTAATTATTTTCTGTGATTGGCAAGTATCGTTGATACAAAACAACGTTGCACTTGCTCTGTTAACGAGCAAAAAAGTTCCTTTTGATGATGTTGGTTTGGGTGTAATTGGTTCTGCTGTTTCTGCCGGATTAGAAGCAGGGATTTCTTCTGGAGGATATACCGCCATGCAGGTTGATGAAGATGGAAATACTATTGGAGGTTACATTCTATCGGTACCCAAAGCATCTGAAATCAGTGCATCTGACAAAAACGCAAGAAAAATATCAAGCGATACCCCAATTACCTTTATTGGGTTTCTTTCTGGGGCAATTCATTCTGTTACAATACAGGGTAAAGTTACTGTTTAAGGGGGTTAGTAAATGCTTTATACTTATGATCCAAGATCAATCATTATAACGTTTAGGCGGCATCCTATAACCGGGATTGCTGAAGATACCTTTCTCACAATATCCAGAACAGAAGACACTTTTACAGAAAAAACTGGGTGTAGTGGAGAAACTACCCGTTCAAAATCAAACAATCGTTCTGGAACGGCAAGAATAGTTCTTATGCAGTCCAGTCCTGACAATGATTTTCTGTCCAAGTGTGCAATTTTGGATGAAAATGGAAATGCTGGCGTTGGAGAGTTTTCTGCAAAAGACATTAATGGCACGTCTTTATTTTTCTCTTCTCAGGCATATGTAAAAAGACCTCCTGAATCTGGTTTTGGTAAAGAAGTCGGGAATAGAGAGTGGACTATCTTTTGTGCTGACCTCAACATTGTTGTCGGTGGAAACGTACCACAACTTTAATCGACTGTACTTTTCTTTTGTTTGGAGGCAATAATAATATGAGCGGCAAGTTTGAACCAGTAAAAAAGGTAATAGATGGGAAAGAATATGCAGTTGTTCGCTTCCCTTTCTCTCAGGGATTAGCGATACAGTCCAGAATTATAAAAACATTTGGTCCCGTTATTTTGTTGGATAAAGAATCTGATACAGGTGAAGCGGTTTCCAAGTTTGTTGAAATGCTTGGTGTTGATGGCGGTTTTGGTCTTGTAGTAGATATTTTAAAACGAACTTATTGCAATGGCAAGGTTTTGAACGAACGAGCTATTGACGATGAGTATGCCGGTGAATATCTGCATTTGTATAAGGTCGTTTTATTTGTAATCGAGGTCAACCGTTTTTTAGGAGATGTCAATATCTTGGAGAAATTAAACTCCCTGAAAATAAAGTCGGCCGAGATATTGACAGAAAAATCAGTCGCGAACTAAAAGAAAAATGGCCTGTCTGGTATTTGATACATAGGGGAATGGCAACTCTTGAAGAACTTGAAAACTATTGGACAAAAGAAGATGCCGAACAGGCTTTAGCATATTTGAAGGTTGTTGATTATTTAGAATACAAAGCAACGGAAGATATTAAGTGCAAACAGCAAGCATAAACACATTATTAATAGCAATATTATCAGCTTTATTTTCTTCTTTAATTACTTATTTTGTGAGGACTGTTTCTATTTCTAAGATAATTAAAACCAGTATTGAAGGAGCCATTTTTCAACACGAAAAAGTTTTTCATAAAGACGAGGTAGTATCAATAGTAAAGGAAGAGATAAGTAACCATGAAAAACACTGTCAGGCACCAGAAAAGCTTGAAATAATTTTCAAGAGTCTTGAAACACAAAAAACAGCACTAATATTTCTTGTTTCTCAAAATGGTGGTAATCCCAAAAACTTAGGATTATAATTCATTATGAAAATTCGTGAACTATTTGCAGCAGTCGGTTTCGATATTGATTACGATGCTTTGCGCAAGTTAAACGGAGAACTTGATGCTGTAAAAGGCTTAACCAATGAAGTATTTGGAAACTTGCGAAAAATTAGTGATGGGATTAGAAATGTTGGTTTAGGATTAACCGCAGGAATTACGCTTCCTATGGGAGCCTTAGCGGTTTCATCTTCCAAAGCTTATGCAGGATTAGAACAGATCAATGTTTTCTACGAAACGCTTATTGGCAATGCTGATGAAGCTAAAACCTTGATGACTGAATTACTGGATTTCGAAGCCAAAACACCTTTTACACTTGATCAGGTATTGCAATACTCCCAAAAGCTTTTAATGATGAAAATTCCGCTTGAAGAGATTACCGGTACTCTTCGCATGGTCGGGGAAGCAGCAGGTGGAAGGGTTCAATACATTGGTGGAATTCTGGAACAGCTTCACCAAGTGAAAAATCTTGGTTATGCGTCCATGATGGATATAAGGCCATTATCAAATCAGGGTGTACCGATAATAGAAGCTCTTGCAAAAGTAATGAATACTTCTAAAGCTGGAGTAATGGAAGCTGTTAGCAATAGAGGTATTACTTATGAAATTCTAATGAATGCGATTCGAAGTATAGCTGATGAACGGGAAGGCTTACTTGAAAAACAATCTAAAACTCTTGGGGGTTTGTGGGCTACCTTAATGAGCCGATGGTACACGTTTAGAACCGAAATAGGTAAAATTATTGTTGAAAGTCTAAAATTGAAAGACGTGTTGCAATTTGTAATAGACAAGTTATCAACAATGGTTAAAATATTTAAGGAACTCCCCAAAGCTCTACAGGGAGCAATTTTTGTTTTTGGTATATTTATAACACTATTAGGTCCAGCCTTGGTAATGTTGGGTGTGTTTCTTAAAACGGCTGTTTCTATAATGGCATTAAAATTCGGGCTTAGTATGGTCGGTATAAGTCTTGGTATGATTGCTGCAAAAGTTGGACTTTTAATTTTATTTTTTACCAAGTGGCTTGCAATAATTGCCCTTGTATATCTTGCTTTGGATGATCTGTATAACTGGATTAAGGGAAACGATTCATTGACAGGTGTTTTGCTTGGTCCTTGGCAGAAATGGTATGAAGATGTAAAATCATTTATTGATGATATCTGGAGAAAATTAGAAGCAATTTACAGGGTTTTTACAGATCCCTTTTCAGCAGATACTTGGAAAAATTTCAAATACGAAGCTGTTCATTCTTTTAAAACTGCCTTTCCAGAATGGCATCCGTCTGAATATGATTTTTCGGGAGTTAATTTCAACCCAAGTTCTTCAGCAAAGTATTCTTCCGGAAATTATAACACTGCAAAAATTGAGAACAATCTTACAATATCTGTGCCTCCCGGAACCACAGAAGAACAGGTACGGTTTATTGAACGAACTGTAAATGATACAGTCAACCAGAACCTTAACGAACAACTTAATAAGCTTTTTGTAGGAAATGACGGTTAATAATGGAATTATCATTATTATTGAAGCTAAACAACAGAAAAAAAACCGTAAAAGCGCAAATTGCAGAACTTGTACTTGATGCTTCATTAAATGAACTTCATACAATGAATTCTAAAGTAACTCAGTTTCCGGTTGAAGATGGTGCAACAATTACAGATCATGTTTTTAATGAACCAGTAAAGGTATCTATAAACGGAATAATTACCAATAATCCCCTTCCCGAACCCGGTGAAAGTTTTTTTGGGGAATTAGATAATTTACCAGTACCATTATATCGAGCACAAGCTGCTTATTATGATCTTTTGAAAATCAGAGAAAACCGTTTACCAGTTTCTATTGTCACAGGACTTGCAAATTATAGCAATATGATGTTGAGTTCTCTTGTTATTAATCGAAACAGTAGAACTGGCGATTCCCTTGAATTTACAGCAGATTTTACTCATGTAAAAATTGTAAAAAGCAGCTTTGTAACTGTAAATAAGTTAAAATCGGATACAGAACACGCAGCAGACAAAGTTGATGCTGGCAAAAAAACACCTAAAGATTTAAACAAAGACAAAGAGGACGCAAAAAAAGCCAGCCTGCTTGCGAAAATGTATAAACATGTATCTGGCATATCTCAGGAAGCGAGGCTGTCAGAGTGATTATAATACCTTTTGTTAACTATCCCTTTTTTAGAGAATCTTTAACAATAGACAATGTTACCTATGTTTTTGAATTTCTATGGAACCACAGGGGTGAATATTGGGTTTTAAATGTATTTGACAACAATAATGTTTTATTGATTGCAGGTGTAAAAGTCGTATTAGAATTTGATGTTCTGAAAAGATATTCTAAAGTATCCCTTCCATTGGGTGTAATGCTGGCAATAAGAAAAAACAGTAATAGCAAAGAAAAAATTGATAAGGACGAAATGGGAAACACCGTAAACCTTATCTACATAACAGAAAGTGAATATGTTTCAATATAATAGAATTGCATCATTAACAATAGTTTCCAACGATAAAACCGAAGCGAAACTAATTGACGGTTTAAAGATTAAGTTTGATGTTAAAAAATCAAAAGACAAGTCTTTTAACGATGCTAAAATTGAAGTGTACAATCTATCACCTGAAACAAGTGAAATGCTTAACGAAGATAAAACTAAAATTATACTTCATGCTGGTTATGATAACGAACAGAGTACATCTGTTGTGTTCCGCGGAGATGTTGTAAGATCGTATGTTGTCAGAAAATTACCTGATGTGGTTACCGTTATTGAAGCAATTGACAGTCTTGAAGCTGCTACAAAAAAAATTTCAGTTGGATATTCTTCAAAAGCTTCCGGAAAAGGGATATTAAACGATATTGCTAAAATAGCAGGAATAGAAGTTAATAAAGCAAGTTCAGTAAACGACAAACAACAAAAGAACGGTTTCTCTGCAACTGGACTTGTAAAAGATATAGCAAGTAAGATATCAGATTTTTTAGATCTTGATCTTTCATTTCAAAATGAAACTTTAAAATATTATCCCAAAGGAAATGCAGATAATGGAGAAGTTAGGGCGCTATCTTCTGGTACGGGCTTGCTTGAATCTCCTGTCAAAATTGGAGGAATTGATACTAAAAAGAAAAATAAAAAAAGCAAAAAAATTACAGGGTGGAAAATAAAAAGTTTGTTGATTCCAGACATTGAACCAGGAAATAAGGTTGTTGTTTATTCTGATATGTTGTCTGGAGAAGTATTTTCAGTAGCTACTGTTAATCATTCTGGTGACACTTTCGGAGACGAATGGTTTTCAGAGCTTGAGGTTGAGGAAATAAAAGGCGTATCTGTAAAAACACCTGAAGGGGCAACATTTGCATGAATACAGCACGGCAAAGAACTTTAGAAGAATCTATAACAAATCTTGTTAATACTATTCTTGGCGGTGTACATACGGCTATACCTGCGACCGTTAAATCTTATAATGATAAAAAGTTATTGGTGGATGTTCAACCTTCTATTAATAGCAGATTTGAAGACGGAACAGTATTGGCACAACCAACTATTTATAGTGTTCCAGTTGTTTTTCCGAGAACTAAAACTGCTGCAATAACTTTTCCAATAGAAAAAGGCGATTCTGTTTTGCTGGTTTTTTCCGAAAGATCTTTAGATGAATGGATT
>LSQX01339500.1_pt1 | contig 10066 bp, 8 predicted proteins | sample 654561 | NCBI WGS metagenome assembly LSQX01 (sample SAMN04489861, study PRJNA283612) | anaerobic digester metagenome | isolation source: 4 biogas reactors fed with cattle manure at either 37C or 55C with and... | place: Denmark: Kongens Lyngby | collected 2014
ATATCCATCTCCGCTTTGCTTGTCAAATTAAAAAAAATTTAGAATTATATTTTAGCTAATTTACTCAATAAAAAAAAGTAAAAAAAATAAATTTCATTTTTTTACATAAAATTCTTTTAATGAAAAATCAAATCACTAAAACAATAATTTCAAGCAAAGTGGAATTTTTTCCTTAATTTTGATCTTTTATATTTTAAATTTTTTGAGGAAAAAATGGCAGAAAAATTACGGACATTAATCACATCGGCACTGCCATACTCGAATGGCTATTTGCATTTAGGACATCTTGCCGGTGCTTACCTCCCCGCCGATATATACGCAAGATTCAAGCGTTTGCAAGCTGAAGAACTGCTCTACATCTGCGGTTCAGACGAACACGGCGTTGCAATCACCATCGCTGCCGATAAAGAAAAAAGCAGTCCCAAGCAAATTATTGATAAATATCACTACGCAAATTACGAGGCATTTCAAAAATTTGGAATGTCTTTCGATATGTATTCAAGGACTTCACTGCCAGAGCATCGCGAAACTGCAAGAGAGTTTTTTAGCGACTTTTTGAAAAAAGGCTATCTGCTCGAAAAAGAAGAAGAGCAGTTTTTCGATCCAAAGGCAGAAATCTTTTTGCCCGACCGATACATTGAAGGTATTTGTCCAAATTGCGGCTACGACAAAGCGCGTGGGGATCAGTGCGATAGTTGCGGGGCATACTATAATCAAATAGATTTGAAAGAGCCGAAAAGCTTAGTTACGGGTGAAAAGCCAGTGGTTCGCAAGACGACACATTGGTATATGCAGTTCGATAAATTTCAGGAATTTCTGGAAAACTACATAAATTCAAAGGAAAGACGCTGGAAAGAAAACGTAGTCCAACAATCGAAAAGCTGGCTCAAGCAAGGACTTTCCGAGCGCGCAATAACGCGTGATTTAAGCTGGGGCATTTCTATTGAGGGCGTTGAAGGGATTGCAGCAGAAAAAGCAAAGGGAAAATCCATTTACGTTTGGTTTGAAGCAGTGCTGGGTTATATAACTGCCACAAAGCTTTGGGCTGCCGAGCAGGAAAAGCGCGGACTTGGCGCGGCTGAAGATTGGAAAAAATGGTGGAAAGACGCAGCCTCCCGCTACATCGCCTTCATTGGGAAAGATAATATAGTATTCCACACCTTGATTTTTCCGGCAATGCTGCACGCAAGGGACGATGGCTATATACTGCCAGAAAACGTTCCGGCGAATGAGTTTTTGAATTTAGAAGGGCAAAAGTTTTCAAAATCGAGGAATTGGAGTATAGATTTAATTGATTTTGTGAAGGATTTTCCGGAGGAGTATTCTATTGACAGCTTACGTTACACCCTTGCGATGAATCTTCCCGAGACACGCGATTCAGATTTTTATTGGAAGGATTATCAATCGCGGAATAATAACGAGCTTTCCGCAATTTTTGGGAATTTCGTCAATCGGACACTTGAATTTGTGCGTGCAAACTTCAATTTGCAAGTTCCAAATCTTCCAGAAAAATATAAAAATTTAGCTGAAGATTGGAAGTATTTTGCTGAGAATTACGATGATTTGAAAGGCGATCAGCAAAAATTTGAGCAGTATAAAAAAAGTTTTATAAAAAAATATTCTGAAAATGATTTTCAGATTTTAAGCACATTGCTTGCAAATATTGGCTTAGTTTCAAAGCATTATGAGAATTTTCGTTTTCGGGACGCGATTACAGAAACGATGAATATAAGTCGCGCTGCAAACAAATATTTTAATGACGAGGAGCCTTGGAAATCCGTCAAGCAAGACCGGGAAAAAGCAGCAAAATCGCTTTATATGAGCGTTCAGCTCTGCAATTCACTTGGGATTTTATTTGCTCCGCTTCTTCCTTTTAGCGCTCAAAAAATCTCATCTTTCTTTGGAAATAATTTTGAAACAGGAACACCGAATTACGATAACGAAAAAACGAATTTTTGGGAAAAAGCAAAATATCCATTGCTCGAAGAGGGTTTTCGCATTGTGATTCCAAATCAGCAAAGCGAAAAACCATTTGTTCTTTTTCCAAGGGTGGAGGACAGCCAAATAAAAAGTCAAATAGAAAAACTTTCCGTTCAGACCGAGGAGCAAGAGCCTTTAATCAGCTTCGATGATTTTATGAAAGTAAAATTTAGAACTGCAATAATATTGGAGGCAGAGAAAGTAAAAAAATCGAAAAAGCTCATTAAGTTGCAAGTAGATCTTGGAAACGAGAAAAGACAAATCGTTGCCGGAATTGCAGAGCATTATTCCCCCGAGGAGCTAATAGGAAAAACCATAGTAGTCGTTGCAAACTTGCAGCCGGCAAAGCTAATGGGAGTGGAGTCAAATGGAATGCTGCTCGCTGCAAATTCTCCAGATGGGAAACTTGCGTTAATTACGGTAGAAGGCGATAAAATTGAAGTTGGCGCAGAAGTAAGATAATTTAAAAAAATCAACGCAGAGAATCGTCTGCGTTGATTTTATATATTCCAAAAATATTTCACATTACATTAACTTGCGAATAAGTTCCGCTCCAAGCTCAAAAGCTTGTTTATTCAAAGGAATAAGCTTGTGATGTCTTTCTGGCAAAACTTGCTCTAATGCTTTGTAAACAGATTCTGGCTTCACAGCTTTTCTTGCTTCGATAAAAGCGCCAAGGATAATCATATTAAGGACTTTTGTATTTTTCAATTTCACAGCAGCATCGCTTGCCGGTATTGGATAAATATTAATATCCTCGCGAGTTGGTGGGATTAATATATTTGAACTATCGAAAATAATATTTCCGCCTTTTTTTACTTTAGGCTCAAATTTATCAACAGATGGCTGGTTTAATGCAACGACTGTGTCAAATGTCGATAAAATAGGCGAGCTAATCGGTTCATCGGAAACAATGGTGATACAGTTAGCGGTTCCGCCTCTCATTTCGGGACCATAAGAAGGCATCCAAGTAACTTCTTTATCTTCAATAATGCCGGCGTATCCGAGCAGCATCCCCATAGTAAGGACGCCTTGTCCTCCAAAACCTGAAAAGATTGATTCTTCTGTCATAATTATTTTACCTCCGGTTTCTTTAAATCGCCAAGTGGATAATAGGGTATCATTTTTTCTTCTACAAATTTATTTGCTTCAAGTGGGGTCATTTTCATATTCGATGGGCAGTTAGAAACTATTTCAATTAAGCAGTATCCCAAGCCCTGTTTCTGATATTCAAAAGCATTTTTCATTGCCCTTTTTGCCTTGCGGACATTGGCAACTGTGTGGACTGAATGGCGAGTTACATAAGCAGCGCCGGGCAAAGTAGCAACTAAATCACTAATTTTTAGTGGATGCCCTTGAAGAGCAACATCTCTACCAAAGGGGGAGGTTGTGGTTACCATACCGGGCAATGTGGTGGGCGCCATCTGTCCGCTTGTCATACCATAAACGCCGTTATTGATAAAGACAGTTAAAATATTTTCGCCACGATTTGCGGCGTGAATAGTTTCTGCCGTTCCAATAGCGGCAAGGTCGCCATCGCCCTGATAAGTGAAAACGTATTTATCGGGCATAGTGCGCTTAATTCCAGTTGCGAGAGCGCAGGCTCTTCCGTGTGCAGCTTCTTGCATGTCAATATTCATGTAATGGTAAGCAAAGACGGAACATCCAACAGGTGCTATTCCGATGGTAGTTTCTTGAATATCAAGCTCTTCAATTACTTCCATCAATATTTTATGAGCAACTCCGTGTGAGCAGCCGGGGCAGTAGTGGAGTTCAGTTTCGGTTAGCGTTCTTGGTCTTTGATAAACAAGATATTCTGGTTTTCGAATATCTTCGGCGCCAGTTTCATTTATTTTGTTATCAGTCATTATTTACTCCTTTATTTAATAAACTTTTTTTCAAAATGATCAAGTATTTCTTCTGGCGATGCAATCATTCCGCCCATTCTTCCATAGAATTCAACGCGCGTTTTTCCTTCGACTGCAAGGCGAACATCTTCAACCATCTGTCCTGCGTTCATTTCAACATCAAGAATTCCTTTGATTTTTGGTGCTAATTCAGCATATATATTTTTGGGGAATGGGAAAAGAGTTTGGGGACGGACCAAGCCGATTTTATAACCTTTTTCTCTTCCAAGCTGCATTGCTTTGGCGCAAATTCTTGAGCCAAGTCCGAAGCCAGTGAAAATATATTCTGCATCTTCGATGTTTGTAGTTTGATAGCGAACTTCTTCCTCTTCCATTTTCTTGTATTTTTCTTGAAGTCGAATGTTCACTTTTTCAAATAATTCTGATTCAAAGTGAAGCGAGGTGATGAATCTTCTTTCTCCGTTTTTCGGCTTGCCTGTAGTTGCCCATGGAAATTTTCTGTCAATTCTTTCTTGCTGCGGGAAAAGTTCAACTTTTTCCATCATTTGACCGATTGCGCCATCGGCAAGCAGCATCACCGGATTGCGATATTTTTCAGCAAGCTCAAAACCGAGTTTAACAAAATCTACCATTTCTTGAACGCTATACGGGGCAAGGACAAGCAAACGATAATCGCCATGTCCGCCACCTTTAACAGATTGAAAATAATCGCCTTGGGCAGGTTGGATTGTCCCAAGTCCCGGTCCTCCTCTGTTCACATTTGCTAAAAGGCATGGAATCTCAGCACCAGCCATATACGAAATGCCTTCTTGCATTAAGCTAACGCCGGGGCTTGAAGAAGTAGTCATCACTCTTTTGCCTGCACCTGCGGCGCCGTAAATCATATTAATAGCTGAAACTTCGCTCTCAGCTTGTAAAACAACCATACCTGTTCGCTTTGTGGCATGAATTGCTAAATATTCTAAAACCTCAGACTGGGGAGTTATTGGATAACCGAAATAAGCATCGCAGCCGGCAAGTATCATAGCCTCTGCGAGAGCTTCATTTCCTTTCATTAATAGTTTTTTTCCCATTTCAAATATTCCTTCTTATTTAATTATACTGCTTTCTTTTCAACTTTGCGATACACAGTTATTATCGCCTCCGGGCATATAATCGCGCAATTAGCACAACCAGTGCAGTTGTCGTTAATCTTGATTGAATACCGATACCCTTTCTTGTTAATTACCTCTGATAATGCTAAAGTGTTTTCAGGGCATACTTCGATGCATAATTCGCATCCCTTGCATTTTTCGATATCAACAACGATATCGCCATAAACTTTTGCCATCTTTACCTCTATTTATTGTATTAATCGAATATTATGATTTTATAAATATTGATTTATCAAATCTTTATTAATTAAAATATTAACTTAATAATAAAAAGTCAAAATTCAAAAAAAAGATTAAATTTCTTTTTCTTTCCTTGTTATTATTCCAATGAAAGCATAAGAAACTGCGAGTATAAAAACGCCATCTCTTTGCAAAAATTGAGTTGTTGAAAAGTCGGAAATTAATAGCAAAAGCAAGGAACATAAAGAAGCTAATGCTATTTTTTTATAAAATTCGTCTTTTATTAAACGCGAATAGTTCTCTGCTTTTATAATAAAATAAATAAAAGGATAGAGGAAAAAACAAAAAACGGGAATACCAAATCTATAAGCAAAAAACAAATATCCGTTATGAATGAAATCTGTTCTTCTCTCAAACTTTTTTATTGGCTCGTGAAAACTAAAAAATTTTCCCATACCATTCCCAGCTAAAGGGTATTGCTTAATTCTTTTTATTACAACCCTGTATTCGTCTAATCTTGATCGGACGGAAATATCCTTTTTCCCCTCCATCGATGATGTGAATCGCTGAGTGATTGCAGAAAAAACTACTTTGGAATTTCCTTTGAAAACAAAACTTATCATCGATAAAATTACAATTACTAATATCAAGGAATACCTTGCCAGCCGCATCTTTTGAAGAACAGGGACATATAAAAATATAAGGAAAATAAGCATTAATGCAATCAGCCAAAATGTCCTTGCAAAAGTAGAAATCAATGCGCCCGAGCTAAGCATAATTATGCCAATAAGTATTATTCTATTTAACAATTTTTTTTGGTAAAGCACAAAAATTGTCCCATAGCTAATCAAAACCACAAAAAGTGCCATGTTCAGCCTAATTGAGTGTATCAACTGCCATGCATATTTCAAATCTTTCATCGTTATTCTGTAATAGCCATAGTATTGCATAAATACTATATAAAGGATTGATAGTAAAAAGATTATAAGTAGCGTAAAAATATGTTTTTTTTCGCTAAAATACTCTCTAATTGGGAAATAATACAGAACGAGAGAAAGTAGGGTAAACTCTCTAAACCAGATTAGTAAAGTAACATCGTTTAAAAAAGCAATAAAAAAGTTTAGCAGGACAAAGAAATAAAATAGAAGTATAGAAAGGTCAGCGTAGTTATCAACTAATTTTTTCCTTTTTACAGCAAGCTGCCAAAAAAGCCAAATGAACAAACTGCCATTATAAATTGCTGCAATAATAACATCAACAACAGAAATGCCCTCTTCGCTATCGCTGAAAAAAAGGAATGAAATAGCGGCTATCGTATAAATCCAAAATCGTTGGAGTTTCTCTTGCACTTTACATTGTTTTTATTTAAATTAATTATTTGTTTTGCCGAGCGCCAGAAGAATTTTTGACGCTATATCTGTCATTATACCTGCGCTTGACTGCCCTAAAATTTTCAAAAAGAATTATGATAAAAATGATAAGAGCAAGCGAGCCTATGGCAGAGCCAGCAACGATTAAAGAGCGTTTCGGTAAATCTTTTTTTTCTGGCGCAATCGCCTCGTCTAAAACGAATAAAGTCTGCTGATTTCTAATCTCATCTAAGCGTGCCTCCTCAAGCATTGGCAAGAGCAATGCCTTTACTTTCATAAAAGTTTCAAGCTCCGCATACATCCTCAAATACTCAATAGCAACTTTTGCCGATTCGTCTAATGGGAAATTTCCCGCAAATCCCGAGCTTCTCACAATCCCTTGCAATTTTTTCTCCAGCTCATCAACTATATTTTGCTGCATTTTTGTATAAGAATCAGCAGCGCCATACTTATTTGCTAAGACTTCAAGTAATATTTCCTGCTTAATTTTTTCAGATTTTAAATCAGAAAAAGAGCTGCTGATTGCCTTTGCCTGGTCTTCAGGTGAAAAAATTAAATACTTCCTTGAATATTCTTGTAATGAATCTGCAATCACGGCAAAGACAGAGTCAGTTTGCTGCATTCTTCTTTCAAGATGCTCCCGGTTTGTCCTTGCTTCTCTATTAAAAATATCTTTGCCAACCCCGTTTGCAATGTCAATATATGCTTTAACCATAGCGGCAGCGGTATCGGGATTTTTATCCCAAATTGTAATTGTGTAATTGCCTTCAGATTCAAAAGTTATCTCAATATTACTTTCAAATTCCTTCCTTGTGTTGGTCATAATATATTCTTTGATTTCATATTTATTAGGAAGATCGAATAATTTTATTACGCTATCTTTAACAGTCCTGCTTTCCAAAATAACAAGAAAGCTATACTGCTCGCCAGATGAGCCAGTTCCACCCATTTTCGTTAGCCCAAAATCTTTTAAAGCTGAAGATATGTTGCCAATCGCGCCCTGCAATAAAGAACTGCTCTGCTTTGGCGGTATTAAGCTTGTTGATGCGGCATACCAGTTCGGCAAAAGCAAGGAAATCACAACCGAAGCAATTATTGATACTATTACAACGGAAATAATTAATATTTTGTATTTATAAAGCAAGCCAGTAAAATAAATCGAATCGTATTCAGTTAGCACTTTGCTTGAAATTTCTTTTTTGTTCTGCTCTTGATTTTCCATCTTTATTTTTCTATTGATATTGGATTTTTTAAAAAGGGCGGTTTGTTAAAATCGTCATTTATTGCTTTGATTTCTCCATCTTCAAAAAGTAGGTCTCCTGTGATTATGCTTGCCGGAAGATAAGACCTCCCACCAGAGATAAATGTAGAAACTACTGCCGGGGCAAGAAAGTTTAATGCGTAATAATTATTCGATGCGTTTATAATTTCTTTGAAAGATTGCTGCGTAATCTGTTTAAGTTCTGTCCCGCGAAGTAGCTTTTCAGTTCCATCTGGAAAAACTTTATAGACCTCAACCAATGGAATTGTATTCTGCTGTCGGCTGATTGGGAAATCACCTTGGGAAAGCCTGTAAATGCCTGTATATAAAATATTTGTGTTCATCGCCTTTCTTACGATAATGCCAAAAGGAAGCTCGCGATCTTTGCAAAGTTTTAGCATTTTTTCCTTTAATTCTTTTGGCGTAAAAGAATGACTTTTATCGGAATTTAGCTCAAGCACTGCAAACATAGGCGCGCCCATACGAAAATGTCCATTGCTCTGGCGAATCCGCTTAATCGGAGTGCGCGAGGAAACTAAGCTCTTTAAATATCCTTCTTTAACCAAATTGACATTTTGCGACAAAACGCCCTCATCGTCCAAATTGAAACTGCCGATTAAAGTAGTTTTTCCAAATTTTTCCTTCAATGGACTTGCATCTATTGATAAAAATTCCGGAAGCACTCGCCCTCCTATTTTCGATTGGAAAGCGCCGTAAAGCTCGCTTGTTTGCACTCCTTGTGCTGTTAAAGGACTTCGCTGGGCAACTAAATGCGGAGCAAAGGCTTGGGCAAAAACCTCAGCCGCCGCTTGTCCTTCAAAAATGATTGGACCTGAGTAGGAATCCTCCAATATATCTGCTTCAAGCATATCAGAAGTTGTTTTTGCAAGTATCCTTGTCGCTTTGAGCAATGAATCCAAAGCTGGCAAATCGCTGGGAGTTTTTCCATAAACAGAATAGAAATTAGAAATTGGCATTCCGTCTTTTGCTTGCGAGATGGCGCAAATCTCTAAGCCAGCAAACATTTCATTTTTAACATATTTACGTCCTTCGCTATTCAGATAATAGATCGTTTGTGGCAAAAATTGATAAGAGGCAGATGAGTTAAAAATATCGGGATAATCACGAAACAATGCCGATGTTTGTTTGCATATATTTTCAATTTCGCTTAGCGAGGGAAGGGGTATTTCTTTTGCTTGAATAAAAGTTTCGGGAGCTATTTGTAGATAATCTTCAATTGTGTCTTTTCTCATTTTATTTTTCAGTGCCGATTCCTTTTTTGAATAGACCTCGGCTGCTCTTTTGTATGCGGCATCAGTTGCAAGCCATAGCTCTCGCCGAAGTGCTGAATAATCTAATTCTAAAGGGACTTGGCGATTTTTAAAACGCTCCTCATCATCTCCACTTCCGAAAAGATTTAGACCAAAATCGAAGAAATTTGTATTATCGAATTTGTAATCGCCAACGCGAACAGAAACCGATAACACTGCGATTTGGCTATTATCCGATTCGACGGTATGCCCCAACACAGCTTTTGCTGAATATGCGCTTTCAATGAGCAAGCTATATTCAACGTAATATGGTTTTTGAAGCAATTCGAGTTGAAGCTCCGACAGGGTGCGGCTTATTTCATCTTGCATAGCTCGAAATATTTCATCTTGCTCGAGTGCTTTCAAAGAAATATTTGCAAGAAGTAGAAGCGTAAAAACGATGAGATTAAGTTTTAATGTTTTTTTCATTTTTTTGAATTGAAACTATTACATATAATTTTAAGAAGACGAGTAGACTGAAAAAAAATTTTTATTTTAAAAGAAATTGCTTATTGTGGGACTTGGCTGCAAATTCTATATTGAGATTTCGCTGCTTTTTCTTTCAAAATATCCCCTTGGATTTTACTAAAAAGGAAATTAATATTTTAACGTATATAAGATAAAAAGCTATTATAAACAAAAGCAAGAAAATAACATTTATTTTATAACATAATTTTTTTATATTTGCAAAAACTATATTTACTTATAATTATGAAGAAAACGGGGATGCTGAAAACCGAATAGAGTAAGCATTAATAAATAAATAACGTTATGGGACAAATGGTTCAAAGGGGTAAAGAACTCATTAGAATTAACCCCAGCAACAGACACAAAATCGAGTATTCTACCAATAGCGGCAGATCTTGGGTCTTGCGGCACTCAGGCACTTTTTGCGGTGAATTTAATGAATTGACTGATAACGGCAAAGAAATCTTGGGTATGA
>LSQX01118228.1_pt1 | contig 10065 bp, 8 predicted proteins | sample 654561 | NCBI WGS metagenome assembly LSQX01 (sample SAMN04489861, study PRJNA283612) | anaerobic digester metagenome | isolation source: 4 biogas reactors fed with cattle manure at either 37C or 55C with and... | place: Denmark: Kongens Lyngby | collected 2014
GTTCCTGCATTTGCTTAGAGGACATACCATCCGGCTCGAAGCCCATATTGCGCGATGCGATGTAGATTTGAGCGGCTTTGTTAAGCACATCCACCTGGTCGAAAGCGTTCATAATATCGGTATCCACTGCGAATACACCGTGTTTTTCCCACATCACCACATCGTAATCCTCGTCTATAACCCGGATTGTGGCCTCGCCAAGCTCTACACTGGAAGGGAGCATATACGGCACCATACCGAGTCCTCTCGGACAGAAAGCCTTGGTTTCCGGAATCATAGACCATAGCATTCGGGTAGCGGCATCTTTTTCCAACCATTTATTGGAATGCGTCAGGGCTACCAGCTCTATCGGGTGGGTATGCAATGATGCTCGATACGGGGATCCCTTGGAAAGCAGGTAGTCGTGAACCGCCAAATGCGATGGAAGTTCGGAGGTGGGAGCGACAAGGGCATCGGCAACTATTTCATAATGAATGCAATCTTCCGAGATGCGGATGATTGAGCCGTTTTCCATTGGGGCTCGGGCAAGGTCGCGCATGCGTTTCTGAGTGCCTTTGCAATAGAACCAGCAGCCTTTTAAATGAGGCAGGATTTTGCCTATTTTTTTGGGAGGGCTGATTGAGGGGAGTTTCCGCATAACATCATCTACCATCTCACTTATATTAATGGTGATGTTGCCGCCGTTGCGCTCGGCCCATCCTTTCTCCCAAAGATATCCGGCTACTTCGGCTACCTTATCTATTTCGGCCTTCAGAGCCGGTCTGCTATCCAATATGCTTTTCATCTTTATGAATCTTTATAATAATTGAGGCAGGAAGGTGCTGATTATCAACACCACGAGTCCACTCACCAAAACTGCAATGGTCTTACGGGAAACACCCTTCCATTCTTTGAGAATGATGCCCCAAACATTGCTGAATACGACATTCAGAGACATGAGTATGCACCAGCTGAAAGTAATGAGTACGGGAGATTCCACAAGGAAGCCCTTGCCTAAACTGAGACCGAAGAATTGGCTGTACCACAATAGACCCGCCAAGCAGCAGAACACCAAATTATTGCCCCAAACGCGGGTCTGTTTGTAGTCTCCCCAAGTTTTATTTTTGGTGTTCTGCGAGAAACAATAAACCGCATTGGTGAGAAAACCGCCGCAGGTAACAAGAAGCGTGGCCGGGAGCGAAGCAAAGATAGGCTTGGTCTCGGCCCATGTAAGAGGAGCTCCGAAACTAAGACCGATATTGAAGCAGGCGCTCATTAGGCCGGCTAAAACCGCCACAAACAATCCTTTTCCGAAATTGAAGTCTTTAACAGCCTTCTTTTTCTCTTCCTCAGGCATGCTTGCGGATTTCATTGCACCTGCGACTCCTATTATGGCTATTCCCACAAGGGTGACAATCACGCCTATAATTACTGCAGATGTAAGATCCGCTGCGCGACCCGTAAGGACAGGTCCCAAGATTGCTCCAAGGGCGGAACAGGTACCGAGGGCTATGCTTTGACCCAATGCAACGCCCAAATAGCGCATGCTCAGGCCGAAGGTAAGCCCGCCTACTCCCCATAGCACACCGAACATCATCGTCAGCAGACTTTCCTTAGGATGAGATGCGAAGAGTTCCCATAAGCTTTCTCCGGCAGGAACCGCCAAAAGAGCTCCCAAGAGGGGGAAAAGCAACCACGCAAAGACGCCTTGAACAATCCAGTAGCTTTCCCAGCTCCAAGACTTTATCTTATTGATGGGAACATAGCTGCTGGACTGGCAAAACGCCCCTATTGCTATAATAATGAGTCCGATAAATATATTCATCGCTTAGAGGTAACTTCTTGTTCGTATTTTTCGATTTCCGGGATGAAGGCCTCACCCACGGGAACCTCGTTTTTAAGATTGAAATAATCGAACACTGCACCGAACGGGAGGGTTTTGGCCTCTTCCATGAGAGCCAGGCGCTGGAAGCCCTTGTCGGCTTTTTCGTATTCGCGAAGTTTGGCGAGGGGCTCCAAGAGGGCGCTCAGCAAGCACTTCTGTGTGGCGCGGGTGCCTATCACATATGCGCCTATGCGATTGATGGCGGCATCGAAATAATCCAAACCTATATGGCTGCGCGAAAGAGCATCCGCCCTGACAATTTCTTTGAATAAATCCAGAGTTTGATCGTTCATGATGGTAACGTGGTCGGAATCCCAGCGGATGGGACGGCTCACGTGAAGCATGAGTTCGGGAACAAACAAGAGCAGAGAGGCAACCATATCGCTCACATTCTCAGTCATTTCGTAATGACCGGTATCCAGGGTATAGATCAGATTGCGGGTGGCGCAGTAGCCGCCGACAAAATCGTGAGACCCCACGGTATAGCTTTCGAGACCTATTCCGAAGAGTTTTGCCTCTAAGCAGGTCTTCATGTCGGGAAGTTCTTCCTCAAGAATCTCATCCAAGCTTTCCGCGAAAATCCTGCGGTAAAGGTGACGGTCCACAATCAAATCCTTCGAACCATCATGCACCCATATATTCATTATACACGGGTCTCCCTGAGCTTTGCCCATTGCATCTGCAATGCGGCGGCATCTCTTGGTATGCTCAATCCAGAATTCGCGTATGGCCGGGTCGGGATTGGAAAGCGAGAGATTGCCGCTTTTCGGATGCCCGAAGGAGGTGGAATTGAAATCCAATTTGAAACCATTCTCCTTTGCCCACTGAATCCAACTTTCAAAATGCTTTACCTCAACCTCGTCGCGATCCACGAATTTGCCTTGGAAATCGCCGTAGATTTCATGCAAATTAAGCCTGTGACTACCGGCTATGAGACTTTTTGCAAATAAGACATCCTTACGGACCTCATCGATATTGCGGGCCCGTCCGGGATAATTGCCTGTGGTTTGGATACCGCCCGACAGGCCGGCATCGCTTTCAAAACCCATAACGTCATCAGTCTGCCAGCAATGCAGGGATATGGGGGTTGCTTCAAGAATTTCGACTGCTTTGTCTGTGTCTACGCCAAGTTCGGCATAGCGCTCGCGCGCTACTTCGTAAGACTTGAGAATTTGTGCTTCTTTCATAATATTTGTGTTTTAATTGTTTGGCAAAAAAGTTTTTACTGCGAAGGCAGAGGCAATAAGGCGCCTTATTTCCCATCTGTCTTTAAAGAGGCCTGCCGCCTTTGCCTGAATCATCACATTTCCTATGGCGGTAGCTTCTGTCGGCCCTGCTATAACGGGAATGCCGATGGCATCCGCAGTCCATTGATTAAGGAGGTCATTGGCGCTGCCGCCTCCTATTATGTGAAGTTTTTCAATCTTAAACGGGGCAAAGCCCTGCAACATCGTTAGCACTTCTTTATAACGATCCGCCAATGAATGATAAATGCAACTTACCATTTGAGCATCGCTCACATCTCTTCCAAGCGCGGCCTTAATCTCCATAACCATATCTTCCGGAGCGGCAAAACGGGGGTCATCCGGATTGATGCGCCCTTTAAAGGCAGCCTCCGCAAGCGCCATCTCCATAAGGGCGGCATAGCCATAATCTTTCCCTTGGGCCTTCCAAATCTTTCTACAACTCTCAAGCAACCACATTCCGGTAATATTCTTAAGGAAACGGGTGGTCCCCTCTATCCCTCCCTCATTGGTAAAATTCAAGCGTGCCGATTCTTCATTTATGATGGGAGCCGGCGCCTCTATCCCCATAAGGCTCCAAGTGCCGCTGGAGAGATAGGCAAAATGCTCATCCTCAGCAGGTACCGCTATTATTGCCGATGCCGTGTCGTGTCCTGCAACAGCTATTACCGGCAACTCTCCAAGCCCTGTCTCTAAAGCGATTTCTTTCTTTAATGTGCCTACTTTTATGCCCGGCTGTACAATAGGCAGAAGAATATCCGTACGGATGCCGAGCTTTTCCAATAATGCCTTATTGAATTGACGGGAGTTTTGGTCCATCATTCCGGAGGTGGAAGCATCGGTATATTCGCAAACTTTGTTTCCTGTCAATAAAAACGAGAGCAGGTCAGGCATGAAAAGCAAGCTTTCCGCCGTCATAAGGGAGCTGTCGTTTTCGCGGGTTTGAGCAAATAATTGGAAGATGGTATTGAAATTCATTATTTGGATGCCGGTGGATGCATAAAGCTCTTTGCGAGGGATGATTTCATATACTTTTTCCGGAATTCCCACAGTATAAGGGTCCCTATAGCATCGGGGATTTCCCAGCAAAGAGCCGTCAGTACCTATAAGTCCGAAATCGACACCCCATGTGTCAATTCCAATGGAATCGATTTTAATATTCTGGGAGCCAAGCTCTTTCAGGCAACTTACAAAATGGCGGAACATGGCATGTACATCCCAATACATGCGGCCGTCTTTTTGAATTATCTCTGATGGAAACCGGTAAACTTCTTCCATTGAAAAGGACTTTCCATCACATCTGGCAAGAATCCCTCTGCCCGAAGTTGCCCCGCAGTCAAAGGCAAGGAAAGAGTGCATTTTAGTGTTGTGGCTCATAAACTTTATTTAATGATGCAAATTTATTATGATATTTGTTTGATATAGTGCTGTTTATGCAATGAAAACTTTGATTTTTGACAAAATGTGAATATCTTTCGCCTATGGAAGATTCAATACACCTGAAATACTTGGCGGTCGGGCCCAACGACTTGCTTTGGGGCATGGCGGTTAATTCAGTGGGCTTTCAGAATGTAAAGGCAGGCGAGCCATATCCCCCGCAAGGGCATCCCTCCCGCTATCTTTTTACCCGCGAACGCGGCAGGACTTTGGATGAATATCAGCTTTTGTATCTCACTCGAGGGAAAGGGACTTTCAAAAGCGCATCCGTTCCCAATTCCGTTTCTGTACAAAAAGGGTCTTTTTTCCTTTTGTTTCCGGGCGAATGGCACTCCTATGCGCCGGATTCGGATACCGGATGGAAAGAATATTGGATAGGATTCAAAGGGCCTCAGATGGATACTTGGGTCAAGAATGGTTTTTTCACCCCTGCCAAGCCAGTTTGGAATGTGGGCCTGCAAAGCGATGTGGTGGAATTGTATATGGAAGCCATCAATACCGCAGACAAGCAGGAATCAGGTTTCCAGCAGCGCCTGTCCGGAGTTGTTTCGCATCTTTTGAGCTTGGCATGGTTCCGCGCCCGCAATGAGGCCTTCTCTGAATCGGCCCAGCAAATGAACAAGGCGAAAATCTTGATTGCGGACAAATACAATACTATCCGCCCGCAGGAGATTGCGGAGCATCTTTGTATGGGCTACACCAATTTCAGGCGAATCTTCAAAGATTATACAGGTTTTTCTCCCGCCAAATACATTAAGCTTGTGCGAATGAATCATGTAAAAGAAGCCCTTACCAACACAAATCTTCCTGTCAATCAAATAGCCTTCGATGCCGGATACGAAAACGAGGATTATTTCTTCACCGCATTCCGTCAGCATACCGGAATGACACCCCTGGAATATCGCTCATTTACGCAGGGGAAGTAGAGGCTTCTGTGGTTGCGGACATTATAAATTATCACTGCCTCTGCTGCTCTCGTAAAAGTGGACACGGGATGGTAGAAAAAGATTGAATATTGTACCTTTGTGATTATTAAGGAAGTTGCCCGAAGACAACACCAGTCAGACTCTACCGGAAAGGAGAAACTTTTATGGCAAAACATCTCAACCCTCTTGAAAAAGAGCTTCTTATCCGCAGGTTCAAGGAGAACCAACGGATCAAGCTGTCAGCTTTCTGTACAGCAAACGGTATCTCAGATGCGGCATTCCGCCGCTGGCTGAAAGATTATGAGGAAGGCGGCCTGGAAGGCCTTGCAAGGGCAGATTCTCAAGTGCCCGATTTGCTTCCCAAAGGCTTTGACCGCACGGAAGAAGCCTACAAGCGTGAAATCATGCGTCTTCGCATAGAGAACGAACGCTTAAAAAAAAACTATGCAGTTCGGACGAACGAAGTTGGGGAACAGGAGTATGTTCGTTTAAAAGAGAAGAATTCGAAATAATCGCCATGCTGTCCAGAGACTTCCCTATACAGGATCTCTGTGAAATGATGGGAGTAAGTCGTTCCGGCTATTATAAGTGGAAACATCACACCCCATCTTCCAGAGACCACCGTCGTGAGGAAATCATAGCTAAGGTATCCGAGGTTCATGAGCTGCACAAGACACACGGCTATAGATGGACAGCTGCATTTATCCGCATCAACTGTATGGTAATAATCAGTGACAACTACGCATATAAATGCTACCGCTTCCTTGGCATCAAGGCGGAAACAAAGCATCAGAGGAACTACAGACCGCGCAAGGAGAAGGACAAATATCCTAACCTTATTTACTCGACATGGGAGACTGTGGATCGCCCCAAACAGGTTATAGTGTCCGATATGACGGCATTCAAGTTTCGGTGCTACTATTATGAGGTTACTTTCTACTTTGACGTGTTTACCAAAGAAATACTTTCCTGGCGCGTAGGACGCAGACGCGGCTCCAGAGACCAGTACATTGAGGGTCTGGAGGAGGTGGTGAAATTGTTGGAAGGATGTAAGGAGCCGACAATTGTTCACACGGATCAAGGCAGCGTTTACGCATCTATGGCATACAATGAACTGATAAAAGATACGAATATCATCCGTTCTATGTCAAGAGCCGGGAAGCCCACAGACAATCCCGTCAACGAGTCTCTGAACGGATGGATCAAGGAAGAAATCATCTCGGACTTCGCTCTGAATGTGAAACACTACATGCCCTACGAGGACTTTGAGGAAATCATACGCAAGTATGTGAAGTACTATAATACTCAGCGTCCTTGTTACGCCATAGGATATGACACCCCTGACCACTTCCGGAGGCGCTATTATGAAAACGACATGCCTCACAAGGACACATTTAAGGACAGAGAACTGACGCCCGAACCTAAGTTTGTTCGGAAACGCAAGCAAAAGGTTGCAAATCAAGATATTGAATGAATGTGTCCACTTTCGGAAATAAAAAATCCTGCTTTTGAATGAAAATGTCTACTTTTGTAAAATCAAATCAACGGAAAAGAGTGCGTATGTGCACTTTCGTAAATATTATTAACTAAAAAATCTTTTCCGTGTCCACTCTGGACGTCCGCTGCAACCTCTCTTGGAAAAACGGACAAAACTACCCGAATTCGTATGGAAAAAACGGACAAAAGTTGTGAAAAACGCTTGGAAAAACGGACAAAATGCTTAAATTTGCATGGAAAAAGCGGACAAAACCATGATTAAACGCAAATTAGACAAATACTTGGATGATTTTTATGTAGAGAATAATCGTAAAGCTCTTTTACTTACAGGAGCAAGGCAGGTTGGCAAGACACGTGCCTTTCAAAATCTTGCAGAAAGAGCTTTCAAGCACTACATTGAAATCAACTTCATCGAAACGCCCGGTGCCATATCGATTTTCGATAATCCAAAAAATGCGGAACAGATACTGCTGAGACTATCCGCATTCACAAAAGAAAAGATGGTTCCCGGAGAAACCTTAATCCTTTTTGACGAGGTTCAAGAATGCCCGGAAGCGGTAACTCAAATCAAATTTTTGGTTGAGGAGGGAAGTTATAGATATGGGCTTACCGGATCGTTGCTGGGAGTAGAGTTGAAAAACCTGCGCTCAGAGCCTGTTGGTTATATGGATGTGAAGGAGGTGTACCCGTTAGATTTAGAGGAGTTCGCCCTTGCGCTCGGCGTATCTGATTCCATCATGAGAGAATTGAAAGAATCATTTGATAATTTGAGGCCGGTTGATAAGGTGGTTCACGAGCAGATGATGTCAATAGTTCAGCTATATCAAATTGTAGGGGGGATGCCGGCAGTGGTTGATACTTATATAAAAACAAACAACATACAAAATGTCATAGCCGAGCAACGGGCCATAATCAATTTATATAAAAGGGACATTTCTAAATATGACCCTGATAAAAAGCTATATCTGAATGAGATTTTTGATTTGATTCCTTCAGAGCTCAACGCAAAGAATAAAAGATTTATTTTGAAGAATCTTAACGAGAATTTCAAATTCTTACGCTATCAGAACAGTTTCATATGGCTGAAAAATGCAGGGGTGGCACTACCGACATTCAATGTTACTGAGCCGTGCGCACCTCTGAGACTGAACACCTCAAGAAATCTTTTCAAGTTATTCCAGAATGATGTTGGGCTTCTGGCCTACCAATATGCGGGTGGCATTCAGATGGACATTCTAACCGGAAATGTCAATATTAATTATGGGGCAATTTACGAAAATTTGGTTGCGCAAGAACTTGCCTCAAAAGAATATCAATTATTCTACTTCAACAATAAAAAGCTGGGAGAAATAGACTTTGTTGTAGATGACGGAAGAGGGAACATTATTCCTATTGAGGTTAAATCAGGCAAAGATTATTATGTTCACGATGCACTGGACAATGTAATAAACGTGAAGAACTATCATATTAACAAGGCGTTTGTTCTTTGCAACGAGAATCTTTCGGTAGAAGGAGTTATTATTAATATTCCAATCTACATGCTTATGTTCTTCAATAAGAGAGAAAACACCTTGGAAGAATTCAAACCGGATATTAGCGCTTTGCTTTAATAATAGGTTTTATAAAGACGCTAATTTAGGTTTATCTAAAACCACTTCAACATCTTCATATAATACAGGCAACATCATAGGCCTGATACGAAATTTTGTACCATGATTATGCCCTGTCCTTGCGTCAATGTCTATATACAAAAACCCCTTTTCTATAGCTTTTATAAATCTATCTTGACTAAGGGCTGAAAGTTTGGATACTTTATAATAGTGATAGTAGATACGCTCATTCTCTTTTTTCCTCTCTACAAGAACGAAGAAACAATTAAATAATTTGGTTCTTGTTTTAGCAAAAAGGTCATCAAACCCCCAATAGGGAGTAACTTCTAATTTTGAAATATTCGGCACTCTATCCCTTACAGAATCAAGCCATTTTTGGTCCTGTTCTTTAACATTGTTCGGGTCAAAAACAATTTCAACTCTCCTTGCTTCTCTATTTACCAACACAGAAAAACCTCTTGTCCAATTATCAGACGAAAGAGTAGTTCGGAACGATTTTTCATCATCCGCATACTTAGTTCCCGCTGATTTATGCCTCCAACCATATTGAGGTAATAATAAATTGGAAACAATCTTAACTGCTTTTGGAGATGGTTCTAAGTGAAATAAAGTCAATAACGATGATGTGTTGTCTTTCTGTGTTTTTAGTTCCCACTCTGCAGCATTAGGGATAGGAAGATTATTTTCAGGTATTCCAAGGAGGTCTTCAAGAAGATTTCCTGCGGCACCATCATTGGTTATTCTTTTTTCATCTTCGATCCAACCTCTCTTCTCTATCTCGACAAACATATCAATCAGTTCGTCTTTACTAAAAGTTTTTATGTTTGTCATACTATCACAATAATTAGAATAAAACCGGTTGATGAAGCAGGGCAACTTCGCTTTCTATCTTATTTCTTTCAATTCTTTTCTCTGCCATATCACAATACTTAGGTGATATTTCAATGCCTATATAATTACGGCCCAGGCCCTGTGCGACTACTGCAGTAGTACCGCTACCCATAAACGGATCCAATATTATTTCAGCATTTGTAGATGAGATAATTCTATCTATCAAGGAAACAGGAAAAGGAGCAGGATGTTTATTTGACTGTTCTTGGGTAAATTCCCAAACATCCCCGTATGCCGAAGCCTTAGGAACCAATTTGAATTTTGGTTTAGCGATGAGGTAGATAACTTCGTATGTGGGCAGGAAATAACCTCTATTGAAATTTATTCCCCCTTTTCTTTTCCATATGATTATTTGTCTCACCGGAAAATCGCCAACAATCTCATGCCGATCTTGTATCAATCCATTCTGTACACGCCATTTATGATTGTAAAAAATAGCGCCATCCTCCTTTATCAGCCTATACATTTCTTGAAGACAATCTCTCTGCCAAGCACAGTATTTATCATAGGGCATATTGTCATCGTGGGTATCATAACCGTTAATTAGTGCAGCACTTGACCACTTCCCCCCTCTGCCATCTTTCATTCCATTACCC
>LSQX01047388.1_pt1 | contig 10064 bp, 8 predicted proteins | sample 654561 | NCBI WGS metagenome assembly LSQX01 (sample SAMN04489861, study PRJNA283612) | anaerobic digester metagenome | isolation source: 4 biogas reactors fed with cattle manure at either 37C or 55C with and... | place: Denmark: Kongens Lyngby | collected 2014
CTTAAAAGGTATTATACAGACAATGCTGTATTTGTGCAAAATGATACATCATACAGCAACGATCAGATTAGATCATACTATTCCTTTACAGACGCAGATAAAACCGTCCAATACTTTGCTAATGATGGGCGTCTTATCGGTATCCGTGACAAGTTTGGCAACACGATAAAATTTGAGCATACCTTAAAAAATATTGTTAACCGTGTTCCCAACGGATGTTTTGAGAATGGTCTTGATATGTGGAACACATCATCAAGCGGCGTCACTCCCGTCTACACAGGAAGATACGACGATTCCGCACTACGCATGAACAGTAGTAGTTTTGTCTTCGCTGCGTCCACCGCTATAGAGGTTGAGCCGAGTACGTCATACAACCTTTCGGCGGATGTGTTTCCGCGCTACGGTGTTAACGACGATATTGATATCGAGATTCATTTGTTGGATGCCGCATATAATGAAATGTCAGTTCAGAGGATTTATGTTCCGTATAATCTTGTTGCTAATGCATGGGATGAAGTAACAGGGAGCTTTTCAACATCATCCTCCACTCGTTATGTATTCATCGCTATTGTTGCACCAGACGGCACAACTCAAGTAGATTTTGACAATATTTGCGTTGAAAAGCCAAAGCCGCTTATCTCGAAAATTACAGACTCAATCGGGCGCGAGGTTATTTTCAACTATCAAGGCAAAATAGAAAACGAGAATGCCCCCAATGACGTTATTTTAACGATAAAAAAACCTAACGGTAGCGTAGCCAAAACCATTACATACGAAAGAACAGTTGTGTCAATGATAGCAGAGATGAGGGACGGTACATGGCAGACCCTGCGTGCATGGTATCTTTCAAGCAGTAATGCTGAAGGAACTAATGGATATCCCGTTTATTACTACTACGGTGGGGTTACCCCCGACACGGAGGAATATGAAGATCTTGCATGGAAACCGGGTTTTCTTTATAATGTTTCGACAACTATTAAGCCGTTGATAAACATTATACAATATAAAAACCATATTTCGATGTATGAATATGAAAAGGTTCGCAAAGGTTTAGGCAGGCATGGCTATTATGACACCTTAAGAGTAAAGGCGCGCTATGATAAATACGTAGTATCGGGTGGCATTGCAGGGGAGCAAAACCGCTTGGATTACAGTTATTACGGTCATTGCGGTGATTACAGTATTAGCAATGAGACGGGTTACCCTGTTACCAATTTCAACGATCCAGATGATTATTCAGGGAACATGGTTGAATTCATATCTACGGCAACTGCTGCCTTTACACCAAATGACAAGCTGATTACAAGAAACACCTACAGAAACGGCAGGCTGTATTCGGAAAAATCAAGTAGTTCCAAGCTGTATCAGTCTGTTGAAAACTATTACTATTACCATTCCACATTCAAGGATTCAATAGTATTTGTTGGAAACATAATTCAAAATGATGTAGATGAGGTTCATACATATGCCGCCATGACGTATAACAGTTGGGGAGGGCTGGAAACTGAAACCCGCCTACTGGAGGCAGATTTATACGACAATCCCTTAGAGAGAGCGAAATATACCACTACTTACACCTATCACGCACTGCATAAAAAGGTGACAAGTGCTCAATGTTTTAATGAAGCGGATGGGGATCCTGTCACCGAATTATGGGATTACGACAGTCTTGGCAGATTAATCAAATATACAAACGCTATGGGTGAGGAAACGGAATATCTTTATGAAAACAGTACATACACGGGAAATCTTACAAAAATAAAAATGAACGACCCATCTAACACACATTACGTGCTGGGCAATCAAATTGCGCAGACAACCTATACATACGACCAATACAATGCCTTTGTGGCCTCCGAAGCATGCAACTATCAGGGCGGAACTTCAACCACTTTATATGAGTATGAATACCTTTTCGGCAACGTTGAGAAACAAACAAATCCCGACGGTGATTGGTGGGAATTCGAGTACGACGAAAACGGGCGGTTGCTGAGTGAGTACAGTCCCCTCGTACAGGGCGACGGTTATCCCTTTTGTTTTGTAACTGACTATGTGTATCCCGGACTATATCTTAACCCGTTATACACTATAGACCCCGCCGTAGTCTTTGATGTAGTAATAAAAAACGAATACATTTACAACTTTATAAACGGCACTTACAGCTTAAAAAGCGCATCGCAGTATTTGTACGGCTCCGAAGGAGAGGGGCTGTTACTGGTCCAATTCGACCTCGATCGCCCTGTAAGCGATGGCTACGAATCGATAACAACCAAATACTGCTATGATGACTATACCCGTCTTGCCGAAGTAATCGACGACGGTGGCAAAAGCACCAAAGCAAAATACGATGCGTTCGGACGAGTCGAAGAAGTAACAGACAACGCAGGAAACAAATACATAACTGAGTACGACCCGACAGCAAGAACCCAATTGTCATATTTCGTCCCTGTTACCGCACCGACAACAAAAGAAAATCATATAAAATTACAATGCGACGCATTCGGAAATCTTGAATCAAAGTATGCTTACCCTGAAGGATATAACGGAGTGCCGATTAGCGCTGAGTACAGGTATAACATAGCCGGAAAAATAACGGAATATACTGACCCTAACGGCAATGAATATAGCTATACATACGATAAAATGGGACGGCTTAAAAAAACCTTACTTCCCGACGGAACAAGCGCTTCGGCAAATTATAATAAATTCAATACACCAAATTTTGAGCATCAATATAATGCAGACGGCGATGCTACGGCAAGTCGTGCAACAACAACTGATGAATCAGGAAACAAACAATTAACTTTTTATCAGTACAACAGTCTTTTAACTCATTCCGATTCCTTCCTAAGCGATGAAATGGGCAGAACCACTCGCAAAAATGAGGGCGGTGGCACATACACCATGCAATACGATGGTATGAGCAACATAACAAAGCTGTCAAGCGGCGGAACTGATATAAATTATAAATATGGCAGGCATGGGGTTCTCAAAATTACGCCTTCGGACAGTACCGTCACGGCAATTCAGTACGGTTACAACAATTTTGGCAGACTGTACGGCAAAGCACAGGACGGTGTAAGCACGGCGTATCAGTATACCACAACGGGACAAGTAGAGCTTTCAGGTGATACATTAGGCATGTATACTGAATATTATTATGATAACCTAAACCGTGTCGATTCGGTATATGCGTTAAACTCCGATTATTACTTTGATTATTACGATGATGGTATGATTAAAACGATGTATTCGGGACCATTGACAACAACCTACACTTACGATAATCTAAATCGCGTAACAAGTATTATAACCAAACATAGTGCAATATCGATTAACAATTTAGCGTATACTTATGACAAAAACAGCAATATTCTGACGGAAACGAGAAACGGCATAACAACAACCTACACCTATGACGAGATGAACCGCCTGAAAACTGCAAATTACGGCGACAATAATACAATTACATATTATTATGACGCACGTGGAAACAGAACTGAAGAATCACACAGTACAGGTTTGATAAAAACATATAATTATAATAAATCAAACCGCTTGAAATCAATAGAAGAAAATGGTATAATAACGGATGAGTACGATTACAATGCCGCTGGGGCATTAATTTCCCATAACAACGACACATATATTTATGATAATTGGGACAGGCTTTCCTCCGCAACAATCAGCGGCATAACCCATACTTATAAATACGATGCAAACGGTCTTAGAACCGCAAAGGGTGATAAAAAATACATAGTTGGTACTAAAGGAAACGTCATCGCCGAAAGAAACGGCAGCACCACTACCGCCCAAAATGTCTATATTAATGGGCAAATAATGTCCCGCAAAATTGGTAGTCAGTGGTATTTTTACTTAAAAAATGCACGCGGTGATATAATAGGAATGGCAGACAGTAATGGTGATGTTGTAAACACCTATGCCTATGATGCGTGGGGTAATATCCGAACAACGGAAACTGTGGAAACAATTGAAAATCCCATAAAATACGCAGGTGAATACTATGACAGTGAGTTAGAGCAGTATTATCTTCGTGCCCGTTATTACGACCCAAAAGTTGGGAGGTTCACAAGCCTTGATATAATTAGAGGAAATATATCAAATCCACAGGGAATGAATCGGTATGTGTATTGTGTCAATAATCCGGTGAATTATACCGATAGCTCCGGACTGTATGCGGAAAGCGATAAAGACCTGCCAAGCTGGGCAAATGACTTAATCAATGGAGCCGGCGGCTACACGGATCAATGGTGGGATGCATATTATGCAGGCAATCAAGCTGGTATGAATGCTGCTCATGCAGGAGCTGAATCTGTTAGAAGTAGAGCAAAAGCCGTAGAAATTGCCTTGTATTATGATGATAAAACATCTTATGAAAACGGATTCCATTATTATGACTCCAGTGTGAACAGTTCTGATGGGTCGGATTGCACTAATTTCATATCAATTGCTTTAAATGGAGCAGGAATGGCAATGACTAATGAATGGAATTGGAAAAGCTATTCAACTGGAGGTGTGCGAGGTATATTCGGGAAATCTACAACCGACGCTACTGCTTCGTGGCTTCGCCCTGATGAGTTTTACCGATACTTTACCTCTGGCGATCGCTCAGATGGTGTTGCGTATATGGCAAAAGGATCGGATTTTTCAACAGTTCCGGGCGGGATATTACCAGGAGATGTCATTGCTTATAGTAACTTTGATGATGTTCCGCCGGGATATATCAATCATCTTGGAATAGTGACCTCAATACAAGGTGATGGGATACACCTTTCAGGGCATACAAATGCAAGAACGGACGAATCCCTTAGTTCAATTCTTGGTAGTTCATTTAATGGTGATATATACATCATTAGAATCCGATATTAAGGAGGTGAGACGAGGTGAAAAAGAAAGTGATAATTTTATGTTGCGTCATTATAACGGTGTTGTTAGCGCTCATCGTTAAAGATGTATTTTTTACACCACTGGTAATTAATGTTAAGAGCGTTGAAATATCCAAGCCCAAACTATCATTAGCCTCTTATGGCGTTCAAACGGACAATATTTCTATGGAGAACACTAATGTAGCGGTTGTGTCGTTAGAAATTTACAATCCGTCTTTATTAAAACAGTATTCTCTCGTTGACATAAAGGTCTATGAGAAAGGTAACGAGGAGATCATTCTTGGTAATATTATTGATATGGGTGGGGAGTCCGGGCTGGTTGGCACAATCAAGCCTTCGTCCACAAGAAGTTGTAACAATGTAACACTACTATTATCAAACAAGGATGAAAACTATTTGTTACAGGAAATTGCAAAAATCAAATTTGTTGCCACTGGAATCATATTTGGTAAGCGACAAATAATTTCAATGCCTTTTAGTTTGTCAATAAATTGAAACATTTAATTGCTATCCTCGCTGCCTGTCATAAACCGGCGGCGGGGATGCTTTTTCTGTATGTTGATGGACGGTTATACACCTACGGATATTTTTCCGACCTGTAGTCTTTCCACCGTCTATCGCCAAACGTATGCTCGCCATCGTTTAAAATTCCCACGAAGTTATAATAAATGTCTATTTTCTGCCGCCGTTCCCCCTCTGAAATGTCCCGCTCGTGAATGACAATCTTTTCAACAAGCCCGTTAAGCATCGCAGCGTCCAATGCCTCAACTTCAAAATATTTCTTAACCAAAGCCGTAAACTGCCGCGAATTGCTGTCCGCATCCTTGTGGGAAGAAATCGCCTTTTCTGCATCTCGTACCCGCACCTTCAAATCCACGCTTTCTGCCTCATAATCCCTTGTCATCTCGCAAAATCGTTCATCGGTCAATTTTCCCATGACGCTGTCCTCGTAAAGCTTTTTTATGATAAAGCTTATTTCGGACAGGCGTTTTTTTGCCTTTGAAATGTCCTTTTTATATTGTGCCAATTGTTTTTCCGTATTGTCGCTCCCCGCTTTCTTTAACGCCTCCACAAACTCCTGTTCATGGTTTTTCGCCAATTCCGCATATCGCCGGATATCGTTCAGAACGATGTCATATAAATCTTCGTAACGGATATAGTGCATAGAACAATATTCTTTTCCGTATCGGCTATATGTGGTGCAGGAATAGCTTGCGGTATAGCTGCGTCCTGTTCGTATTAGGTAGTGCATCGCTTTATTGCAGGTGCCACAGCGCAGAAGTCCCGCGAAAATATGCGGTTCGCCTGTTCGCGTTACACGCTTTACCACGGTGATTTTTTGCGCCAGTTCAAAGGTATGTTCATCTACCAACGGCTCGTGGGTGTTTTTGGAAACAATCCACTCGCTTTCGTCATTCGGAACAATTTTCTTGCTCTTGAACGACTGTGTGGTAAACTTATTGGATACCAAATGTCCCAAATAAACTTGATTTTGTAGAATGGTGCTAACCGTTTTACTAGCCCAATCATAAGGGCATTTAATAACCTTCTCGCTGGCATATTTACCTCCAGTTACCTGTGATGTGTATGCCCGCGGTTTCAATATTCTGTCACTCCGCAGGGATTGGGCGATTTTGAACAGGGACATACCGTTTGCCGCTAACTCAAACATGAGCTTCAGATTATCAGCCGTAGCAGGGTTCGGAACAAGTCTGTGCTTGTTATCGGGGTCTTTCATGTAACCGTATGGAGCATACGCTCCAGTGTATTGACCGTTCATAGCTTTTGCCCTGTATCCTGCTTTGACTTTTCTTGAACAGTCCCGTGCATACCATTCCGACATAATCTCCCGAAACGGTGTAAAATCGTCCTCGCCGTTAGCTGTGTCAATGCCGTCGTTCACACAAATCAGCCGAATGCCTTTTTCGTGAAACATCTCACGATACAGCCCTGCTTGGAGGTAATTACGTGCCATACGGGAACTGTCTTTGCAGATAATCGTTGACACCTCACCGTTTTCAATGCGTGCGATTAAATCTTGCCAGCCGGGTCTTTGAAAATTTGTTCCGCTATACCCATCGTCAATGAAAAATTCGGTATTGGTAAGCCCGTTCTGTTTTGCGTATTGACCGAGTATTTGCTTTTGCGACATAATACTTGAACTGTAACCCTCGTTTTCATCATCACGAGAGAGCCGACAGTATAATGCTATGATTTTGTTTTGCTGTTTCAAAATAATCCTCCTTTCAAAATAACAGCAAACAAATCGCTTATAACATCTGTGTTCATATTAACATGAAAACAGAGGTTTTTCAAGCAGAAATTCGCTGTAATTGTGACTGTAAATTTTTATAGCTTCGTTTCCTTTTCAATCAGCTTTTTTAAGATTTCTAAAAAAGTCATTTGACTATCTGATTTCAGAAAAGATGATACAGTAAAAATTGTTTTACCGATTTTATGGGTATATACTTTATCAAGCAGATAATTAGTGTTATTTGACATTATCCCCGCCCCTTTCTTTGAAAATTTTATTTATTCTAAAAGTCATAACCTCTATTCTGCACCTTTTCTTGCTTCAACAGCTCCGTTTGGAGCTGACAAGTGCCTTTTGGGGACAAAAGGCGATGCTTGCTGGTATAGTGTATTGTAAAAAAGATTAGCAAGGTTGTTCTGTCTTTGAACGACTAAATTTTTGTGGGTTAATAACGCAAGTTTAAATGTCCCACAAAAAAACCTCCTCATTTGTTTCCACACTAAAAGGCAAAAATGTAACCCTGTTTTTGAAAATGTAATACAACTGTAATAAATTAGAATATAAAGCCCCTCACTTGTTTCCACAGTAAGAGGTCAAATCCGAAGTCTGATTTTAAAAATAAAAGTAAAAGACTTTTTTAACTCTTCGCTTTATTGAATAACGCTCACACAAAACTACCGAAAAAATGGTTGTATTTCAAGAAATCTTATGCTATACTATTCTTGTAAGGTTGGTGATGTTAAATGAGTGATAGTGTTAAGTATTGGTTGGATTTAGCCGATTATGACATTGAAACAGCAAAAGCAATGTTAAATAGTGGGCGGCTTCTCTATGTCGGCTTTATGTGTCATCAGACGATTGAAAAAGCGTTAAAAGCCGTTGTTGCTCGTGATTGTACTGACGGTGAAATCCCACCAAAAATACACGACCTTTCAAAATTAGCTGTTCGTGCGAGTTTGTTTGATTTAATGTCAGAAGAACAGCAAGATTTTATAGATGATTTAAACCCCCTCAATATTGAAGCGCGTTATCCCGAATACAAAGACGAGATAGCGGCAGGACTGACAAAAGAAAACTGCGGGGAGTTTATCGTGAGGACGGGGGAATTATTATGTTGGATAAAGGAACAGTTATAAATACAGTTGAACGATACACGGAAGCTGTAACGAGGGAATTTTCGCCGTCTGCCATTGTTTTATTCGGTTCGTATGTCAATGGTAATCCGCACGAAGACAGCGACATTGATGTTGGTGTTGTGTTTGATGGTTTTACTGGTGATTGGCGGAAAACAGCGGCGCAATTATGGCGTTTACGGCGTGGCGTTAGTTTTGATATTGAGCCGCATTTACTTGATAGCACAAATGATAAAAGCGGTTTTGTGAAACACGTTTTTATGACAGGACAAATAATTTATAAGGCATAGCAAAAACCCACGCTGGGGCGTGGGTTTTTGTAGATGTTATAAGCTAATTGTTGCTGTGGTTGCGTATGGGTCTATGCGTTACCATTACCCCGATAAATTTCATAGATCCAAGCGGTTTGCGCTATGTATCTTTAAGGGCATACTTGGATGGTTGGGTTGGATGGGACATAGGTTGGGACCCCACCACGAAAACAGCGTCATTGGATACTGGAGTTACGTTCTTTGAAGGAGATGGCAAAGGAAGCTTCATTGGCAACGACAATAGGATGTATATATGGATAGACGATAGTAGCGGACGTGATGACACTAGTATATTCTTTCTCCCAGGAAATGATACAGTAAAAGATGAAGGCTGGATGATAACTGCTGCTGCAGTTGGCGGTGTAATCGTAGTCAAGGGCGCGGCTTTAGTGGCGACTGCAGCTACTCTCTCTAAAGCCGCGTCAACAGAAGGTACAGGGTATGCTACATTTGACCAATTTAAGAAAGCAGTAGGCTCGGCAGGACCTGGTCGTGTCTGGCACCATATTGTTGAGAAAAGCCAAATTGCGAAATCTGGTTTTGATGCCTTTAAGATTCATAATACAAACAATCTGATTAACATTAGTAAACAAGTTCATGATAAAATTAGTGGGCATTATAATACTACCAAATTTCCTTTTACAAATGGATTATCTGTTCGAGATTGGCTTGCTGGACAGGATTTCCAAACACAATATGAGTATGGTTTGAAAGTTCTTAGAGATTTTGGAGTGATAGAATGAGAAAAAAATTAACGGCTCAAGAAATAGTAAATTTGCATATAGAAAGTGACAAAATATCTGATATAGCAACTGTAGAAGGGGACTATAGAACAAACAACCGCGAAGGAAAAAAAATAAACAAATTATTTACACTTCTTGCGCATGATATTGAACTTGCGCAAGAGGTGTATGGGATACTTCTTGATTATGACAATATAACAACAAGAACCGAGGCAGCAGCAGCGTGTCTTAAATTGAGTATTCATAAAAACAAAGCAGTTCAAGTGCTTGAAGAATTATCAAAAAGAAATGATATTGGCATAAGAAGGCTAAATGCGGAAATGACTTTGCGGGTATGGCGTGGTGAATTCCCCGGCAAAACATTGTAGTCGAGATAATCGACAAAGTCAATTGGGGACGGTACAGTTTTAAAACAATAGTGACGGTTCTCGTTGCGCTATTTGGAGAGAAGAGTGTCAATGGTGTCGTCCCTTTTAATCAAAAAAGTAGGATTTTGGAGAGGTTTTTCTTAGCCCCACCTGATAGAAGCCTATTGTAATAATAATCCACTTGCCTATATCGACCCGATCGGATTGCGTTATATTTCTTTAAGGGCATACTTGGATGGTTGGGAAATAGGTTGGGATCCCACCACGAAAACAGCGTCATTGGATACCGGAGTTACGTTCTTTGAAGGAGATGGCAAAGGAATCTTCATTGGCAACGACAATAGGATG
>LSQX01285664.1_pt1 | contig 10064 bp, 10 predicted proteins | sample 654561 | NCBI WGS metagenome assembly LSQX01 (sample SAMN04489861, study PRJNA283612) | anaerobic digester metagenome | isolation source: 4 biogas reactors fed with cattle manure at either 37C or 55C with and... | place: Denmark: Kongens Lyngby | collected 2014
TTCCAGCGGGGTGACAGTGCTGGCGCCCGAAGGGTGAACGGAAAGGCCGTAACGTGAAGCTCGCCGTCCCCGGCGGGTAACGTTCGCCAATCATGCGCCGCATCTGGGGCAGCTTGTGCAGAAGCGCGCCAGTACAGGTGGGGCGACGCCGTCCCGGCTAGCCGCAGCGATGGAGCGATGGAGCGAAAAAGTGCCAACGGCGCGCCCCATCCCAGCCTAGGGTGAAGCCTAGGAAACCAATAGCAAAAGATAAAGAGGGCTGAAGGCCCGCCCGATTCAGGTAGCGGATGGGCACCCCTTCCATGACTATGTCCCGCCCCTTCAGGACTAGCCAGTTTTTGGCTCAGTTCCCCAGGGCGTTGCCCTGGGCTGGTATATCACGCCCTTTCAGGGCTTTCATCAACTTTGTCGCGAGCTTTGTCGGCAACTTTGTCGAAAGCTAAAGATTAAGCGGGTGGAGTGTGCCGATTAAGAGTGGGATTAAGNNGGTTTAAGTGTGCGCTTCGCGCTTGCACCTCGTCCCCACACCTTGTCTGCTGAATCGAGAACGAGAACGAGAACGAGGACGAGGACGATCCATCTGCATTCGATCAACTCTTCATGCGCATCCCTGTCGCTGGCCGATTACGGGCATGTTGTCGCTTTTGATTGACAGATGGGGCTCAAATCGGTGAAGATGACGCGGTTGACGCCATTTTATCCCGCCGGATGATGGCGTTTGACGACGGGAGTACCATGATTCCAAAAGTAGCAGTTTTTGCCGGACAAGGCGCCCAGTACGTAGGCATGGGCAAGGATCTGGCGGTCGATAACGACATCGCCCGCCTGTTCGACCGTGCCAACGCGGTGCTGGATTTCGACCTTAAAGAGGTCTGTTTCGAGGGGCCGGCCGAGAGCCTGACGCAGTCGAACCATTGCCAGCCGGCCATCTTCGTCGTGAGCGTGGCCTGCTGGCAGGCGTTCCGCAACCGTTATCCGGACTGCACCTTCACGGCGGCGGCCGGCCTCAGCCTGGGCGAATGGACCGCCCTGCATGTGGCCGGTGTGCTGGATTTCGAGACGACGGTACGCGTTCTCGAGGCCCGCGGACGCTTCATGCAGGAGACCTGCAACGAGACGCCCGGCGGCATGGTGAGTGTGATGACCCTCCCCTTCGAGAAGGTGCGGGAGATCTGCGCGGCCACCGGAACCACCATGGCCAACCTGAACTCCGAGTCGCAGATCGTCCTCTCGGGCACCAGGGAGGCCGTTGCGGAGGCCGAGCGCGCGGCGCTCGAGGCCGGCGGCAAGGCCATCGTGCTCAACGTGGCGGGTGCCTTCCACTCGCCCCTGATGGCCTCGGCGCGCGAGCGGCTGGCGGCCATGCTCAAGGATATCGAGTTTGCCACCCCCTCGCTGCCCGTGCTCTCCAACGTGACGGGTGCGCCCCACGCGATGGACGGCGCGACGATCCGCGAGACCATGCTGCGCCAGATCACCGAGCCCGTCCACTGGATGAGCTGCGTGCGCGCGGCCGGGGCACAGACCTTTATCGAATTCGGCCCCGGCAAGGTGTTGTCGGGACTTATCAAGCGCATTGACCGTCAGAACCAGGTGGCCAACGTGCGGGATGCGGCCACGCTTGAGACCGTGGCGGAGCTCGCCAACGCATAGGCGCGGCGGAGACCGCCCCAGAAGAGTAGAGTTAGACATGGGAAAGTTGGACGACAAGATTGCCATCGTGACCGGCGGCGGTAGCGGCATAGGCCAGTCAATCGCCCTCTCTCTGGCACGCGAAGGCTGCCATGTGGCCCTCTGCGGCCGGCGCCTGGAGCCGCTCCAGGAGACCGTCCGCCAGGTCGAGGCGCTGGGACGGCGCGCGCTGGCGCTCTCCGTGGACGTCTCGCGCGGCGAGGCCGTGCAGGAGTTCGTCGATACGGTCGTCAAGGAGTTCGGGCGCGTCGACATCCTCGTCAACAACGCCGGCATCACGCGCGACAACCTGCTGATCCGCATGACGGAGGAGCAGTGGGACGAGGTTCTGACCACCAATTTGAAGGGCGCCTTCCTCTTCAGCAAGGCCGTTGCACGCCCCATGATGAAGCAACGCGCGGGCTCGATTATCCAGATCAGCTCGATTATTGGCTTGATTGGGAACGCCGGACAATGTAATTATGCTGCTTCCAAGGCAGGCCTTATCGCCCTGACCCAGTCAATGGCGAAAGAGCTGGCATCCCGGAACATCCGCGTGAATGCGGTTGCGCCGGGATTCATCGTGTCACAGATGACGGACGCACTACCCGAGGAACTGCGCACGAGGATGCTGGGGGAAATACCCCTTGGCCGCTTCGGCACAGGCGAGGATATTGCGAATGCCGTTGTGTTCCTGGCCAGTGAAGACGCGTCCTACGTGACGGGTCAGGTGCTGAGCGTGAACGGCGGCATGGTAATGTGACGAGTGCCCATACGGGCGAGTGAAGGTTAACAACTCAGGAGTAAACATTATGGCAAGCAAGCTCGAAGAATGCGTCAGGGAGATCATCGTGGAGCGCCTCGGCGTCAACGCCGACCAGGTAACCCCCGAAGCCTCCTTCGTCAACGACCTTAGCGCCGACTCGCTCGACACCGTCGAGCTGATCATGGCGTTCGAGGAAGAGTTCGGCGCGGAGATCCCGGACGAGGACGCCGAGAAGCTGACCACGGTCGGCGCGGTACTCGACTACCTGAAGAGCAAGGGCTTCGACAAGGAATAGCCGCATCGAAGTCCTGTCGATAGCCGAAGAGGCGGTAAACCGCGCCTCCTCGGCTATTTCTGTTTTAGCCCCGGAGTATCCGGTCATCGGGTTGTCCCATGGCCGGACACCCCCATAGCTTAGTAGAATGGAGCCTCATAATGAAAAGTAAAACGCGTTTTCTCTCCGCCATCGCCCTTGCCGGCCTGCTGGCCACCGGCCTTGCCCCGCGCCGGGCCGCGGGCGAGACGATCCCGGCACTGGCCAAGCCGGATGCCTCGATCGCCTTCCTGGGCGACTCGATCACGCAGCAGGGCGCCGGTCCGCTCGGCTATGTCACGCTCGTCCTCAAGGGGCTCGAGGCCAACGGCATCCAGGTGAAGGGCATCAAGGCCGGCATCAGCGGCCACAAGTCCAACAACATGCTGGCGCGTCTGGAGCGCGATGTGCTGCGCCACAAGCCAACCATAATGACCCTGAGCTGCGGCGTGAACGACGTCTGGCACGGCAAGAACGGCGTGCCCTCCCGGCCTACCGCACCAACATCACGGCCATCGTCGAGCAGGCCCAGGCCGCCGGCATCGAGGTCATCATCATGACCGCCACAATGATCGGCGAGGATCCCGGCAATGCCAACAACGCCAAGCTGGCCGGCTACAACGACTTCCTGCGCGAGTTGGCAGCCGAAAAGAAGTGCCGTGTGGCCGACACCAGCGCGGACATGATCGCCAGGGTCAAGGCCGCCCGCGAGGCCGGCACCAAGGGCAACACCCTCACGGGTGACGGCGTCCACATGAACCAGCAGGGCAACCGCATGATGGCCACGTGCCTGCTGCGCACCATGGGACTCGACGACGCGCAGCTTGCCAAGGCCACCGAGATCTGGGACAAGCTGGCCGAAGCCGAGGCCGCCAGGAAGCGTGCCGAGGCCCGCAAGGCCGAAGAGGCCGCCCGCAAGGCTGAGGAGGAGGCCCGCAAGGCCGCCCAGGCCAGGGAGGCTGAAGAGGCCGCCGCCAAGACCATGCAGGAAATGGCCGAAACCAAGTAGGTCTGGTAAACTATCCGCACACAAACACACCAACCAAACCAACGAGGCTTATCTGTGACGAGACGTGTTGTCATAACTGGCATGGGCGCCATCTCACCCCTCGGCTGTCAGCTCGGGGCCATCTGGCAGCGGCTGACCGCCGGGACGTCCGGCATAAGCCTCATCGACCGGTTCGATACCGCCGACTACGGCGTGAAGATCGCCGGGCAGGTGCTTGAATTCGACGTCAACGCCTTCATCCCCCCCAAGGAGCAGCGGCGTATCGACCGCTACAGTTGGTACGCCCTGGCCGCCGCCAAGCTGGCGGTACAGGATTCCGGCATCGACTTCGCGCGGGAGGATCCCATGCGCGGCGGCTGCGTGGTCTCCGCCGGCATCGGCGGACTGGAGACGCTCGGCGAGCAGGTCAAAACGCTCATGGAAAAGGGACCGCGGCGCGTCTCGCCCTTCACCATCCCGGCCATGATCCCCAACATCAGCGCCGGGCTCATCGCCATCGAGCACCACCTGCTGGGGCCCAACTACGCGCCGGTCACCGCCTGCGCCAGCGGGCTGCACTCGATCGGCCTCGCCGCGCGCTCCATCCGCCACGGCGAGTGCGACATCATGGTCGCCGGCGGCGCGGAGGCCTGCGTCGCGCCCCTGGCCCTGGCCGGCTTCACCGCCATGCATGCGCTCAGCACGCGCAATGACGCCCCCACCGCCGCCAGCCGCCCCTTCGACCGCGGCCGCGACGGCTTCGTGATTGCCGAGGGGGCCGGCATCGTCGTCCTCGAGAGCCTCGAGCACGCCCTGGCCCGCGGCGCGCGCATCCATGCCGAGGTCGCCGGCTTCGGCATGACCGCCGATGCCTTCCATATGACCGCCCCGCGCGACGACGGCGACGGCGCGCGCCGCGCCATGGCCCTCGCCATGGCCGACGCCAGACTCGCCCCCGCCGATATCGACTACATTAACGCCCACGGCACCAGCACGCCGCTTAACGACAAGATCGAGACGCTGGCCATCAAGGGCGCCCTCGGCGCGGAGCACGCCCGGCGCGTGATGGTCTCCTCGACCAAGTCCATGACCGGCCACATGCTCGGCGCCGCCGGCGGCTTCGAGACCATCGCCTGTGTCCTCGCCATGCAGCATGGCGTGGTGCCGCCGACAATCAACTACGACGATCCCGATCCAGACTGCGATCTGGACTATGTGCCCAACACAGCCCGCACCGCCACCATCCGCGCCTGCCTCAACAACTCCCTCGGCTTCGGCGGCCACAACGCCTGCATCGCGCTGAAGGCGCTTGCGTAAACCATGCAATACGACGCCATCTCCTATATCAACGTCCGTGTGAGATGAACCCTGCTGCGCCTCAAAACCGGTCTTCAACCGCGCGCGTCTCACGACTGCGCCCGCTGGCCGCCCTGGCGCAAACCACGCTCGTCGAGAGCATGCAGCAGCCCGCCGTGCTGCTGCTGACGCTCGCCGGGGTCGTCGCCACCGCGCTCATCCCGCTGCTGCAGTTCCACGAATTCGGCGAGCCCGGCCGCCTGGCGCGCGACGGTGCCCTGGCCTACCAGCTTACCCTCGGCCTGGCGCTGGCCGTCGTGACCGCCTCCGCCGCCATACGCCGCGAGATCGCCAGCGGCACGGCCTCGGCGGCGCTCAGCAAGCCCCTGCCCCGCGACGCCTTCGTCATCGGCAAGTTCCTCGGCGTGGCGCGCATGCTGCTCCGCTTCTGGTACGCGCTGCTGGCCGCCATGCTGCTGGCCGAGCGCGTCGCCTACCGCATCCCGCCGGACGCCCCGGAGCCCGTCGGCACCACCGATATCCGGGCACAGGTCTTCCTTCTGCTGGTCGCGCCCGTTGCCCTGGCCATAGCCGCCGTCCTCGACAACCGGCGCCGCGTGCGCTTCTGCATCGCGGCCCAGCGCGGCCTGCTGGCGCTCCTGACCCTCGGCCTGCTGGCGGCCCTGGCCTTCGACCGCCACGGCGCCTGGAACCCCTCGCCGGCCAACCTCGACCTGCGCATCGTGCCGGTCTCGCTGCTGATCCTCGCCGTGCTGATGCCCTTCGCCGCGCTGGCCACGGCGCTCTCGACCCGCCTGGGCAGCGGCCCCACGCTCATCATCAGCGGCCTGCTGCTGGCCCTCGGACTGGCGGTTGATCCGCTCCTTAACCCGGCCAACCCGTTCCCCGTCCGTCTGGCCGCCCGCCTGCTCCCCAACGTCCAGTCCTTCTGGCTCTGCGATGCCCTGACCGGCGGCGGCACCGTCTCCCCCGCCTATGTGGCCGGCGCCTGCGTCTGCGCTGCGGCCTGGTGCCTCGTGATGCTCTCCCTCGGCGTGCTGGCCTTCCGCAAATGCGATATCTTCTGAGACATGAAGACTTCTGAACCGATCATCGAAATCCGCGGCCTGCACAAGACCTTCCGCGACTTCTGGCGCCGCCCGACCGCCAGGGCCGTGCGCGGCCTCGATCTGACGGTCGGCCAGGGCGAGGTCTTCGGGCTGCTCGGGCCCAACGGCTCCGGCAAGAGCACCACGATCAAGGTGCTGCTGGGCCTGCTGCGCCCCACCGCCGGCACGATCCGCGTGCTGGGTGCCGATCCCCGCGATACCGCCACCAAGGCCCGCATCGGCTACCTGCCCGAGGTCACCTGCCTCCACAAGTTCCTGACCCCCGTCGAGACCCTCCACTACTACGCCGGCCTCTTCGGGCTCGACGGCCCCGCCACCCGCGCCCGTACCGAGGCCCTGCTGCGCATGGTCGGCCTCGGGGACGCGGCACACCGCCCGGTAGGCGAGTTCTCGAAGGGCATGGCGCGGCGCGTGGGACTCGCGCAGGCGCTGATCAACAACCCCGACCTGCTCATACTCGACGAGCCCACCTCGGGGCTCGACCCCGTGGCCTGCCACGAGGTCAAGGAGTGGGTGCGCCGCCTGGCCGCCGCGGGCAAGACCGTCCTCATGACCTCGCACCTGCTGGCCGATGTCGAGGACATCTGCGACCGTATCGCCATCCTCTGCGAGGGGCAGGTGCGCGCCGAGGGACGCGTGGAAGAGCTGCTGCAGCAGCCCGACGCCGTCAGCCTGACGCTCGAGGGACTCACCCCCGCCCAGATCGAGGAGCTGCGCAGCGAGCTCTCCCGCCGCACCAACCGCCCTGTCACCTGCACCCACCCCCGCATAAGCCTCGAGACCTTCTTCCTGCAGGTGGTCGCGGCTGCCGATGCCGCCGGTGCGGAGCCGCAAGGCATGCCGGCGGCCCCCTTCCTGCTCGGCGATGATGCCGGCACTGGAGCGGCCCCGTGAACCGTGCCGTCCCGGCCATTGCCCGCCTGACCCTCCGCGAGGCGCTGCGCTCGCGGATCGTCATCAGCTTCGGACTGCTGCTCGCGGCGGTCGTCTTCGGGCTGCCGGCGCTCCTGAAGGGCGACGGCACACCGGCCGGACTCGTGCGCATGACGCTCGGCTACACCCTCGGCACGGCCTTCGGGCTCCTGCTGCTCGCCACGCTCTGGACCGGCTGCGCGCTGATCTCGGGCGACATCACCACGCGCACACTCGAGCTCACCCGCGTCAAGCCCGTCTCCACCTGGCGCCTCTGGCTCGGCAAGTGGCTCGGCCTGCTGCTGCTGGATCTGCTCTTCCTGGCCGGCATCTATGCCGCCACCGGACTCGCCGTCTGCCACCAGATGCGGCAGGCGCCCGCTGCGACCAGCCACCTGCGCACCGCCCGCCAGAAGATCAAGCCCGACCTGCCCCCCCTCGAACGCCAGATTAGCGAGGTCTTCAAGCAGGTCGGCGGCGACACCCTCGAAGCCGCCGAGCAGCGCGAGCTGCGCCGCCGCCTGCGCCGCGAGCTGCCCTTCCAGCCGGCCGCCCTCGAGCGCGGGCAGCAGTGGAGCTGGCACTTCTCGACCGGCACCCCGCCGGATCCGCGGCAGCCGCTCTGGCTGCGCTTCCAGTTCGATACCGACGCCTATACGCGCGCCATCGTCAAGGCCGAGTGCCGCCTGACCGGCACCCCCGGCGGCACCCACGTCGCCTTCGATCTCGACGACTTCTCGACGCGCCGCTTCGAGGTGCCGCTCGACGCCGCCACCTTCGGCGGCGACACGCGCTTCACCCTCTCCATGCGGCACACCGGCGACGAGTCGACCGGCCCGCTGATGCTGCAGCCCCGGCAGGGGCTCGACCTGCTCGTACCGCGCGTGCCGCTCGCCCGCAACATGCTGCGCGCCGCCGTGGTGCAGTTCTCCCTGCTGGCCCTGGTCGCCGCCCTCGGCCTCTCGCTGGGCGCCCTCTTCTCGCTTCCCGTGGCCGCCTTCTGCGCCACGGGCATCGTGCTCGCCACCCTGATCAGCCTCTTCGTCGCCGGCGATCCGGATGCGTTCGCCGATTTCGAGGAAGGGGAACATGGCCCGGTACAGCAGCTTGTCACCACCGTGGCGGCGGGAACCACGCGGACGATCATGCGCCTGACGGCACCGGCCGTCGAGCCGGCCCCGCTGCAGCAGTTGGTGGCCGCCGAGCTGATACCGCTGCGCGAGCTGCGGCGCTCGCTGCTCGTCAACGCCCTGCTGCTGCCGGCCGGTTGCGGCCTGCTGGCGGCCGCCGCCCTGCGGCGGCGGGAGCTGGCCGCATGAGCATGCCGTCGCCAAGGCCCCTCCGCCGTCCCCCGTTAGCCCGCTGGCGCGCGGCCTGGCCCCTCGTCTGCCTCGCGGCGGCCCTGGCGGTGGCGCTCCCGCTCGAGACCGCCCTGCGCGAGGCGCGCCTGCGTCGGCTCGCGCCGGCGGCGCACGCCACCGAGGGACAGCCGCTCTGGGTGCAGTATGTCATGATCGGCCTCGGGGGTTTCCGCGGCGTTGTCGCGGAAGCGCTCTGGATGCGCGCCGGCCGGCTGCAGGAGCAGGGACGCTACTTCGAGCAGGTGCAACTGGCCGACTGGATCACCGCCCTCGATCCGCGCGCCACCGACGCCTGGGTCTTCAACAGTTGGAACCTGGCCTACAACATCAGCGCCATGATGCCGCGCCACGAGGACCGCATCACCTGGGTGCAGGCCGGCGTCGCGCTGCTGCGCGACCGCGCCATCCCCGCCAACCCCGCCGACGCGCGCCTCTACCGCGAGCTGGGGTGGCTCTACCAGAACAAGATCGGCGACGCCATGGATCCCGCGCACCAGCACTACAAGCTGGCACTCGCCCTGGAGATGGCCCCCATGCTCGGCCCCGGTGGCGCGCCCCCCGCCGCCGGCAGCCGGGATGCCGAACGCCTGCTGCACGAATACCGGCTCGATAGCACCCTGATGCACACCATCGGCGAAAAGCTCGCGCCGCTCGACTGGCGCCTGCCCGAGAGCCACGGCATCTACTGGGCCGCCGCCGGACTGCCCCATGCCAGCGGCTTCGAGCACCAGGCCCTGCGCCGCATGATCCACCAGAACCTCTTCGCGCTCATCGAGCGCGGCAGCTTCACGGGCGATCTCGCGGCCGGCCGCTATACGACGGCGCCCAACCTCGCCCTGATCCCGGCCACCACGCGCTTCCTGCGCGAAACCGTGCGTCTCTACGACAACGAGACCAGCCTCATGGCGCGCTTCCTGGCCATCGCCATCCTGCGGCAGTCGGAAAGCGGCGACACCGAAGGCGCCCGCGCAAGCTACCGGGAGCTGCAGAAACTCGCGGGAGACCGCTACACCATACCCGAATTCAGCGTGCTCACCGCAGGCGAGCCCGACGAACACACCTTCTTCCAGCCCGTTGACCATGCGGCAAGAAAACCCTGAATCCCTAGTCTGAGCCACCCCCGCCACAGTCACCCCTCCGGTTCGCTGTACCGTCAGCTTGTGCCGGGACGGCGGGCGGGGTGGTTCGGTACGGGCGGGGGACAGGAGACAGGGGACAGGGACGGGGACGGGAGACCTGCGCGCAGAACGCCGCGTCTACTATGCGAACGCGTGCGGTGCAGGAGGCTGTCAGTACAGACGAGGACTGGGCGAACGGGGAAGGCCGGAACGCTGGTGCCCGCCGTCCTCGGCGGAAACGTTCGCCACCCCATGCGCTCCCCAGTACACCGCGGAGACCGCGGGCTCCAAAGCGCATCCGAAGTGAACGGAAGGCCAAGACCAGGGATAAGCGCGCTCCCCACCCTTTTACCCTCTTCTGCGATACAACTGGGTTGTTTCGCAAACGGTCTTCTCCCACCCGCCGCTTTCGACAAAGCGTAGGGACGAAGTGTGGAGACGAAGCTTAGCCGACAAAGTGTGGAGATAAAGCGTGGCGACAAAGTGTGTCGCTGATCCATTCCAACTTC
>LSQX01325723.1_pt1 | contig 10064 bp, 11 predicted proteins | sample 654561 | NCBI WGS metagenome assembly LSQX01 (sample SAMN04489861, study PRJNA283612) | anaerobic digester metagenome | isolation source: 4 biogas reactors fed with cattle manure at either 37C or 55C with and... | place: Denmark: Kongens Lyngby | collected 2014
GGTTTAAATCGCTTTTATAAAAAATATTTAAAATATTTATTAAAAAAACAAAATAATAATGAAAATTTTTTTTATTTTTGAAAACTATGATATTGAAAATAAAATAAATTGTATTTTTAAAAAGGTGGTTTATGTCACAAGTAAAATTAGAAGAGCAAATAGGTGGTGCGATAATCCATCTGAAGGGCCAGTTTGTCGGTGGCGAAGAAACAGACACATTGAGAACTACGCTTGCAGAGGTGGCGCAGAAAAATAAAAATAAGTTAATAATTAACTTAGAAAAAACAACTTATTTGAACTCTACTGCGCTTGGAGTGCTAATCTCTGCCCATGCAAACTTTGCTAAACGCAACGGGCAGGTCGTCCTTTGCAATGTTAGCAAGTCAATTGAAAACATCTTTGTAATTACAAAGTTGACATTGGTGTTCCCAATTTTTGGAACATTAGAAGAAGCAGTAAAATCTATTTCAAAATAAATATTTTAAAAATTTAGAGGTTATATGAAAAACTTATTTAATATCATCGTAGTCGTTCTTGCATTAGCGGTTTCTTATGTGATTTATCAATTCTACTTTGGTGATCCCAGTAACTTTAAAGACGGAGAAATACGCAAAGAGCCCATTCCGGGAAATATTGTCGGTATGATTTACACTGGCGGTCCGATTGTTGCTATTTTGATGGGTTTAATTATCATAGCTACAACTTTTGCTATTGAAAGAGAATTGTCTATTAACAAAGCCAGAGGTAAAGGGGACATTTCAATGTATATTAAAAGAACTGTTGACAATCTTATAAAGGGGAGCTATGACGATGCTCTGAAAGAATGCGAGAAGCAACGGGGGAGCTTGGCAAATATTATGCGGGCTTCCATCGAAAGATTCAAAGACGTCAAAGACGACCCCGAATTAGATAAAGAAAAGAAAATGTCAGAAGTTCAAAGAGCTATTGACGAAGCAACAAATCTTGAAACACCACTATTAGAAAAGAATTTAGTTATTCTTTCTACTATTGCTTCGATTTCGGTGCTCTTCGGTCTTCTTGGAACAACTATCGGTATGATTCGCGCGTTCTCAGCTTTCGGTGATACTGGAACTGTCGATGCCTCTCAGCTTGCTGTTGGTATTTCAGAAGCTCTTTATAATACCGCTGGCGGACTTGGTGGCGCTATCATCGCCATTGTCGCTTATAATTTCTTTACAACAAAGGTTGACAACTATGTCTATATGATTGATGAAGCAATTTTAAACGTAACACAAATTTTCACTGCAAATGTAAAACAATAAAAGGAGGGTTTGCCCGTGCCAAAGATTAAGAAAAAAAGGATGGGCTTTGTGATTGATATGACTCCATTAGTCGATATCACATTCCTGCTTTTAGTATTTTTGATGTTTACAACTAAATTTAAAAGTGAAGCTGAAGCAGAGCAACAATTCACTATCACAAGGCCTTACGCCTCTGCCGATACGGCTAAGCTTCCGGAAAGGGATTTAGCATTAATAAACATTGATATTGATGATAAGAATCCAACTGATACTGCTTTTTATTTCGGTTGGACTAACACAACAGACAGAGATACCATTCGCGATACTTATCCGGATTTGCCAGACGAATTGCGTCAGAGGTTACAAACTGAGATGTTAGTAAGAGTTGATACAAACACGCTTAGCCATTTGATAAAAGCGACCAGAGCGGTTAATCAAAACGCTGTTTTTGCCATTGATGCCGATAAAGACGTCAACTTCAAGTATATTAACACGGTAATCAATATTTTGAATAAGAATAATCAGCGAGTGTTCAACTATGTTACACAAAAACGATCTGGAGAAGAATAATGTGTAACTATTATATTAATAATTGTGTCATAATTAATAGAATATTTTAGGAGATAAAATATATGGATAATGCATCAGAAAAAAGAGGCAAAGCAGCTAAACGCAAACAAAAAAAGCGTGTTGGTTTCCATATTGATATGACACCGCTTGTGGATATTACTTTTTTGTTGCTGATGTTCTTTTTATTTACAACTACTATGCTGAAGCCGCAGGTGATGGAAATGCGTATTCCACCTGAAATATACGCTGAAGTAGAAGTTAAAGCCTCAGAGTTGCTTACGATTAGTTTGCTCGAAGACGGCAGAACTTATTGGTTTGTTGGAACTATTGACTTAGAAAAAGACCCAAACAATCCGAATAGACCTCAGCTTATTAGCATTGATAGTATTAAATATTTAGCCTTTGAGCAGAATTTAAAACCAAATGTAAAAAACAGATTGATTACTCTGTTTAGTATTGACGAAAAGGCAAAATATGACTTGATGATAGCTGTGCTTGACCAACTCAATGTTGCAGAAATGTCAATCATAGAAGAGTTATCAAAAGAAACTGAAGAAAACGAACAAGGAGAACTTGTTCCTATTCAAAGAAAACGCAGATTCACAATCTCCGTCCTCAATGACGAAGATAAAACAAGATTAACAAAAACAGGTGTGGAAGGAGTAAGCGAAAATGTCAACTAATAACATTGTAGCCGCAATTCCAACTAAATCCACTTACGGCGCAGTTGAGATAAAAGAATTTATTCGTAAAAACACTTGGCGATCTTTTATCATTACAATTATAGCAGTAATTTTATTGCTTATTATAAACATTGTGCTGGCTCTGACAAGCACAGGTAGCGACAATGTAATAGCGCCACCAGTAATCAGCAAATTCGACTTAATTCAAGCGCCCCAAGAAGAAAGTGGAGAAATTGACGAGGCGGCACCACCGCCAGACGCACAGCAAATTGTCAACTATGGTATGGAAGCAAGAGCTGGAACGCCAGTTCCTATACCAGACGCAGATATTACGCAAGACCTCGCTGAATTTGCTGAGGTTAAAGACTTAGAAAGAGCCCTACGCGAAACAGGAACTGTGGATATTACGCAGGCACCAGATTTTAATATTGAGGACTTGAAACAAGAAAAGATTGTTGCTCCTCCGCCCGAGGTCATTCCAAGGTCTGATGAGTTCATACCTGTAGAAAAGGAGCCCGGGGTTGATTTAGCTGAGCTACAGAAAAGAGTCGTCTATCCAGATATGGCTCGCCAGCTTGGAATAGAGGGTAGAGTAGTTATTAGGGTTTATGTGGATAAAACAGGGAAACCATTGAGAACAGAAGTTTTATCTACAGATTCAGATATGTTGAACAAAGCTGCGATTGACGCAATAATGAAGACTACTTTCACTCCAGCTATCCAAAATAAACAAGCAATTGGCTGTTGGGTGAGTATTCCTATTTCATTTAAGTTAAGATAAAAACGCTTTAAAGGTAAATGTCTTGATTGCTGCAAATTATTGTTTTATATTTGCCTTCAAGACATTTTTTTTAAAAAATTGAACGGAAAATTTTAATCACGAGCCTATAAACTGAATTAATAAGAATATGTTTAATATAGTTTTAAATTATATAGTTAGATTTTCGTTCATAGTAATTGGAGTTTTTCTATTACTTGGTATATTTGTTCCAGAGCATCCGAGCAAAACACTATCCCAAGCAATGGGCATTGTTTTTATTCTTTGGGGCTTATATAGATTGATTTCTTATTATTTCCAATTAAAAAAAAGGAGAGCTTATGAAAGCGAAGAATAAAGTTTTGTTTCTTTTACTGATAGTAGTGCTATTTTCTGCTATTTATCTCGCTTGCACAAACGAAGAGAAAGCAATAGAAAAAAGTAGCATATCAGTTTTTTGCGATGAGTCTATTTATAATATTTTAATAGAGCCTTTTTCTGAGTTTAACGCTCATTTTAAAGAAATAGAGACAAACAAGGAGCAGGCAACAAGCTGGGAAGTGATGGCAAAGCTCCTCACGGGAGAAGCACCAATCATCTTTACTTCAAGGGATTTTACCCAAAGAGAGGATTCTCTTATGAAAGAGCATAATGTGGAGTCAATAAAAAAATTCCCCATTGCAAATGATGCTTTGGTTTTCTTCACCCAATTAAGCACTCCCTTAGATACATTGACAGATGAGCAAATTGTAAGTTGCTTAACAAATGAGGTTCCGCTCGCTTCTTTTTATAAAAAGTTAAGTGAAGAGCCAACTTTTGTTATTAATAATGAGCATTCTTCGGAGTATGAAAATTTACTCAATCTTACTGTTAAGTATAAAAATATTAAAAGAAAATTAGTATTTTTAAACTCAACAGATTCAGTAAAGGAGTATGTGAAAACGCATGAAAACTCAATAGGCATTGGCTATTTGTCCCATCTCTTATCCGAACCAGAGCTTAAGTCTTTGCCAATCAGTTTTGTGAATGAAAAAGGGAAATATATTTTTCCAAGAACTGTTCATCAAGCAAACATCATTCAAAAGCTATATCCATACATTGTAACGCATTATGTTATGACATTCGATGGCGAAAATACAAATGCCAATAGTATAGTAAACTTTTTTAGATTTGGCTCTGGTATAGTTCAAAAATACTTTAATAGGATTGGAATTGTTCCGGCAGTCGCGAAAGTAAATTTAGTTCAATAATTCATTATAGAGGTTTAAATGAAACAAATACCATTAATCTTATTCTTGGTTATATCAATACAATTAAACGCATTTAGTCAAAGCGCAACAAGCACGTTAAAAGCTAAAGAAGGGTCTCGCGACTATTTAGAAGCTTCATATTATATAAAAGATGCTATTAAGGAGAATCCAAAAGATATAAGCTTATTAACTTTATGCGGCGATGTTTATGCCGAACTCGATAAGCTCGATTCTGCTTTGATTGTTTATAAAATGGCAAACGATTTAAAGAGCAATTCATTGATTTTACGGAAAATAGCAAGGGTTCAATCTAAGCTTGCAAACTATCCGGAAGCTGTAAAAATAATTAACCAAGCGATAAGCAAAGATAAAGTTGATGTTTATAATTATCTTGAATATGGTTTTATTTTGATTGAAGCAGATTCGCTCAATCAAGCCGAGCTAATGATTACAAAAGCAAGGGAAAAGAACAAAAACATACCAGATGCTTTTCTTGCACTTGGAGAGCTTTACTTCGCGCAGCAAGTCTATGAGTTAGCACGCATAAATTTCGAGGAAGCACTTAAATTAGATGGAAATCTGATTGAAGCCAGAATTAAACTTGCAACCACTTATTACCAAATGGGCTTAGCAGAGCAGGACGAGGATCTAAGGCAAAACTTATTAGTTTCTTCGCTCAAGGAATGGAACGCAATCACTCAGAAAGATCCCAAAAATGCACGTGCCTTTTATGAACAGGGACGCTTGTTTTACTTTTCGAGTAGATATGTGGAGGCTGCACAATCATTCCACAAATTTTTAGAGTTGCGTCCAGACAACTCACTTGCAAAATGGTATTATGCTCAATCTCTATACGAAATTGGCAAGTGTGATGAGGCTGCACCAGTTCTTAGAGAAGTTTCCAAGGAAATCGACTCTGTAAAGTTTAAATCTATTGTCCTTTTAGCAAGATGCCACAATCGCCAGCAAAATGATGCTGAGAGCGTTGAAACATATAAAGAACTTGAAAACGCTAATTGCGAGCTTGAAGCAGAGGATTTGGAAAGATATGGCTTTGCAACTTTAAGAAATGCTGACACTTTAGGCTCAGCTCAGATTTTCAAAAGGTTTATAGAAAAAAATCCAAGCAGATGCGATTTAATGGTGAACCTTGGGCAGCTTATGATGAAAATAAAGAACAATGAAGAAGCTATTTACTTTTTTAGCAAACAGTTAGAAAATTGCGAAAATGATAATATATCTGCAAAAACTTACTTTTATATTGGCTCTTGCTATTTATCTTTAGAAGAACCTGATTCGGCTTTAAACTTTTTGAAAAAAGCAATAGAAGTCGATCCCAGCGATATTTTGACTTATGTTTATCAAGGGGACGTTTACAGCAAACTTGGGGCAAATGATTCTTCTAAATTATCTTTTAGAATTGCCATAGAAAAGGGCGCTGAGGACACAACGGCTCAAGGTAAAAATTATACAAACCATGCTTTTGCAAAGCTTTGTGGAATTATTTTTGATGAAAAAAATTATAAAGAGCTGCACAAAATCTCAACTGAATGGACAAAATTTGACCCAAGCTATAGCTATGCTTTCCTTTATCTTGGGATTGCCAGTCAAGGATTAGAAGACAAAGACGGCGCTTGCAGAGCATATAGAAAAGTAATTCAGCTTGACCCAAAAAACAAGCCAGCGCAAGATATGGTGAAAAAATTAGGCTGTTAGTTAGTAGCTTGAACCGTGATTAAGCAAGGTCACAAGGTTGCAAAGTTAATCCGAAGTATGAAGAGTCCAGAAATGGAAAAATCCCTACCCACTTTTTCAAAGAAGGTAGGGATTTTTTTGTATTTTTAATAAGGAAAATTTTTACGACAGGGCTTCTCTCATCGCTCTTATGTTTTGAACTAAATCGCCGCTGAAAAGCCCGGAACCACTAACGAAAATGTTTGCTCCAGAATCTGCCATTTCCTTAACGTTATCGATTTTCACTCCACCATCAACTTCAATTTCAACATGAGAAAGATTGTTTTCATCTAAAAACTTTCTTAAAGCTCTTGCGCGCTTGTGAAAAGAATCAATGAAGCTCTGAGCGGCAAAGCCCGGATTTACTGACATAAGCAAAATAAAATCGCAATACTCCGCCGCCTCAAAAGCAAAGCACAGCGGAGTAATTGGATTTAAAGCAATACCAGCTTTTACATTAAAACTTTTAATATACGCGAGAGTGCGATGGAGATGAGGAACAGCTTCCACGTGAACGGATAGCATTTTTGCACCCGCAAGAGCAAAATTTTCAATATATCTATCTGGCTCAGTTATCATCAAGTGACAATCAATATCGAGCTTTGTAAGCCTTGAAATTGGATCAACAAGCAATGGACCAATGGTGATGTTTGGAACAAAATGCCCGTCCATTACATCGAAATGAATCAGATCAGCACCCGCTTCTTCGCAACGCTTTATTTCAAGTTCTAAATTTGCAAAATTTGCTGAAAGTAAAGATGGCGCTATTTTATTCTTCATAATATTATATTTTCCAAAGAAGATAACGCTTTACAGCAATGCTAAAATATTTTGTTGAATCGCACCAAAGATCTCCACTTTTCTTTCATCGCTAACAAAAACATCAACCTCAGTCCTAAATCCCATTTTTTCTTCTGGAATGTAAATACCGGGTTCAACCGAAAAGCAGGTTCCGGGAATAATCACTCTTTCGTCTTTTGTTTCAAGATTGTCGATATGGACACCATTTCCGTGAACCTCCTCGCCAATATTATGTCCCGTTCTATGAATGAAGTATTTGCCATAGCCAGCTTTAACTACCACATCGCGGCAGGCATCGTCAACATCACAGCCTCTAATCACTTTATCGTTTGCAAAAGCATCTTTAACGAGATCAACAGCGGCATCGCGTGCTTTTCTAATTACTTGAAATACCTTTTCAAATTTATCTGGAACCGATTCTCCAACGTATCCCATCCAAGTTATATCATAGAAAATGCTTGCTGGAACATTCTTTTTTGCCCATAAATCAATTAGCACCAAGTCACCTTCTTTGATTTTGAAGAAATTTTCGGCAGTAGGCTCGAAATGCGGGTCTGCGGCATGCTCATTCACAGCAACGATAGGTCCATCTGGAAAAGTCATATTATTGCTGTGCATAAGATTTTTCATAAAAGTTTGAATCTCAAATTCACTTGGATTTAAGCCAGCTTTAATTTGTCGGGTAATCTCTTTAAAAGCTTTATCTTTCACCATTTGTAAAACCTCGCCCGCTTCGATGTGGCTTTTCAAGTCGTCCATAGAAAGATGAGATTCGAAAATGCTTACCAAATCGGCACTTGATTGCACCTCAACGCCAAAGCTCCTTATTAAATCTATTGTTCCACCATCGACAATAGAAACATAAGGAATAGCATTATTAGGGGAGTATTGCATCAAAATATTTTTTGCGCCTTCAAGCATTTCCTTTAATAGCTGATGCTGAAGCTTCCATTCTAAATAAATGAGTTTTTTGCCCGGGAGATGGTCGCAGCGCCAAGGCTCAATAGCATGAACAAGTTTTTTTGGCTCGCCTTCGCTTGGAATATAATAGAACCAACGGCGTGAAGCAAATCTGCTTGTGTCCATTTTTAAAATGCGGGCTGCAATGGCGTCTCTATTATGAAAATCATAGAATAGCCAGCCGTCAGCTTTCGCTTTTTTTAATTCTTTTTGAATAGATTTTAAATCCATAATAATCCTATTTAATTAAACAGGTTGTCCCTGTGTGATGTCTAATTCTTTTTGAATATCTAATATTTTTTGCTGAACTTCTTGTAAACTTAATTCTTTTTCTTTAATTCTTAGATTAATCATATCAATTTTTGTGTTAAGCTCGGCTTTCATACTATCTTCATCGCTTGTAGTGATTTGGCTTACTCTTGTAACAAAATTGGAAAGAATATCTTTGTCCCTTTCAATAGATTCTTCGAGCCGAGTTACTTTTCCTTCAAGATTGGCAAGCATAGATTGGAGTTTTGTAAGCTTTTCTAATCTTTTATGCTCGCGGTATTCATTTCTTTTATTATCGAGAATTGAGAAAGCATTTCTAATATTAGCAAAGAGTTCGCTTCTTAATTCGCGCTTAATATTTAAAATCATAACCTCACCCTGGATAGCAATCAAATTTTCACGTATATGCCTAAAATCTGATAGCATTTCAAGGTCGGTGAGAGCATTTTCTATTTTTTTAGAAATCCTTTCGTAATTTTCTTGACTTTCTTTGCTGAACTGTTTTCTATGCTCTTCTTGCTTAACGTTCAATTCGTTAAACACTTCGCGTATGTTTTGGAAAAGAAGATCGCGTTGTTCTCTATTTAATTTGAAACCTTTAATAGCTTGCTGAGCTTTAATTAAAGATTCTCTTGCTTCTTTAAAATCAGTTGTGGAATTTGCAAAATTAATGGATTCTTCGACAATTTTTGAAAGGTTAGCAAAGTTTTCATTGCATTCTTGTTCATATAGCTCTCGCTCGGCTTGTTGTTTTTCATTTAGATCATCAAAAGCTCGCTGGATTCGAGAATACTGCTCCTCCCTTTGCTCTTTTTTAAGTTTTAGCCCTTTAAATTCTCCTTGGACTTTGATAAGTGCTTCACGAGATTTGCTGAAATTTTTTGAACTGCTTATAAAATTAAAAGTTTCATCAATTTTATTTTTTATGCTATGATAATTCTCAATGCACTCCATTTCGTATCGCTCGCGCTCAACTCGCTGGCGCTGGCTCAACTCATCAAAGCTGTCTGTTATCATCGTTATTAGTTCGTTACGCTGCTCCCTTTTTAGCTTGTAATCCTTAAATTGATTCTGAGCGTTTATAAGCATTTCCCGAGCTTTAGAGAAATCGACTGTGTTTTTCGCAAAGCTGACAGCTTCATCTACCTGAGGTTTAAGTAGATTATAATTCGCAATCGTTTCTTTCTCAAATTTGTCGGATTCAACTGCCTGCATTTTATTTAAACTTTCTTCTGTTTGTTTTAAAATGCTATCAAGCTCGGCAAAATTCTCTTCTTGAAGATACAGCCCTCTCAAAGCTAAGCGAGTGTCTTTAAGTTTAAGCTTGGCAAGTTTTAATTCAGTTGGCTGAACGGTTCGAGAAAAATCAGCAAGCGAGAGAACACGCTCTTTAATATCCTTAAAAAGCTCATCATAGCTATAATTGGAAAAATTTGCGTGAGGATACTGATATTTTTTCAAGTCATCGTGCTGAACATCAGAGCCGCCGTTTGTTATTGAATGATGACAGATCTTGCATAAAAGAATTAGGTCGTCTATGTTTTCTTCTGCTTGAAAATCACTTTTAAGCATATTTGAAAAAGAGAAGACTCCAAATTCAACTCCGTCAATGTTTTCATTAACTATTTTCCCGCACTTGGCGCACATACTTTTTTGTCGTTGAATTACCTCAAGTTTTTGAGCCTCATTAGAAATTGTTGTTTCCATAATAAAATCCCACAATAATTGTTAGTAAATGTGTAAATAATGTTGTATAAAACATAAATAGTGTGTTGAC
>LSQX01341092.1_pt1 | contig 10064 bp, 9 predicted proteins | sample 654561 | NCBI WGS metagenome assembly LSQX01 (sample SAMN04489861, study PRJNA283612) | anaerobic digester metagenome | isolation source: 4 biogas reactors fed with cattle manure at either 37C or 55C with and... | place: Denmark: Kongens Lyngby | collected 2014
GGGCGGAGAAAAGAAAGCCGCAGATGCAGTGAACGGGACGGAAAGGCGATTTGAGGCGAAACCGGCTGCAATTATAAAAAGACAGTTCGAGCGAGCTGTCTTTTTTCAATTTATTACATTTATTTACATTATTCTTAAAAGATCCGTTTGCTTTTGCTTTAGGTTCGGAATATACTTATAAATGACAGGAACAAATATTCCGGGGGGTGCTTTAATTGAACATTCAGCTTTGCAAAAGCCTGTCCCGCGGCTACAGCTCAAGATCGCAAAGGGTACGGGTTATAACCGAAGATTGGGTTTACAGAAATATGTACTGCCCGCGGTGCGGCTTTTCGCATATCGAGCGATTCGAAAACAACAGGCCGGCTGCCGACTTCTTCTGTCCGAATTGCGGCAATCAATATGAGCTGAAAAGCAAAAGAGGAAAATTGGGGAATAAAATAACCGACGGCGCTTACGATACGATGATTGACCGGATTATCGGCAGCGAAAACCCCGACTTTTTCTTTCTGACCTATTCGGAGACAGAGCACAGGGTGAACAATCTGATATTGATTTTAAAACATTTTTTGTCCCGGATATCATCGAAAAAAGAAAACCTTTAAGTCCGAATGCCCGGCGAGCCGGCTGGACGGGCTGCAATATTTTAATCGATAAAATTCCGGAACAGGGCAGAATTTCTATTATATCAAAGGGGGAAATATCAGATTCGGAAAAGGTGATTTCCAAGGTGAGCCGGAGCAGCGGTCTTGAGATCGGGGATATGAACAGCCGCGGCTGGCTTATGGATATTCTGAATTGCGTCAACCGCATTCCCGCGCAGGTGTTTGCCCTGAATGAAATCTACGCATTTGAAGAAGAACTGAAAAACAAACATCCCGATAACAATAACATAAAACCCAAGATCAGACAGCAGCTGCAATTTTTAAGAGACAGGGGCTTTTTGGAATTTTTGGGCAGCGGAAGATACAGAAAAACAACATGAGGTGCAAAATGAAAAAATACACAATAATCATAGAGGAAACGGTTGCCGGAGAATTTGAAATTCTTGCGGATAGCGAAGCTGATGCCGTGGAAAAAGCAATTCAAAAGTACAAAGCCTCCGAATTTGTTTTGGAGCCGGGCGAACTGCTGAATGTCAGGATTGCTCTGTTAAAACCCGATAATGACGATTCGGAAATCGAATGGACCGAATTCTGAAACCGGCTTTCAAAAAATCTTAAAGGAGCGGGCTGCTTAAAGCGGTTCCGCTCCTCTCGTCATTTATTATACCAACCCTCATATCCATATAACCACGTCAAATTTCTTCCCGCAGCGGGGGCAGACGGCGGTTTTCTTGCCTTTGTGGCCTTTTTTGACCGGGAAGCAGAGAACCGCGCGGCAGTCGGGGCAGCGGCGGTAGCGGTTGGTTCTGATGTTTTTGATGCGGTTTTTCGCAAGCGCGGCGCCGTTTTTTACTCTTGATCCGATTCGGAGGAAGAACCGCCGGACGGCAAACGTGATATCAAGGAAGCGGGCGTTTTCCCGGCGGCGGGCGGCGATGTTTTTTGACATTATCCGGAAGATTGCAAAACCGAGAGGAATCAGGGCAATCCCCGCCGTTATCCGGTAAACGACGATATTGCGGTATGCAAACGGCGAAGCCGTCAGGATTATCGTAAAATGGACGAATAAAAGAAATATGCCCAGCGGGTCGAGGCCGTATCTGCCGGAGAAAAATCGCCGGATGCGCGCCGCCGCGGCTGCGAGCCATTCCCTGAAATTGAAGCGGGACAAGATCTCATCTCCTTTGTTTTGTTTTATGCGGGGCTGATTTCCCGCAGGCTTGCCGGGTTTGTCCGTATATGAAGCGGGGAAAGCCGGATGATTTGCCGCAAAACCATATGCAGCATATACCGAGTATACAGCCGGAAAACCCGCGAAGCCTTATGCCGTATGCACCTCAAAAAAATCAAACTCCGGCTTTATGCAGGCATATATTTTTTTAAGGTCAGGGGGAAATTGCCGCAGCTGCGGTTTCCGCCGAAGGCGCCTGCCGGCGACGGACACCCGAAATTCTGTAAAATCCGCTTTACATAAGGGGCGATCCGCCTGTGCCGAAAAATGTGGAAATCTCCCGTTTTTGTGGAGAAAGGCTGTGGAAAATGTGGGAAAGTGGGGTTTTATCGGGATTTTTCGGCGCCTTGCGCGGTTTTTCTGTGGAAAACTCTGTTGATATGTGGAAAAGTATCGGGAATCACACCCGCCCGGCGGTATATTATTATTTTAACACCGGCATATATACATGAGTTTGCATTTTTGTAAAATGAGTGATAAAACTTTTTTTTACGGCGAATTTTGCGCTGCCGGGGATAATTTTCCGGCAGCGGTTAAAATTAATCTTTGACTGTTGACTTGAAACGCCGGTTAATGGTATAATAATAATGAATATTAAAAAACTGCCGAAAGAAGGTGTATGAATGCGACTTTTAAAATCAAGACCCTGTCTTGCCCTTCCGATTTCCAACAACATGCCCGCCGTCCGCGTAACTTTTTCGGCAGGCGGCGACGATGTATGGGAACTTGACTGCCGGCTCGATTTCGAGAACCCGGATTATACAATTCCGCTCGACTTTTCCCGATTCTTCGGTGATGCGGACGAGATCGAGCTTAAAATCAGCCCCGACTTCGAGTTTGAAGACTGCGAACCCGTAAAGTCCGATTACGACGAGCTTTACCGCCCGCAGCTCCGCTTCTCTCCGATGTACGGCTGGACAAACGATCCTAACGGCCTCTGCTTCTACAAGGGGCTTTATCATATGTTCTTCCAGCACAACCCCGCCGGAACGACCTGGGGCAATATGCACTGGGGACACGCGACTTCGGAAGACCTGACCCACTGGACGGAGCACAAAATAGCTCTCTACCCCGACCCCGATGCGCATACGATATTCAGCGGCAGCGCGATAGTCGACCATGACAATGTCTCGGGACTCGGCAAAAAGAACAATCCCGCGATGCTGCTTTTCTATACCGCCGCGGGGCAGCCGTTTGAGCAGCGGCTGGCTTATACGACCGACGGATTTACCTTCCACCGCTATGAAAGCGGGCTCGGAGTCTCCGGAACCGCGGTGGTGCCGCATATAAGAGGCGACAACCGCGACCCGAAGGTCATCTGGTGCGAGGAGCTGTCGAAATTCGTGATGGCGCTTTATCTCGCCGACAACACCTTCACCCTGCTGACCTCGTCGAATCTGCTCGACTGGACCCGTCTTCAGGACATCGAGCTGCCCGGCGACGCCGAGTGCCCCGATTTTTATCCGCTTGAAGCCGACGACGGCAGCCGCCGCTGGGTATTCTCCGGCGCATCCGGCCATTATTATGTCGGCGAGTTCAAGAAGGGCCGCATCGGAACCGAGCTTATCTTCGAGCCCTCGCAGGGCTGGAGGTCCTTTCAGCCTACGGGAGGAGCCGGAGATCCGCCGACCCAGGGCTACGCTGCCCAGACTTTTTCCGACGAGCCGAAGGGACGGCGGATACGGATCTGCTGGCAGCGGGTTTCGACTCCGAACGGCGCCGTCTTCAGCCAGAACATGAGCTTCCCGCATGAAGTGAAGCTCGTCCGGGAACGCAGCGGAGGCTTCCGCCTTACGGCGCAGCCGATAAACGAGATAACCCTGCTGATAACCGATCGCGGCCACGCCCTCCGCGCCGACTTCGACGTCGTCTGCAACACCGACGCTTCCCTTATGCTCCGCGGGGTCAAAATCCCGCTGCCGAAGGGGGAATACCGCGCCACCGTGCTGCTTGACGGCAATTCCTGGGAAAGATACATCCCGGCTCTGGGCGATGTCTGCTCCGGCGTCATGCCGACGATGACCCCGCCCGAACCGAAAAAGCGCAGCACCCGCCGCAAGCTGCTCCCGCTGCGCCCGATATACACCACCCGCGACAAGGGCGGATACTCCTTCGACCGCGCCGCCGTAAAGGCTTACGGCGAAAAGGCGCTGGAATCTGTCTGGAAAAAGCCTTTTAAAACCGAGGTTGAATTTTAATGGACAAGAGACCGGAGGTCAATACCGAGCAGGACGCGCTGCTTGCGATTCAGCGCTCCCTTTCGAGTGAATCGAAAATCGCCGACAGGATCACCGTCGCACTTTTCACGGCGCTGATCTTTGCGCTTACGATACTTATGATAATCCTGCCCGACGCGGAATTCTCCGAGCAGGAGAACCGCTATCTGCAGAAGCAGCCGGAGTTTACGATAAAATCCCTCGTTGACGGCAGCTTCACCGCAAAATTGGGCGACTATTTCGCCGATCAGTTCCCCTTTCGCGATGCATTCGTTGCGATAAAGGGCGCCGCCGAGATAGCCCAGGGCAAAAGGGAGAACAACAGCGTCACCCTCGCCTCCGACGGATACATCATCAAGCGCGGCGGATACCCGAATTATGAAACCGCTGACAAGAACCTCAGCGGCATAGTCGCTTTCGCCGACGGCGCAAAACGGCTCGGTATACCCTATATCGTCGCCGTCGCCGGACGGGGAGAGGATGTGCTTCGGGACAAACAGCCGATGCTTTATCCTAAGGATATTCAGGACAAGGCTTACGAATATCTGCACGACAATTTGGATTCCGTCGAAAATCTCAGCTATCTCGACCTCCGCGCGCCTTTCGCCGCCGACGAATCGGGCGAACAGCTCTATTACAAAACCGACCACCACTGGACATCGAGAGGGGCGCTGATGGGCGCGAACCTGATTTTGAAGGAACTCGGCGCCGAAACGCACGACTATTCATACTACACCCCCGAAACCGCGTCCGAAGCCTTTTTCGGCACCACCTGGTCAAGCGGCGGGATGAAGTGGATAAAACCCGACACAATCGAGTTTATCCGCTTTGACGGCGACGAAAGCTTCGTCACGCACATCGACGACACCGGCGCCGAATACAAGGGCTTCTACGACCGCTCCTACCTCGAAAAGAAGGACAAATATTCAAGCTTTATCGGCGGCAACAACGCCCGCGTCGATATCTACAAGGTCGACGACAGCGGCGCGCGAATCGAAGGACGCCCGAAACTCCTCCTGCTCAAAGACAGCTTCGCCCACTCCGCCGCCCCCTTCCTCGCCCAATCCTACGACCTAATCTTAATCGACCTGCGCTACTACAAAGACTCCGTCTTCAAGCTCTGCGAAGAAGAATCCGTCTCCGCCGTCGCCGTCCTCGTCAACTTCGACTCCCTCGAATCGTCCTCCACCTTCGGGCTTCTGAAAATGGGACTTTGAGGGATACGCGGGGGTCTGCGGACACCGGAGGTGTCCGCAGACCCCCTGACAAGAAAACTTTTGAACTATACCTTATCTTGGTGCGGCGATGTTTCGCCGAAGGCGAAACTCACGGCTTCACGCTCCGCGTGAAGCCAAGGCACATCTCTGGACACCTCTAAAACTTTTTGGACAAATAATAGGTTAATTGTAAGCTAATTTCAATAAATTGATTTTGCCAAAGGCAAAATCGACCTTAGAAAAAACACCGATAATGACTGAACTTGCCGACGGCGATATATTGCCGAAGGCAATATTCGCGACTTGCGCCGGAAGGCGCAAGTCAAAGTCAAAGTCAACACTTCTGATAATTATTATATGCAAAAAATATCACCCGCGCGGCTGTTTTACGCCGCGCTCATACTCTGGGCGGCGCTGCTGCTTATATCATTGGGACTCGGCGCCGTTCTTTACTCAATCACCGGCGATGTGCTTAAAGAAGGGCTTTACAAGGTGCTCGACTTTGTCTCGTCGGTGCTGTCGCTTGCCGCCTTTTTCGCGCTGACGGCAGTGCTCGGCATAAGCCGGTATTATGATCTCATAACCGAAAAGATTACAGCCGTCTGTATCGCCGCCGCATTGACGCCGCAGATAAGCTCGACGATACTCGTCGCGGTTTATCAGACGGACTTTGCCGAAAGGATCGGATATTACCTGATTTCGATCTGGGCGGAAATCGTCTTCGCTGCGCTCATTTTCGTGACGGTGGTAATCGCCGCACAGCTGCTGCGCGGGCGCGGGGTTCGGAAGGTCTTCATCGCCGCAATGGGCATCTGGCTGCTGCTTTCGTTAAGCCAGGAGCTGATAACGACCGTCGAATTCCTTTATGAGATCAAAGACCCGACCGTCGGCGAGATTATTTCGATTATTACATCATACATATTACCCGTTATCAAAGTCTTTCTGGGCTATGTCCTTTCCTGCGCCGTTACGGAGCTTGTGACAGAGAAAGAGCAGGTTTCTTCTCCGGTTCAGCCGGAGCCGCCGAATTTGAACCAAAGCCCGACACCGGCAAAGAACCCTAAACGATAACCGCCCGACATATTAATATAACGAGAGGTTTGCCATGACGACACTCGAATTCGTAAAAAAGCTGATGCCCTCCGCCGATCTGGGAGACGAAAGCTCGCTGCCGCCCTTTTCCGACTTTTCGACGGCCGACGGAAAATCCGGCTCCCGCCTTGACGAAGACGACGAGCTTTTCATAAACTTCGGCACGGTGCCGAGTTCATTTCCGTACAGGATGCAGGACAACTACACCCGCGAACTGACCGACCGCGAGTATGAATTCGCCGTCCTTGAAAATGAGTATCTTCGCGCCGAGTTTCTGCCCGATTACGGCGGAAAGCTCTGGTCGCTTGTCGATAAAAAGACGGGGCGCGACCTGCTTTTCGCAAATCCGGTCGTCCGCCCCTGCAACCTTGCCGTCCGCAACGCCTGGACCTCCGGCGGCGTTGAGTGGAACTGCGGATATCTGGGACATCATCCGCACACCTGCTCCCGGCTTTACACCGCCGTCACCACCTTAGGCGCGGATATCGTCAACGAAACGCAGGGGATAACCTACAAAGCCGACACCCCGGTGCTCCGCATGTACGAATACGAGCGGGTTCGCGGCGCGGTTTATCAGATGGACTTTTTCCTGCCCGACGGCTCGTCGGTGCTGCTCTGCCGGATGCGGATAGTCAACCCCAACCCGACGCCGGTGCCGATGTACTGGTGGTCGAACATGGCGGTTCCCGAATACAAAGAGGGACGGGTGCTTGTCCCCGCCGACGAGACCTATACTTCTGGCGCGGGCGGCGTCGTCAAGATAGATGTGCCGGTGTCGGAGCAGTATCCTTTTGATATAACGAGATATGTGAATCTTAATCACGCCGTCGACTTCTTCTTCAAGCTCCGCGACGACCGCCGCCGCTATGAAGCGTCGATCGACGAGGGCGGATTCGGGCTGATTCAATGCTCTACCAAGCGCCTTAAAGGCCGCAAGCTGTTTACCTGGGGACAGGGACAGGGAGGTGACCGCTGGCAGGAATACCTCTCCGGCCTCGGCTGCGACGGCAGATACATCGAGATTCAGGCGGGACTTGCCTGCTCGCAGTTTGAATCATTGCCGATGCCCGCCCGCACCGCCTGGGAATGGGTTGAAGCATACGGCGCGCTTTCGACCGACCCGTCGGTTTCATTGGGAGACGACTGGGCGGCGGCGAGAGCCGAGACGGAAACGAAGCTTGAAGCGCTCATCCCCGAAGCCGAGCTTGAAAAACTGCTGTCGGCGACAAAGCCGATGGCGCTGACGCCCGCCGCCGAGCTGCGGCACCACGGCAGCGGATGGGGCGCGCTTGAAAACCTCCGCCGGGAAAAGGCGGGGGAGGCGAACATCTCCCCGCACCTTGATTTCGGCGAAATCGGAGAAGAACAGGAGCAGTGGAAGACGCTGCTTGAAACCGACACATTCGGCGCTCGCTGCCCGAAGACGGCGCCGGAGAGCTATATTTCGGCGGGAAACCCGCTCTATCCCGCGCAGGCGTCGGGCGATTTCTGGCTTGCGAAGGCGGAAAAGGCGGCGCACACAACCGAGGAATACAGCTGGTACAGCCGCTATCAGTACGGCGTAATGCTGCTTTCAATCCGGAGATTTGCCGAAGCGAGGGCCGAGCTTGAACGCTCGATGGAGCTGAAGCCGAACCCCTGGGCGCTTTATTCGCTGGCGCGGCTTGCCGGGTTCAGAGGCGAATACGAACGCGCATCGGCGATGACCGTCGAAGCCGCCGCGATGGCGCCTGACGATATCTCGCTTGTAAAAGCGGCGCTCAAGGCGATGACCGACAGCAAAAAATATTCGTCCGTCACCCGGTTTGTTTCGGAGCTTGAACCGGAAATTGCGGCGCTGCCGCGGATACGGCTCTACCTCGCGAATGCTCTGGTCAAAACCGGCCGCATCGACGAAGCCGATGCGCTGCTGCACGACGGCGGCGGGCTTGTCGTCGCCGACATCCGCGAGGGCGAGACGAGCATCACCGAAATCTGGTACGAAATCGAAGAAGCGAAGGCGAAGCGGGAGAACCGCCCCTTCGACCGTGCGTCGGCAAAACCGCCGGTCATCTTCGACTTCCGTATGCACTGATTTAAACAGCCGAATCTGTAAACACTATGAAAAAAAGTTATCGAAGCTTCATCATAACGGCGCTGATACTGCTTTTCTGCGCCTTATCGATGCTGCTTGCGCTGCAGCGGATGGTAACGGTAAGGCGGCTTGCGGCGATATTTGTCGCCGCCGCGCTGATGCTCGTCATCAACTGGGTTCGGGTGTACAATGACCGGGAAAAGAGCGGCATTTCAAAGAAGCTGCTCGCGGCTTTCGGCGCCGCCAGCTTCATTCCCGCCGCCGCGCTTATGATTTTTGCGGCGCTGATGCTTACAAGGCTGAGCGCCTGACATAAACAAACAGAGGTAAAATAAATGAAAAAACTTGCTGATATCGGCATGATCGGTCTTGCCGTCATGGGCGAAAATCTCGCCCGCAACATCGAATCGAAGGGCTTCACCGTCGCCGTCTTCAACCGCGAGCTTGAGCGGGTCGACGAATTCACGGCGCAGTACGGAGACGGCAATTTCATCGCCGCCTATTCGCTCGAGGAGCTTGTCGCAAATCTCGCAAAGCCGCGCAAGGTCTTCATGATGATTAAAGCCGGCTCCCCCGTAGACGAAACGATAGACAGGCTGCTGCCGCTTCTTGAAAAAGGTGATATCATTATCGACGGCGGCAACAGCCACTTCCCCGACACCATCCGCCGCACCGCATATGTCGAAAGCAAGGGGCTGCTCTATATCGGCACCGGCGTTTCCGGCGGCGAGGAGGGCGCGCTTTTGGGTCCTTCTATGATGCCCGGCGGCTCTCCCGACGCATGGCCTCATGTAAAGCCGATTTTCCAGGCGATCTGCGCCGTCGCCGACGGCTCTCCCTGCTGCGACTGGGTAGGCGAGAACGGCGCCGGACATTTCGTCAAGATGGTCCACAACGGCATTGAATACGGCGACATCCAGCTCATCAGCGAGGCGTATCACATCATGCGCGATTACCTCGGACTTACCGACGACGAGATGCACGAGGTCTTCGAGGGCTGGCGCAGCTCCGACCTTTCGAGCTATCTCATCGACATAACCGCCGATATACTTGCATATAAAGACGAAGACGGCGAACCGCTCGTCGAAAAGATTCTCGACACCGCTGGACAGAAAGGCACCGGCAAGTGGACGGCCGTTGCCGCCCTCGACGAGGGAGTTCCGCTGACGCTGATCGGCGAAGCGGTATTCGCCCGCTGCCTCTCGGCTCAGAAGGAGGAGCGCGTCGAGGCGTCGAAGATTTTAGGTTCTGAAATAACCCGCTTTGTCGGCACCGACGAAGAAAAGAAGGCGTTCATCAACAGCATCAGCCGTGCGCTGCTTGCGTCGAAGGTGGTTTCCTACGCGCAGGGCTATATGCTGATGCGCGCCGCCGCCGAAAGCTACGGCTGGCACCTCAACTACGGCGGAATTGCGCTTATGTGGCGCGGCGGCTGCATCATCCGCTCGGTGTTCTTAGGCAGGATATACGACGCCTACAAAGCCGACCCGGAGCTGACAAACCTGCTTACGACGCCCTATTTCCGGGAGCTTATGGCGGGACTTATCCCCGACTGGCGGCGCGTCGTCGGCGCCTGCGTGGCGGCCGGACTGCCGACCCCCGCGTTCAGCTCGGCGCTCGCCTACTACG
>LSQX01358604.1_pt1 | contig 10063 bp, 4 predicted proteins | sample 654561 | NCBI WGS metagenome assembly LSQX01 (sample SAMN04489861, study PRJNA283612) | anaerobic digester metagenome | isolation source: 4 biogas reactors fed with cattle manure at either 37C or 55C with and... | place: Denmark: Kongens Lyngby | collected 2014
CATTCGTCTCACCCAAGAGATATCCGCCAACCATCTCAATCTTGTCGACCGCATTTTTATCGTTAACTGATAAAAGAATGGTTCCGAAAGATCTCGAAAATAAATTTTCCATCGGCAAATTGTCTCTAAATGCAAAACCGAGACGATTGCCCATTAGCATTTGAGCGACCTTTGCGGCAATTCCAAATCCACGCACGACCGACGCGGATTGAAGTTGACCGCGATCGTTAATCTGGTTGAGCGCTTTGAAAACACGGTCAACGTTGCTTTTTTTGTACATCATCGCGTCGTCTTTTGACAGCTTAATGGCGTAAAGTTTCTGACGAGGTGCAGTCAAACAAGACGATACGGCCCGATCGACAGGAATAGTGGTGACCGCAAAAGAAACGAGAGTCGGCGGAACATTGATATCATTAAAAGTCCCGCTCATACTGTCTTTGCCACCGATTGCCGGAGTCTTATAATCCATTTGCGCCTTAAATGCTCCAAGCAAAGCCATCGTCGGCTTTCCCCATGAAGATTCAGATGTCATACGCTCAAAATACTCTTGAAAAGACAACCGCGCGTTGTAAGGATTCCCTCCTAAAGCAGCAACTTTGAGAAGCGACTCAACGACCGCATGATATGCGCCGTGATAGGGACTCCACTCCGACAAGTACGGATCAAAACCATATGTCATAACGGATGCGGTTCGCGAATCGAAGTTTGCCGTCGGAATCTTAGCAATCATGCCATCCTCAGGTGTCATCTGGTATCTGCCTCCTAAAGGCATCAGTACGGATCCGGCACCAATAGAACCATCGAATCTTTGAATTAAGCCTTTTCTAGAGCATGCTTCCAGGGTGGATAATGTATTAATAATCGAACCAGCAAAAGAAGCACGATCAAAAGTCGGCAAAACGGAATCCGGATAAACATTATCCGTTGTCACCGGAACGACTTTAGAACGTGCGAATGAAGGAGCACCGTTCGTGTCGATAAAACGCCTGGGCAAATCGACGATCGTCTTAGCCTTCCAAGTCATCACCATGCGAGGCTCTTCGGTAATAGTGGCAACTTGAACCGCTTCCAAATTCTCCTCATGCGCATAAGCAAGGAAGGTTTCTTTATCTTGAGCACGAATTACAACCGCCATACGCTCTTGAGATTCGGATATTGCCAGCTCGGTACCATCCAGCCCTTCGTATTTCTTGGGCACCGCATCCAAGTCTATGGTCAGACCATCCGCCAATTCTCCAATGGCAACAGAAACGCCGCCGGCACCGAAGTCGTTGCAGCGAATAATCATCGAAGAAGCCTTCTTATTCTTGAAAAGTCGCTGAATCTTGCGCTCAGTAGGCGGATTACCCTTTTGAACCTCAGCACCACAGGTCAATACGGACTTCTCATCGTGCGCTTTTGATGAGCCGGTTGCACCGCCAATACCATCTCGACCGGTGCGACCGCCGAGTAAAATGACGATATCTCCAGCAGACGGTCGTTCACGAACAACATTTCCTTCAGGAGCAGCAGCAATAACTGCACCAATTTCCATGCGCTTCGCCACATATCCGGGATGATAAATCTCATCGACTTGACCGGTGGCCAGACCAATTTGATTGCCATAGGCACTATATCCTGCCGCAGCAGTACGTACTATCTTCTTTTGAGAGAGCTTGCCGGGCAACGTCTGCTCAGTAGGTACCGTCGGATCGCCTGCCCCGGTCACGCGCATGGCCTGATAGACATAGGAGCGCCCAGACAGCGGGTCGCGAATCGCGCCACCCAAACACGTTGCAGCTCCACCGAAAGGCTCAATCTCCGTCGGATGATTATGCGTTTCATTCTTGAACATCAACAGATATTTTTCGGTGCCGACAGCGGTTTCAACATCAACCTTGATGGAGCACGCATTTATCTCCTCCGAGACATCTAAATCTTGAAGGAATCCGTCTTTTAACAATAACTTCGTCGCCATGGTGGCCATATCCATGAGACACACAGGCTTCGAAGACAACCTCTCCCCATAATACCGAGATCTTTCTGAAAGATACATGTCATAGGTGCTTTTTATTTCTTTGGCTACAACTGAATCCTCAGGAATTTCAATAGACTCCAAAGTCGTTAGAAAAGTAGTATGCCGACAGTGGTCCGACCAATAAGTATCTAAGACACGAATTTCTGTCACCGAAGGATCACGATTCTCCTTAATGAAAAAGTCGCGAGTAAATGTAAGATCATCGACCGACATGGCTAGTCCCATGTCATTTTTTAATTGAAACATCTCTGTGTCGGACTTCTCGCGAAATCCTTCCATAATCGATACATCTTCAGGCATGTCCAGATCTTCGAGCAAGGAAACCGGCATATCGAGCGAAGCGGATCGGGACTCGACCGGATTAATCAAAAATCGGCTGACCTTATGCTTTGCCTCTTCATCCATATCTCCATAGAAAGCATATATCTTAGCGGTTCGAATCAGAGGCGGTTCACCGACCGTCATAATCTGAACACACTGAGCAGCAGAATCGGCGCGCTGATCATATTGACCGGGAAGCGATTCAACCGCAAGCACAAAACACGCATCGTTAAGATCGGGATCAGTCTCATAAAGTGTGTCCACCGGTGGTTCTGAAAAAACGATATTTTCCACCAAGTCTAACTCTTCTCGGCTCATTCCGGACACATCATAGCGGTTAATTATGCGGACGCGTTCAACACCCGGAAGTGATAAATCTGAACGGATATCTTTCAATACTTGATTGGCCTCAACCGCAAATAAAGGCTTCTTTTCCGAGAACAGTCTTATGACCTGATCGCAATTACTCATTCATTTCCTCCACCGCTGTTGTCGCGATTATTAATGATGTTCAATAGCAAAGTGGCATGATCCTTGAGAAACTTCTTAAGTCCCTCCGCATCTAGAGATCCATGGCTCAGTCTTGCCTGATCGTAAAGCTGATCACAAATGATGCGCGCAGAATCTTCCGCTTCGTCTTTTTCGACAAGATCAAGAAGTCGAACGACGAGCGGATGGTCAGCGTTGAGAACCAGATCCTTTTTCTCGGGGAACATATCGTCAAGATTTCCGTACGGATCGTCTTCACCGCTCTTTTTCATTTTCTCGAATTGCTTCTTCATCTCAGCCATGCGACGAGATTCTTCGGTCTCTCGAATAAACGCGGGAAAAGAATCCACACCCAATGACATGACTTCAACATCAAGCTTCGGCTCTTGAACCAATGACTTAAATCGCTCCACCAAATGAGTGTACGCCTCATCTTTGTGTGATTCACCATCAAACTCCGCGTCGACACGCATAAAGCGTTTGGCGGGCATTTTATATTCCATAAACGAAATGAAGTTGTTATCGATTTCATGGTCAAGAACAACAACAGGATAGCCCTTCTGTGTTGCAATCTCAACATATGCCGCCTGCTTGTCGGCAGACTGAGTATATCTGATGGCATCATGTTTTTCGGTAAGCTCGTCGTATGTGAGATACTTTCCTTCAACGGTCTTAAAAAGCATGAAGGACTTTGCCTTTTCGAAAAACTTATCTTCCTTCATCATGCCGTACTTGACGAATACGCCAATGTCATCCCAGTACGATTCATAGTCTTCACGTTGCTTCTTGAACAGTGTAGATAATTTGTCGGACACTTTTCGGATGATATGAGAGGAAAGCTTTTGCACATATGTATCTTGCTGAAGCGCAGAACGAGAGACATTAAGCGGTAAATCAGTACAATCCAAACAGCCTCTCAGTAAAAACAAGAAATCAGGAATAATCTCTTCAATGTTATCGGCAACAAATACTTGTTGGTTATAGACTTTTATGCGCCCGTCAAGCGTCTGATAAGCATTGTCCGTCTTCGGAAAGAACAAGATGCCTTGCAATGTAAACGGATAATCAAGATTCAAATGAATCCAGAAGAGCGGGTCCCTAGGATCTGAAAACACCTGATGATAAAACGAAATATATTCTTCATCCGTGCAGTCCTTCGGCGCCTTCTGCCAAAGCGGAGCCACCGGATTAATTCTGTCCGGAGCATATTCGGACACGCTAATTTCTTCGTCTTTATCAGAGGCTTCTTTGGCGCGTTTCTTTTGCGCTTTATCATGCTCATCTTTGCGCTTCAAGTCAGAATAAAACAGCGGATACGGCAAAAAGGAGCAATACTTTTCGAGTATACTTTTGATTTTTAGAGCATCGAACAACTTCTTAGCTTCATCGGACAAATATAACGTGATCGAAGTGCCTCGATTCGTTCTTTCAGAGTCCGAAACGGTATACTCCATGCCGTCTTCAGATTCCCACTTAACGGGCTTCTCTCCATCAATGTACGAAAGGGTATCAATGACCACACGATCTGCAACCATAAATGCAGAGTAAAAGCCGAGTCCGAAATGGCCGATAATAGAATTCTCTGAACCGCCTTTTTCCTTGAATTTCTCAACAAAGTCCATGGCTCCTGAGAATGCAATCTGGTTAATATATCGATCAAGCTCATCCGCTGTCATGCCGATGCCTTGATCCTCAATAACCAATATCCCCTTCTTCTCATTAAACGACACTTGAATCGATAGTGGGTCTTCGTCGACTATCTTGGTTTGCCCCAAATTGACAAGCCGATTCAGCTTAGTCGTTGCGTCCGCGGCATTGGACACGAGTTCCCGCACAAAAATATCGTGATCTGAATACAACCACTTTCGAATGATCGGGAAAATGTTTTCTGTGGTAACGGTGACTTTTCCTGTTCTGGTACTCATAGTATCAGCCTCCAAACATTTTTTATTTGCAAGCCCAAATGGCTTATTGACGTGTCGTATGGTCGGATTGCCTAGATTGAATATAAAAATCGACAATTTCCTTATAATACTGAGCAACGGATTGCAACTTCGAAGATGAAGCAGAATAAAACTCAAATTCAGAGATGCTCTTGATCGGAAGAATATCAAAAGGTGAGCTTGTCACAAAAACGGCAAAATCTTTACCTTCGCGACGCGCTCGACCTTGTAATTCGACCAAATCGGACAAGGCAAACGTTTTCTCTTGGTAATGAAGCCCGGCGTGAAGCATGGCTTTAAGAACGTATTTCCGCGTAATCCCAATTAAGATGCAATCTTCAGATGGCGAATACACCGTCTGATCGAAAAGAACGAAAAAATTCGAACGACTACCTTCAGTAATTTTTTGCGCATGATCACATAACAATACTTCATAAGGCATGCCGAATGGTGTCTCTTGTTTAAAAGCAGCTGCGACAGCCGCCTTATAATCTCCGCGGAAAACCTTGATTTGAGGCTCAATCCGCTCCCATTCCAGTACAGAAGAAACTATTCCTTCTTGATAAATAGATGACGGAGGATAAGATGCATCTGAAAGATGGACTAAAGTCTTAGAGTTCGTCAGTACAATTCGAAGGTTTCCCTCGGTCACCTCAGGCTCAACCTCTCTCATGAGCTTCGTCGCTTGCTCATAGAGCTGCTCAGAATCAAAGGCAAAATTCTCTTTCCCCGCAACTGATTCATGTAAACGAAGCATATGCGCTTCGAAAAATATCATGATTTGTGACTTAAATCGAATCGACTCATAATAAATTATATCATCGGTCGGCTCAAGAAGCGCTCTGCCCTCTGCCGAGTCAAAACGTACGGCATGTCCATCAATATAGCAAATATCGCCAAGTGGTTTTTCAAGCATTCGAACAGCCATAGAAATCCTTTCAACAAGAGACATAAAACAATTTACTGATTTGCATTATATGATTTTACCCCAGAGTGTCAACAGCGTAAAGCATTCCAAAGGCTATTAGGTCTGAATAACTCTCAGGATCTTATAATTTCGACAAATGATTGATAGCCGAGAATACGTAAAATGTATCTGAAGGCTCATAAGCAACACTCGCCGGCCGTCGGAAGAAGACGCGGCCGAAAACGCGATAAAGTCGATATGTACTCCATAAATTCTACATTTTTTCCTGATCAAAACTGCATCGATTGTTCTTCGATTTTTTCAATATAGTCAAACAACGACATACTGTCTTCCAAGTCAATCGAAATATCTTTCGGATCAATCATTGAAATAGAGCATTCGAAGTCAATAATATTATTTTCACTGTAGCCGTCATCTATGCGAAGTTTACCATCTTTAAACGTCGTCTCAGATTTGCCGTCGGTCAAAGCACCCGTCACTTCTATTACAAAGCCGTTCTCGCCTCCAAAAGACAAAACAGCTTCAAAGTTATCGCCCATTTTATCCTTAGTATCCCACTCCATTTCAAAAGTCGCGCTTAAATACTCTTCTTTTCGTTCTCCATCGATGAATACTTCAATTTCTCTTTTAAAAACACCTCGTTCAAAAGACTGCTCCCAATCCATGCCTAGCTCAACTTCTTCGCCTTCTGCGCTCAGCGTTAGGATGGCGGAGATGTCGTCGGTTGGGTTATTCTTGCCACCGAGCAGCATTTCAAATTCGATTGCAAGATCTCCACTTTCACCTACCATGGACAACTCAAATTCATCCACGGAAATTATTCGAACAAAATCATTCCTGTCAACATAGTAGGTGATGATGATGTCTCCCTTTATCTTGATTCCACTGAACACATCAAATGCACTGTCAAAGGCCTCTTGACTGGTCTCGAGTTCGTATCCCTGATACATGTAACCCATACTGTCGAAAAACCCCTGCTTATATGCACCCAACGCATCTTGCAAATAATCATTTGCGTCGTCTTCTGAAATCACGTAAGACATCGCATCCAGTTTATATCTTTTGCCATTTATCTTTTCAGTAACCGATTTTCCATGAGAAAATTCTGCAAAATCCTCTAAGAACTTTGCCTCTCGATAATACGCCGCAACCTCATCCAAATTCTTTCCCCCAGCCTCGGATTTTCCAAAAAACATATCCAAAGCTTCGTCGATATAATCTGACGGCAATGACGGCTCCGTCCCAAGTTCCTCAATATCATCAGCAAATGTATCAGGATCTATGGTAAGAAACGTCGCATCATTAAATAATTCCGGAAATGAAATAGCAATTAGCTCTCGCGAAATATACATCAAATTGTCATCATAGACCTGAGTACCATTATCAAAAAGCATTTCGAAAAGCGCCTTCTCCGCCTCGGCATCATATAAGACAGATATATCCGCACCAACACCTTCCGATTCAACAGAAAACTCGTACTCAACCGCTTGATCCGCATATTTACTCATGTCAATTAATTGCATATCGCTTTTGTCAGAAAAAGTTCTGCCAAGCGACACCTGTAAATATCTCTCCGGATTAACTAACTTCAGAAACTTATAGCGCAAAATAATCCCAAGGCCGACGATTAATGCAACGCAAATGACAATTGCTATCACAGCAATGAAACCTTTATTCTCAGATTTATTCTTTCTCGAAGGATCTGCCACGGCGTGATTCGAAATCTTTTCAGCATCGCCTTCAGTCGTCGAATTATCAACAGAAACTGGACTAATCGGTACGAAAACCGTATTTTCTTCCTGTTCCAAAGTCTCATTATTCATAATAACTTCATCGGAATTATCTTGATCCGTGTCCAAAGCAATCAACTTCTCGCCGCACGATTCGCAATAAGTCGCATCCGTAGAATTTTCAAAATTACATTCCGAACAAATCATTATAGACCCCCTGCCAGAACATCTTCTATTCGTCAAAGAAATATTTTCTATTATACCAGAGAAACTATTGGAATATATTTGTATTCCTCTGTAGTCAGCGTGTCCAAGAGAATAATCCTCTTGTTTATACTGCCAAATCACTGTGTCCGTTCTTTTGACTGCAACTGCATTAAATCAATTCAAAAAAATAAATCCGCCCCAAAAGACTGCGAATATTTTGTTCAATTGGTTAAATATATTGATCCCATTAACGCTTTATGCATAAAATGATTATTATCAGAAGTTCTTGTATTAATATAGGCATAAATATAGAATGGATATTGACTCGTATTATTACTTCTGATAATATTCAGATATTTATTCGTCAAGATTAATATTTATGCATAAATGGAGGACAATATGACTAAAGAAAAAATTTTACTTGCTTATTCCGGTGGTCTGGATACTTCTATTATCATTCCGTGGTTGCTTGAGCACTACGATTGTGAAGTTATTGCTATGGCCGGCGAAGTCGGAATTGGCATTGACCGTCAATTCTTGATTGACAAGGCACTCAAGTGTGGTGCAAGTGCATGTTTTGTTGAAGATATTTCTGAAGAATTTATTTCTGACTTTGTTATTCCGACGATGAAGGCGGGCGCTGTTTACGAAGGCAAGTATTTGCTTGGCACATCTTTTGCGCGTCCCGTCATCGCAAAAAGAATGGTTGAAATTGCAAAGCGAGAGGGTTGTACCGCCATTGCACACGGTTGCACCGGAAAAGGCAATGACCAAGTACGTTTTGAGTTAACGATTAAGGCATTGGCTCCTGAGATGAAGATTATTGCTCCTTGGCGGATTTGGGATATTAAGTCACGTGACGAAGAAATCGACTATGCCAACGCACGTGGCATACCGGTTCCTGTTACCAAAGAAGATAACTACTCCATGGACGAGAATCTTTGGCACCTCTCTCACGAAGGTATGGATCTTGAAGACCCTGCGAATGAGCCCAATTATGATAGGATACTGAAACTTATGACATCTCCCGAAAAGGCTCCGGATGTTGCTGAGTATGTCGAGATCGAATTCATTAAGGGTACACCGGTTAAAGTCAATGGCAAGTCTGTTGACGCGGTATCTATGATCAAGACTCTTAATGAAATTGCCGGACGTAATGGTGTCGGAATTGTTGATATGGTTGAGAACCGTTTGGTCGGCATGAAGTCCAGAGGCGTTTACGAGACCCCCGGCGGCACTGTCCTTTATGCAGCACATCGTGAACTTGAGCTTTTAACGCTGGATCGCGAGACACTACACTATAAGGATTTGGTTGCAATTCGTTTTGCTGAGTTGGTTTATTACGGACAGTGGTTTCATCCTTTGCGCGAGGCGCTTTCGGCGTTTGTCGAGCAAACACAGCAAACCGTAACGGGAACCGTTAAATTGAAGTTATACAAGGGCAACTGTTTGCCTGCGGGAACTACATCTCCCTTTTCTCTTTATGACGAAGAGATTGCCACGTTTGCAGAGGATGATGTTTATGATCAAGCAGATGCCGGTGGATTTATCAATTGCTTTGGTCTACCGACTAAGGTAGTCGCTCAGATGAAGAAACGCAACGAATTACTCTGATTACAGGAGAATGACTACGTGAGTAAACTAATGTGGAGCGGTCGCTTCAAAAAACAACTCGAAGATAATGTGAATGCACTCAATGCTTCTTTACGCTTTGACAGCAGAATGTATGCTCAGGATATCCGAGGAAGCATTGCGCACTGCCAAATGCTGGGAAAGCAGGCCATCATTTCTTCGGAGGAGGCCTTGACCATTGAGCATGGACTGAACTCAATCAAAGATGATATCGATTCCGGTGCGCTGACATTCGACTCAAACGCTGAAGACATTCATATGTTTGTCGAAGAAGAGCTGACAAAGCGTATCGGCGATGCGGGAAAGAAACTCCATACCGGCAGAAGTCGAAATGATCAGGTTGCACTGGATCAGCGACTCTATCTACTGGATGCCTTGGCTCATATTCGCGTTCAAATTATAGATCTATATCGTGTCATCTTGGATAAGGCTCGCGACAACATCTATACCTATATGCCGGGCTACACGCACTTACAACGTGCACAGCCGGTCACCTTTGCACACCATCTTTCGGCATACTTACAGATGCTGCAAAGAGATATCGGCCGAATCGATGATGCTTCAAAAAGAATGTGCGTCTCCCCTCTCGGCTCGGGCGCGATGGCTGGTACAACATATCCCTTTGATCGCGAGTTTGTCGCAGAGGCATTAGGCCTTTCCGATATTACTCATAACAGCATGGACGGCGTCAGTGATCGAGATTTCGCTATCGAAGCAACATCTGCTCTATCGATTCTCAGCATGCATATTTCTCGCTTTTCTGAAGAGATTATTCTTTGGTCGAGCCAAGAATTCA
>LSQX01115408.1_pt1 | contig 10062 bp, 12 predicted proteins | sample 654561 | NCBI WGS metagenome assembly LSQX01 (sample SAMN04489861, study PRJNA283612) | anaerobic digester metagenome | isolation source: 4 biogas reactors fed with cattle manure at either 37C or 55C with and... | place: Denmark: Kongens Lyngby | collected 2014
TAACTGAAGTTCATACTGATGTGAAATGCGTACCGATGTGCCGTGTTCGCTATTGACAGCAAGAGCGAACTCGTTATATAATATAAGTGAAATGATGATTGGCCAAGGCTGCTAGGCCAGTTGTCGGCAAGATGTTGGACTTGACGGGAGAGCCTATCTATTCAGGGAGGTTGAGATTGTGGTTCGGCACCTATCTGATGCTACCTTTGAAAACGATGTCCTGCAGCAGTCCGGTGTAGTCCTGGTGGACTTCTGGGCACCTTGGTGCGGCCCCTGCCGCATGGTAGGGCCCATTGTGGACGCTTTGGCCGAAGAATACGCGGGGAAAGCAACCATTGCGAAGCTGAACGTTGATGAGAACCAGATGACGGCGATGAAGTACGGCGTTATGAGCATCCCTACTATGATGATATTCAAAGACGGCGAGCCGGTAGATAAGATTGTGGGGGCAGCGCCGAGACAGATCATCGCTGCTAAACTGGATCAATATCTAGATGGGGAAGCTTGAGGAGCTGCAAACTGACGGCAGCTGCAGCAGCATTAGGCATGCTTTTTGAGGGGGCGGGGTTTCCGCCCTTATCTTTTTGCAACAATCCCGCACCATCGACATAGGATAGGACTGTTGAAATGGGCGGAACAGAGTCCCATAGAGCCAGAGGTACAGGGGGTTTGGGCAGATGACTCAAGGCGGTCGGATTAAGCGGGTCTTCCCAGCAAGCAATACAGGCGTTGGTTTTTACTCGTTCTTTGACTACATTGCCGGCCCGGAGATCAGCCGGGTCTACATACTGAAAGGGGGGCCGGGAACCGGCAAATCAACATTGATGAACAAGATAAGTAATGAAGCCCTTGCCAGGGGCCTTGACGTAGAATTCCACCACTGCTCATCTGATCCCGCGTCTTTGGACGGCATTGTGGTTCCCGCGGTGAGGACGGCTTTGCTGGACGGCACCAAGCCCCATATCTATGACCCCAAATTTCCTGGTGCGGTAGATGAGATCATCAACTTGGGAGAGTACCTGAATGCCGGGGGTTTGAGGGAGCATTCCCAGGAGATTCAGGCTGTCAACCTTGAAGGCAGTCGCCGCTTCCGCAGTGCCTACCGCTACCTGGAGGCAGCGCGGCTGGTATATGAGAATCTTGAAGAGAAGATCAAGGGAATGCAGGATTGGGGCTGGGTCAACCAAGAGTCAGACCGCCTGTGTAAGGAGATCTTCCGAGATATGCCGGTTGCGGGCAAGTTGGGAAGGCAGCGGCACTTATTTATCTCGGCTTTCACTCCCGACGGGCCCAAGACCCATATAGACTCCCTGCCAGGGCCAAATACCAGCATTGTGATGATCAAGGGACAGCCGGGGACAGGGAAATCCACTCTCTTGGGCAAACTGGCAACTGCAGCAGTGGAGCGGGGCTGCGGCGTAGAGATCTACCACCACCCGGTGGATCCTGCTAAGCTGCAGCATGTCCTGATTCCTGAGTTGGACGTTTTGGCTGCCGCCAGTACTGAGATGTTCCCCTTCTCCATTGATAGGCAGTGTCCCATCATTAACTTGGACTACGGCCTAGATGCCGACAAGGTCAACCGCTATCAAAGGGAGCTGGAAATTGACCGTCAGACCTTATATCAGCTGATCAATACAGCCGTCTCCTTGATTGGCAAGGCCAGGGAAGGCCATAGGGAGCTGGAAAAGTACTATGAACCCAATATAGATTTTGCGGGCCTGGACCGCTTGGCTGAAAGGCTGTTAGCGGAGATCTTCGCAAGCTCCTAGCCCCCGGGTCAGGGGATGCAGCTGCCGGCAGGATTAACGCGCTGAAAGGTGAACCCTTTCACACAGCAGGGAGGCGGTAACATGTTTTGGAGAAGTGGTTGGCCCGCGTCTTGTAGAGTGTTGATTCTTCTTGCAGCATTACTGCTGGCTGCCGGAACCTGGGCTCAAGCAGATGAGCTCATTATTCATTTTATCGATGTCGGCCAGGGCGATTCCATTTTGATTCAGACACCGGCCGGGGCCAATATCCTGGTAGATGCCGGGGAGGCCTGGGCTGGGACTCAGGTGGTGGTGCCTTACCTGGAGAAGCTGGGGATTGAGGCATTGGACATGGTAGTCATCACCCATCCCCATTTTGATCATATTGGCGGCTTGATTCCGGTTCTAGAGACATTTCCTGTGGGACAAGTCCTGGCCGATGGCCAAATCCATACCAGCCGGACATATGAAGACTTACTGATCTTGATCGACCGCAAGGCGATTCCTTTTCGCCTAGCCCGAGCGGGAGATAGGCTGGATATACAAGGCCTCGATGAAGTCTTAGTCCTGAATCCCCGGGAACCCTTTTTGAAAGGGCTGAACAATAACTCTGTGGTGCTGGCCTTAACCTACGGTATGACCAGTGTTCTCCTGACCGGCGATATTGAAGCCGAAGGTGAACAGAGGATTTTAGCAGGGGATCTGATTACTACGGCGAATATTCTGAAAATAGCCCACCACGGCAGCAATACCAGCAGCACGATAGAGTTCTTGGAGGCAGTACAGCCGGAGATAGCGATTATCTCAGCAGGCGCAGACAACAGGTATGGTCATCCCCACCCTGAGGCGCTGCTCAATCTGGAAGCCGTGGACAGTAAGGTTTTCCAAACAAGTATAGTGGGTACCATTATGGTGGTCAGTGATGGCATGTCATACCGGATTGTTGTTGATGATTAGGATGTTTTGCGGTCATTAGAGAAGAGGCCCCGGGGGAGTGGAATGATGTCAGTGGTGAGGCTGGTAGCTACCGTCGATCGGATTGAAGGGGAGTATGCTGTGCTGCTTGTGCCCATAGGTGAGCAGGAAACCGCTGTTGACTGGCCGGTGTCTCTGCTTCCTTCCGGAGCTGGGGAAGGAAGCAAGATCAAGTTTAGCTTGAGTAAGGATGAGGATGAGGAGGCTGCGGCCCGGCAGCGGGTGGCTAACCTCTTGAAGAAACTCACCGAGGGAACTAGATAAAGCTGTGTCATTTTTTGGAGCTTTCGGGAGTGATGTGATTTTGTATTTGACCATAACGAGAAGATTGCGGGAGGCGGGGTTTAGGGCAACTCCCCAGCGGATCGCGATCTACATGACGCTGGCCCAGACCAAAGAGCATCCTTGTGCCGAGCTGGTGTATGAGCAGCTCCACGATGAGTTTCCCACTCTGAGTTTGAACACTGTCTACAAGACGCTGCAGACCTTTGAGGAGCTGGGCCTGGTGCGCCGGCTGGATACCGGCGAAGGTATGTGCCGCTATGATGCCAACCCTTCACCCCATGTCCATCTGGCATGCAGAGCCTGCGGCCAAGTGTTCGATATTGATTATGACGGCGGCCATATTCTGGAGGAAATGGCTCACTATGTGGAAGCACACGGCGGCCATGAAGTGTGGGACTTGAACCTGATCCTTTACGGCTATTGCCGGGCTTGTGCCAATCAGAAAGTCTGTTCCAACTAGTGGAGCTTGCAGCTTTCGGGTACACATGAATCAGATTGCACTACAGAGGGTGGGAACGCAAAACACTCGGTGATACAAATATGAACCGCAGAAGGCCCAAGGCCTGGTGCTCCTTCTGCGGTCATATATCTCGGCAAGGTCTCTCAGTTCTTGATAGAAAGCCTCGCCTAAGTGTCAGTCTTCGCCAGTCAGTTTTTGCAGGAGATGGGCGATGTTCTCCCGGACCCTAAGGGTTGCTTCTTGATCGAGTTCATAGGGTCGAGAGGGATCGCCGGCGGCTCGCAGGATATCGCCTTCTTGGGCAGACCCCACACTCGCGTAAGGTACTGCAGCCAACTCATCTGGTTGGCAGCGGGACAGCAAGATGACGGTGTCCCCTTCGATTAAATCGACACTATACAAGGGTGCTTGCATAGTGTCGATTTTCTTGGTCTCGACCTCTTTTAGGCTGGAGGTTCCTTGGACCTCTAAGGGGATTCTTAAAGTGCAGCCTCCCCAAATGAGGCTAATGCCTGCTGCCAAAACTATTAGCCGCCGGTACTGCTCAGGGAAGTTGCCACAGCTCATCACGGGCCTCCTTTAGAGAGGCACGGCTGGTGATTTAACTTCAATCAGTCTAGTTCCCCGCAGCAGCCTTGAACTCCTGCTGGGCCTGCTACCGGCATCTGCGGCAGCAGGTGCACTGATAGACCTTATCCAGCGTGGTCTGCATATTGTCCAACCTGTTGTTGATCTCCCGCAGCAGGCCGTACCGTTCACATGCCATCTCCGGGTAAAAGGCGGCTGCCAGGGCATTGGCGTTATCATAACGCACTGGGTACATAGTTTCACCTCCATCCATTGATTTACATCTTTGTTGGATGTTAGTTCACTATATGTGCTTTGATGGACCCAGGTGCCCTGAGGAAGGCGTCTTAGCCTCAAAAGGGGATCTCAGTCCTAGACTACTTCTCCGAAGACTCTCTGTCTCTAGTCTTTCTTGCCTGAGCTTGGAGATTTTTCAACTCTTGCTCATCAAACAAGTACTGTTCCTGGCAGAAACGGCAGGTGAGCTCGGCCCTTCCCTGCTCCCGGATGAGATCCTCCAACTCCTCGGCTCCAAGTGCGATCAGTGCTGCTTCACACCGCTCTCGCGAGCAGGTACAGCTGAACCGAAGGGGCAGCCGATGCAGATACTTTGGCTGTAGGTCGCCTATGGCCTGTTCAATGATGTCTTCCGGTGTGCTGCCGCTGTCGATCAGGCTGCTGACGGGGGGCAAGTCCCTGATCATATGCTCCAGCATGACGGCAATACCCTCACTGGCTTCCGGCAGCAGCTGCAGAATCAAGCCGCCGGCTGCCTGCACTCCGCCGTCGACTCCCACTAGTACGCCCAAGGCAACAGCCGAAGGGGTCTGTTCCGACTGGGCAAAATAGTTGGCAAAGTCTTCGGCGATCTCGCCGCTAACCAGGGGCACACCGCCCCGATAAGGTTCACCAAGGCCCAGATCCCGGATAACCCACAGGTGCCCGTTGCCGACCGCGGCCTTGACATTGAGTTTGCCGTTCTCGGCCAGGGGAAGATCGACATAGGGGTTCTGGACATATCCCCTGAGGTTCCCTTCACCATCGCTGTCAGCTGTTATCTGCTCCAAGGGGCCATCGCCTATGATCTGAATGGTCACCTTTTCCTTGCCTTTCTGCATGGCCCCAATCATGGCAGCGGCAGCCATGGTTCTGCCCAGGGCCGCACTGGCCAGCGGCCACATCTGATGCCTCCGGACTGCTTCGTCAATGACTCCAGTAACAACAGCAGCCAATGCCCGGACTTGACCGTTGGCAGCAGTTGCCTGTACTACATAGTCTTTTGTATTGGTCTCACACAGCTGTGCATTAAGATTTTTCAATCTAGCTACCTCTCTCTCACAATGCCCAATACCAAGAGATTTCCTGACTTATTTCATCCAGTATTGTACCACACAGCCTCACGGAAAGTAATCGGTTAACTTATTGTGAAATCTATCACGGATCGGTTGTCCTCTGTGGGGGCCCATGGTATCATGGGATTGTGAAAAAAGGTACGAGCTTAGGGAAAGAGGGCTTGATATGCTCACCATCGCTGTTTGTGTAGGCAGTTCCTGCCATCTGAAGGGCTCCTATGAAGTGATTGCCCGCTTTCAGGCTTTGATCCGCCAATGGGAGCTGCAGGAATCGGTGGAGCTGAAGGGTGTTTTCTGTATGAACCACTGCACTGGAGAAGTGTCTGTCAGGATCAATGACGATCCGGCAATTGCTGTTCCCGTCGACGGCGTAGAGGAGGTCTTCCGGCAAGAAGTCTTGCCGAGGCTGGGGGTGAGCTAGTGGGGGTTTTGACCACATTGGAAACTGAGTGCAAAGACTGCTACAAGTGCGTACGGGCTTGCCCGGTCAAGGCTATCAAGGTTAATACAGGCCATGCCCAGATCTGGGAAGAGCAGTGCATTCTAGATGGCCGCTGCATCAGCGTCTGTCCCCGGCAGGCCAAACAGGTCAGAGATGATCTGCCGGCTGTTCAGGCTATGCTGGCTGAGGGAGAGACGGTAGCGGTAAGCATCGCCCCCTCTTATGTCTGTGCATTCGATGTGCCCGACCCAGGATGTCTGGTGACTGCTCTGCGCAGGCTGGGATTCGCCTATGTGTCCGAGACTGCCGTTGGGGCAGATGCAGTAGCTGCAGCCCATATCCAGTATCTGCGGGAGGATCCCAACGCCAAGCTGGAACCGAGGATCACCAGCTCCTGCCCTACTGTGGTAAACCTCATTGAAAAGCACTACCCAGAGGCTATCAGGTTCCTGGTGCCGGTTGTCTCGCCTATGGTAGCCCATGCCCGGCTCCTGCACAGCCGCTGCGGCCCCCAGGTGAAAGTGGTATTCATCGGGCCGTGTGTCGCCAAGAAAGCAGAGGCCGAAGAGGCCCAGTTTGCGGGGGACATCGCCGCAGTGCTCACCTTTGCCGAGCTGGAAAGGTGGCTGGAGCAGGAGAACATCAATCCCGCTGACCTGCCGCCGGAACCGTGTGACACCCTGGGTTCCAGATGGGCGAAGCTCTTTCCCTTGGCGGGCGGCCTGCTGCGCACCGCCGGCCTCAGCAGCGATCTGCTGGCAGAGCGGATGGCCACAGTGACGGGCATCGATGAATGCAAGTCCCTCATCAGCCATCTGTGCAGCGGCAATGACCTAGCGCTTGACTTGATAGAAATGTTGGCCTGTGAAGGCGGCTGTATTGACGGCCCCTGCATGGTGGATTCTGCTGAAACCATAGCTCGGCGCCAGCGGATGGTTAAATACGTGAAAGGTGCTTCTGGTTCAACATCCCAGGGAACTGGCCACGATACTGGCCCAGTCCGGGATGTGCAGGAAACTGGCGCAGCCGCCGCCCTGGAGGCTGCCGAGAGCAGTGAGGCTGCTGGCGGGGCTTTCCCTGGATGGCTGCTTAGGACCTATGCAGATAGAAAAATCCGCCTTCCGGAGCCATCGGAAGAAGAGCTGCAGCAGATTCTCGCCGCCATCGGCAAGCGGGAACCGGCAGATGAGCTCAACTGCGGAGCCTGTGGATACGATTCTTGCCGGGATAAGGCCCGGGCCGTTTACCAGGGAGTAGCCGAAAGCGAGATGTGTATGCCCTATATGCGGGCCAAAGCCGAGTCCCTGGCCGACGTAATTATTACATCGACACCCAACGGGATTATGGTGGTAGATGATCAATTGTCCATTTTGGCACTAAACCCCGCTGCTGAGAGCATGTTCAGGTGCCGTGCTTCAGATTTCCTCCATCAGCCCCTGGCCCAGCTGATACCTACAGACAGCTTCAACCGGGCGTTGCAGCATCGACAGCTGATCAAGGAATCCAGGGAGTATCCGGAACACGGTCTGATTGTCAGGCAGTACATTTTCACCCCGGAAGACCAAGATGTCGTCATCGGCATCTTCACAGATATAACTGCCGAGAAACAGCGCCAGGATGAGCTTGACCGCCTCAAGGCAACCACCCTGGAGCGGGCTCAAGACGTGATTAACCGCCAGATGCGGGTGGCGCAAGAGATCGCCGGGCTTTTGGGAGAGACCACTGCTGAAACCAAGGTCCTGTTGTCTCAACTGATGCGCTTGATACAGGATGGTGATAACCCATGACGCAGTCAACTGCAGCTGAGCTTTTGCATACGCCTGAATACATCATTGAGACAGGGACTGTGTCCCTCAACAAACACGGCGAGGAACTTTGCGGAGATAATGTGGTCATTGCCCGCAGGCCCGATTCTGTAATTATGGTGCTTTCTGATGGCCTGGGAAGTGGAGTCAAGGCCAATATCCTAGCTACTCTGACCACAAAGATAGCCGCAACCATGCTGGAGATGGGTGCCTCTTTGGAAGAGGTAGTGGAGACTGTGGGTCACAGCCTGCCCGTCTGCCAGGTTCGGGACTTGGCATATTCCACCTTCACCATCTTGCAGATCTTCTCCGACGGCAGGGTGTATCTGGCTGAATTTGACAATCCGGCAGTATTCTACCTCCACCGGGGTGAGCTGACCGAGATCCCCAAAACTGAGCGCTATATCGGTGACAAAAAGGTTAAAGAAGCCAGGTTCCAAGCTGAAATCGGCGATTTTCTGGTGGCGATTTCCGATGGTGTTGTCCACGCCGGCATTGGCGGAGTTTTGAACTTGGGATGGCAGTGGTCCAATGTAGCTCGTTTTCTGGAGAAAACCGTAGGCCGGGAGCGGAGCGCGGCTAGTGTAGCGCAGCGCCTGGCAGATGTCTGTCAACATCTCTATGCTGGAAAGCCGGGGGATGATGCTACTGTCACAGTGGCCTACATCCGCCGTCCCCGCCATCTGACACTGGCAGTCGGGCCCCCTAAGCGGCGTCAAGATGATGCCCGCATGGCCAAACTGCTGGCCAGGGCGCCGGGTAAGCGGGTTGTCTGCGGCGGTACCACCAGCAATATCATTGCCAGGGAGTGGAAGGCTCCCTTGGAGGTGGATCTGCGCTACTGCACTCCCAAGGTACCTCCCCTAGGCCGGATGCCCGGCGTGGATTTGGTGACCGAAGGAATCATCACCATCTCCACCGCCTTAGAAAAATTGAAAGCGTTGTACGAAGGCCGAGCAATGGCTGAGATTCTCACCGGCGAAGACGGAGCCAGTCTCCTGGCTAAGCTCTTGTGGGAGAGCGACAGTGTTCATTTCCTGGTGGGCAGAGCCATCAATCCGGCCCATCAGAATCCCGAACTGCCTTTGGGATTGGCTTTGAAGGAACAAGTGATCAATGAACTCACCCACTGCATAGAAAGAGCCGGCAAGGAAGTGCAGGTAACATCGTTCTAGGATAAGCCTGCCGCAGCGCTATACAGTCAGAAAGGATGATACCAGTGGCCAAGGTCTTGCGTATGGAACACGAACACACCAGTGACAACATGGGAGCTCACCAAGAGCACAGCTTTGAAAAAGTCAATGAGATAATCGCCCAATACAAAGGGCAAAGATCCGCGTTGATCTCCATCTTGCAGAAGGTCCAGGAGGAATACCGGTACTTGCCTGAGCAGATTCTCACTTACATTGCGACGGCTTTGGACATGTCGCCGGCTACAGTCTATGGAGTGGCAACTTTCTATGCCCAATTCTCTCTGGATCCTTTGGGCAAATACGTGATCAGGGTATGTGACGGTACTGCCTGCCACGTGCGGGGCTCTCAAAGTGTGTTGGATGCCATTCGCAAGAAGGTGGGACTAGCCGATGGCCAAAAGACCACCAAGGATCTGGGATTTACTGTTGAGACTGTTTCCTGCCTGGGTGCCTGCGGCTTGGCTCCCGTGGTAATGATCAATGACGATGTCTACGGGAGCATGACTCCGGAGGCCATTACTGAGATCATAGACACCTTGCAGAAACGGGAAGGGGATGCGCAATGATTGAGACTGCGGCTGTATTGGCAGCTCTTCGCCAGGAGAAGCAGCAAGAACTAGAGCGGGTTAAGCGGCGGCTGCTGGTTTGTGCTGGGACCGGCTGTGTTGCCGGCGGCTCACTTAAGGTATATGAGGGATTGCTGCAGGCTGCCGCCGACAAGGGGCTGGCCGTTTCAGTGGAACTGGATAGAGAAGACAGAACACCGCAGCAGGAAGGAGTCGCTGTCAAAAAGAGCGGCTGCCATGGATTCTGCGAGAAAGGCCCCTTGGTAAGGGTTGAGCCTGAGGGGATACTCTATGTCGGTGTTAAGCCTGAAGATGCCCAGGAGATCGTCGATGCCTTGGCGGCAGGCGGGGTTGTTGAACGGCTTCTGTACAAGGATCCCAACACCGGCGAAGTCTTTGTCCGGGAAGATGATAACCCCTTCTACCGCCGGCAGGAGCGGGTGGCTCTGGCTAACTGCGGCGTCATCGATCCCGAGGACCTCTGGGAGTATGTCGCCAGAGATGGTTATGCAGCTGCAGCTAAGGCACTCACTGAAATGAGCCCCGAGGAAGTGTGCAGCGAGATTCTAACAGCGGGCTTGAGGGGCCGGGGCGGCGGCGGGTTTCCTGCCGGCCGCAAGTGGCTGTTTACCAGGCAGGCTCCCGGTGAGCAGAAGTATGTCATCT
>LSQX01089459.1_pt6 | contig 10061 bp, 10 predicted proteins | sample 654561 | NCBI WGS metagenome assembly LSQX01 (sample SAMN04489861, study PRJNA283612) | anaerobic digester metagenome | isolation source: 4 biogas reactors fed with cattle manure at either 37C or 55C with and... | place: Denmark: Kongens Lyngby | collected 2014
TCCACGGTAACAGCCTTAGGCGACATGGCCGAGTTTCACCTTGGCCGCCTTCCTGTCACCGTGATAGGCATCACAGGAAGCGTTGGCAAGACAAGCACCAAGGACCTTGTTGGCGCTGTACTCAATGAGAAATTCAGGACTTACAAGAATCCAGGCAACCTCAATTCCCACATAGGCCTTCCCCTGGCGGTATTGGGGATGGAGCCGGACTATGAGTATGCAGTGCTTGAAATGGCCATGCGGGCCATAGGCGAAATCAAGCAGCTTTGCGACATTGCAAAGCCCAAGATCGGCGTGCTCACAGACATCTCAGCTTCCCATATCGGAGTATTGGGCACCCTGGAGGCAATAGCCCGGGCCAAGGCAGAACTCCTTGAAGCCTTACCCCCTGACGGCCTGGCGGTGTTATGCTGGGATAATGAGAAAATCCGGGAAGTCTCCAGCTTCGCCAGGTGTAAGAAGATAACTTACGGGTTTGCCGGCGATGCAGATGTGCGGGGCTACGATATTAGGCCGTCTGATGAGGGTTATACCGATTTCAAAGTAAGCTACAAACAGAGAGAGTTCAGCTTCAGGTTAAAGCTGCCCGGCACCCACCAGGTCCAAAACGCGCTGGCAGCAATTGCTATAGGTTTTGAACTGGGGCTTTCGTCAGACCAAATTGCCCGGGGCCTCGTGGAGGTCTCCCTCAGCCCAATGAGGCTTGAAGTGATGAGGCAGAATCACATCACGATCATAAACGACGCCTACAACGCCAGCGTCAAGTCTATGGAAGCAGCCCTGGATCTTCTGGCGGCGGTAGCTAAGGGCAGGAAGATAGCCATCCTCGGTGACATGCTGGAGATGGGCGACTATGGTCCCGAAGCCCATATCCAGGTAGGCAGGTACGCCCGGAACAAGGCAGACGTACTTGTGGCAATCGGCCCGCTGAGCACCTACACCAAACAGGGATGGGATGAAGGTGCAACCGGGGAGGATCTTTTGTCGTCATGGTTCCCTGACAAGCAAAGTGCCGGGGATTTCCTAGGACAGTTGATTAGACCCGGAGACACTTGCTTGGTCAAAGCTTCCAGGGGATTTGAATTTGAACGGCTGGTTGACTTGCTTGTCACCTTGGATGCCCATTTGACAGGAGATGACCAACGTTGAACCTAATGCTACCCTTAATATCAGGTTTCGTGCTGTCGGTACTATTGGGATATGTACTCATCCCCAAACTCAGGGAACTCAGGATCGGACAGCACATCAGGGAGGAAGTACAAGCCCACAAGAAAAAGGCGGGAACACCCACAATGGGGGGTATCTTCTTTATCTTGGCTATTATTATTGCCCGCGGCGCAGTCTCGCTCGTTGAAGGAGGCAGGCCGGCCAAAGAGGAGTTTCTCATCCTGGGGCTTACCCTTGCCTATGGATTCATCGGCTTCATAGATGATTTCAGGCAAATCCGCCTGGGCCGGTCCCTAGGCCTGAGGGCCAGGGAGAAGATGGCACTCCAGTTGCTGTTCGCGGCAGTGTTCATGTATTTCTTCGCAGATAGGGGTTCTTATGTGATATTTCCGTTTTCAGGCAGGGCTCTCCACCTGGGCATATTGTATCCTGTTCTGGGTATATTGCTCATTGTAGGCACAGCCAACGGCATGAATTTCACCGACGGGCTGGACGGTTTGGCCGCAGGGGTAGCTACAGCCGGCCTGGGAGCCTATGCCTTCATCGCTAGTGGGTACGCGAGAGTTACAAACAGGCCGGAGCTCTTGGGCCTTACCGCGCTTGCCCTGGTTTCAGCCGGTGCGCTCCTCGGGTTTCTTGTGTACAATTACAATCCCGCCAAGGTGTTTATGGGAGATACCGGCTCGCTAGCGTTGGGCGGGCTCTTGGCAGGATACGCCATTGTAACCAGGACTGAACTGATACTTCCCTTCATAGCCATAGTGCAGCTTATTGAAGTGGTCTCAGTAATACTGCAGGTGTTTGCTTTTCAGGTGTTTGGAAAGCGGATTTTCAGGATGACCCCCATCCACCATCATTTTGAACTGCTTGGATGGAACGAAAAGAAAATCGTGCATCTTTTCTGGTGGGTTGCGCTGGCCGGTGCCATCTTGGGAATAGCCGCAATGGCATATGTATAGATCAGGGGTGGTTCCTAGTGAGAAGGAGAAGGGCACAGGGTATTGTGCGGAGGGGGGAGCCCGATTATATCCTGTTTTTCACCGTGCTTACGCTGGTTGCCCTAGGAATTATCATGGTGTTTTCAGCCAGTATGGTTAAGTCCCTCAGGTTTTACGGAAACCCGTACCACTATTTGATCAGGCAAAGCATGTGGGCAGCCTTGGGGCTTAGCGGCATGTTTTTCTTGATGAATTATGACTGCTGGAGGTACAGGAATCTCATCCCTTACGTCTATGCATTGTCATTGGTGCTCTTAGTCCTGGTACTCATCCCCGGTGTGGGGCAGATGAGGGATGGGGCGAGACGCTGGCTGGGAATTGGAAGTCTCGGGTTTCAACCTGCAGAAGTAGCCAAATTCACAACCATTTTATTCTTAGCCGATATGCTCGCCCGCACTAAAGACAAGATCCGGCACTTTTTCAAAGGGCTTGGCCCCTATCTCTTGGCGCTTGGCATCACCTTCGGCCTGATATTGAAAGAACCTGACCTTGGCACCGCAGTCACCCTTGCCGGAGCAGCGGTGGTAGTGCTTTACATTTCAGGTGCTAACTTTTTTCATCTTGCATTTTTAGGCCTGGCGTCGCTTCCAGTGCTTTATCACGTTATCATATCTGAAGACTACCGGAGAAAACGGTTCTTGGCTTTCCTCGATCCCTGGAAAGATCCTACCGGATCCGGCTGGCAGATAATACAAGCGCTTTACGCGTTAGGCACCGGCGGGCTGTTTGGCACTGGGGTAGGCTATTCACGCCAGAAATGGTCCTACCTGCCACAGCCGGATACAGATTTCATCTTTGCCGTGATCGGCGAAGAGCTTGGCTTTTTCGGTACCGCACTGGTGCTGTTGTTGTTCTTTACCTTTGCATGGAGGGGATACAGGACTGCCATGGCTGCGCCTGACAGATACTCATGTCTGTTGGCCGCCGGGTTTACTACCATTATTTCGCTCCAAGCCGTAGTCAATATCGGCGTGGCCACCGGGTCACTGCCCATCACGGGTATAACACTGCCATTTGTGAGTTACGGAGGTTCATCCCTTCTCATGAGCCTCTTGTCTGCAGGGGTATTGCTGAATATTTCCCGGTACGCTAACCGGTAGGGGGGCTGAACATGAGATGTTTGCTGACCGGAGGTGGGACAGGCGGTCATATATACCCAGCCATCGCAGTGGCCGAAGCCCTGGTCAAACTCCTGCCAAGGACAAAAGTGCTGTATGTGGGCACTGCCCAAGGCATGGAAAGTTCTCTGGTACCCAGAGAAGGGCTGGAGTTTAAAGCAGTCAGGTCCTCTGGAATCAGGGGCAAATCCCTGGCTTCAGCCCTTAGAGGCATGTGGGCAGCTGCTCTGGGAGTGGGAGACGCTTGCCGCATCATCAAGCAGTTCAAACCGGATGTGGTATTCGGCACCGGGGGGTACGTCTCAGGACCGGTACTCCTGGCGGCACGCCTGCTAGGTGTCCCCTGCGCTATACAGGAGCAAAATGCAGTGCCGGGTAAAACCAACCTGGTACTGTCCAGGTTTGCCGACAAGACTTTCACTGCGTGGGAAGAGTCAGCGGAATTCTTCCCGCGGAAAGCTGATGTCAAAGTTACAGGTAACCCTATAAGGGCGAGGGTCTTACAAGCCACCGGAACAACCGCCGAAGCCAGAGCCGCCTTTGGGCTCAGGGACGACAAATTTACCCTGCTAGTCTTAGGAGGGTCCCGGGGCGCTCGCTTCTTGGTTGACCTTGCAGTGGATATGGCGCTGTCAGCCGACCTTGATATCCAGATGCTGCTTATAACCGGAAAGGAGTACTATGACAATGCAGTGGCTGCCTTGGGCGCCACAGAGCATACAGGCATAGCCGGAGCAAAATATGGAAATATTATCATACAGCCTTATGTTTACAACATGGAACAGGCATACAGAGCATGTGACCTGGTGTTGGCTAGGGCGGGCGGTATGACCCTTGCAGAGATAACGGCGCTGGGACTACCTTCCATAATCGTGCCCTCTCCCAACGTGGTGGGCAACCATCAAGAATACAATGCCAGGGTATTGGAGACCGCAGGAGCTGCAATAGTGGTGAGGGAAGGTCCGGATACACGCAATCAAGTAGAACATGGCATAAGAACCATACTTGGGGACCCGGCGCTCCACAAGCGCATGGCTCAGGCCGCTTCGGAGATAGGCCGGCCGGATGCTGCTTTCGAGATAGCCAGGGAACTCATCGCCCTTGCCAGGCGCGCTTGATGCCATAACCAAGGCGTCCATCAGGTACATAGAATTACACAAGAAATATGTTAGAGCAAAAGAAGGTGCACAATGAGGAGAGTTCACTTCGTCGCAATAGGCGGCCAGGGTATGTCTGGCATCGCCACCATACTGCTTAGCAAAGGAATTGAAGTCTCGGGTTCAGACCTCAAGTCAAGTGATGTTACCAGGCGTCTCCGGGATATGGGAGCCCGGGTGTTCATCGGGCACAGCAGCGCCCATATAACCGATCCAGATCTAGTGGTGGTGTCATCTGCCATATCCGAGGACAATCCTGAAGTGTTGGAGGCCCGGAAACGGGGGATCCCGGTGATCCACCGCATGGACATGCTGCTTAAGGCAATCGAAGGCAAGCAGATCATTGGCATTGCCGGGGCTCATGGCAAAACCACAACTTCTGCCATGACCGCTTGGGTCCTGAAACAGGCAGGCAAGGATCCAACTTTTCTGATCGGTGGCGAACTGGGGAACAACGGCAACGCCCGGGCAGGCAATGGGCCTGTGGCTGTAGTTGAAACTGACGAAAGCGACGGGTCTTTCCTGAAATGCCATCCTGAGGTGAGCGTGGTCACCAACATAGATAACGATCACCTTGACTACTGGGGCAGTTTCGACGCTTTGAAAAAAGCATTCTATTCGTATCTTTCGGGGACAAAGCCCGGCGGCGCCAAGATTGTATGCAGCGACGATCCTTTGTTGAGGGAATGGATATCGCGCAACCCCGATGCAGTTTCCTATGGCGTGCGCACTGACTCAGTCTGGCAGGCAAGACACATAACGCAAGATGGATGGTCCACCAAATGCCAGGTATACAGGCGGGGGCAACCTGTAGCTTCCTTGGATTTGAAAATGCCGGGGATACACAACTTGCAGAACGCCCTAGGGGCCATAGCGGCAGCGGCGTGGATGGGAGTAGATCCGGAAACTGCGTGCGAAGCCTTATCAACCTTCCCGGGGGTAAGACGCAGGCTTCAGCGTATCGGACAATTTGGAAATGTGCTCTTGTTGGACGATTTTGCCCATCATCCCAAAGAGATCGCGGCTGTGCTTGAAACCATACGGGTATCAGTGCCTGATGCGAAGCTTGTTGTGCTTTTCCAACCTCATAGATATTCCCGCACCAAGCTGCTGCGCGCTGAGTTCGGCAAGGCGTTCTCAAAGGCCGACGCAGTGGTTGTAACCGGCATTTACAGCGGCCCGGGCGAGAAGCAAGACCCTGAAGTAAGCCCCGGTTTTATCACCCAAGCCGTGGAGGAGGCAGGCCACGGGTGTGCGTTCAAGATCGAAGACATGGAAGAAGCGGCAACTTTGGCAGCCCGGCTATGCAAAGGCGACACGGTGCTCATCACCCTGGGAGCCGGAGACATATGGCGGACCCATGACGTGCTTATCAAGCAGCTAGCGACTTGAGTAACCAGTTTTCAGGCAGTTTCGTACAATGGATCAGAAAATATCGAGGCATGGCCAGCTTGCTGTTGCCGGGGGTGTAACGTAGACAATGTCAGAATTCATAATTACCGGAGGTTCCAGGCTCGAGGGAGATATCACAGTCAGCGGCGGAAAGAACGCAGTGCTTCCCATTATGGCGGCTTCGGTGATGGCACGCACGCCATGTGTGTTGCACAATGCTCCAGACCTGGTTGATGTAAGGGTAATGTCAGAGATCTTGCGCGGCCTGGGAGCTGTGGTGGAAAGGGTAAACTCAGGCCGGTCTTTGTACATCGATCCGTCCGATTTAAGCAACACCGTGGTGGACGAAGCGCTTATGCGGCAAGTGAGATCGTCCATATTCCTTATAGGCCCCCTGGTGGCCAGGATGGGGAAAGCCACTGTGTCATACCCTGGAGGCTGTGACATTGGCCAGAGGCCCATCGATCAGCACCTGAAGGGCCTGGCTGCGCTGGGGGTGGCTTTCGAGGAGGCCCACGGCAACATCGTGGCCCAGGCACCCAAACTGCAGGGTGCCGACATCCACCTGGATATACCGTCAGTTGGTGCCACTGAGAACATAATGATGTGCGCAAGCTTGGCCCCAGGGGTCACGGTAATTAGGAACGCAGCCAAAGAACCCGAAATCGTTGATTTGCAGGGCTTCTTGAATTCCATGGGCGCAAGGATACGGGGAGCGGGCACAGACGTAATACGTGTAGAAGGCGTGGAATCATTACAAGGTTGTGAACACACGGTGATGCCCGACAGGATAGAGGTTGGCACACTTATGGTGGCAGCAGCCATAACTGCCGGGGATATATACATCCCCAACGCGGTAGCAGAGCATGTTCAGGCGGTAACGTCTAAACTCAGGGAAGTAGGGACCAGCGTAACCGTCCTGCACAGGGGCATCCGGGTGATAGGTTCCCACAGACGGAGGCCAACCGACGTCAAGACTTTGCCTTACCCGGGGTTTCCCACTGATATGCAACCCCAAATGATGGCTTTGCTGTCCATTGCCGAAGGTACCTCTGTCATCAGCGAGACCGTATTTGAGTCCAGGTTTAAGCAGGCAGAAGAATTGGGGAGGATGGGAGCCCAGATCCGAACCGAAGGCAGAACTGCTATAATAAAAGGCGTGCCGCGCCTGTCCGGCGCCCGCGTGGTATCCACAGACCTCCGTTCTGGCGCTTCACTGGTACTGGCAGGATTGGCCGCCGAAGGAGAAACCATTGTTTCAGGCATACACCATGTGGACCGGGGATACGAACGGCTTGAGCGCAAGCTGGCTGCTTTGGGAGCCAAGATAATCAGGCAAGAATGAGGGCTTGTAAGGATCTATGGAACGCAAAAGGAGAAACACCAGGAGGAGAGCAACTGAACCAGAAGAAACACGGATTGAAGGGACAAGCGGGAGTTCACCTTGGGCCTTGGTAATCGTGTTTTTCTTTCTGGCCAGTGTATTCCTGTTCCTGAGATCCCCGTTTTTTTCAGTCAAGAACTACGTCATCAACGGAGCGGACAGGGTATCTCATGACGAGATCATTGCCAGGTGCAGCCAAAAATCCTCTAATATTTTCGATTTTGATTTGGACAAGGCTGAAAAGACAATCCTGTCGTCACCGTGGGTCAAAGAGGTCCGTTGTACCAGGAAACTCCCTGACACAATCGTTATACACATTGTGGAGCGCAAACCAATTGCGTTTGCCCCTGTGGGCAGCAAGATCTGGCTTATCGATGCTGAGGGGCGGGTGCTCCAAGAAGATGACGGGGTGTTCAGCGACCTGGTCGCGTTTACGGGAATCCAGGGCATGCTAGCCCCTGGCCAGTTCCTAGGGCCGGAATACGAGTGGGGCCTTAAGATAATATCAGGCCTGGGTCCTGTGTCCCGGGACAAAGTAATCGAACTCAATGTTGAGGGAGACGAGTGTACTCTGGTACTCGATGACGGCTGCGTGGTTTTCATGGGGGAGTACGAAACCAACGCCGAGTTCAGACTGGACCTGTTAGAATCAATTATCATTGAATTGGAAGAACAAGGCCAGCTTGCCGAGTATATTGATTTGCGCTTCGATAAACATGCAGTTAAACTCAGATTATAGGAGGAAGGGGGGATGACCACTGTGAGCCGTCGTGGTTCTCAGGTAGCACTCACCATCATCTTCGTTTTATTCGGTTTTATGCTAGCCACTCAGCTCAGAGTGCGGCCATCTTCACCTGCAAATGTTCCCTACCAGCGGGCGGAAGAGCTATCTATGTTGCTCCATACTACTGAAGAAGAAAGGGACCGTTTACGGGACGAAGTGAGGATGTTAAGGGATCAGATAGCTGAAGCGATGGTGGCCAGTGAAAGCCAAGTTAAGGTCCTGCAAGAAGAGCTGCTTAAAGCCAGGATCCTGGCAGGGCTAACCGAAGTCAAGGGCCCGGGGATCACGGTTGAAATGAACGATGCCAAGAGAGAAGCGGGAGCAGGCCAGGATCCAAACCTTTTCATCATCCACGATGACGATGTCCTGGCAGTGGTAAATGAACTTCTGGCCGCAGGAGCAGAAGCCATCGCCATCAACAACCAGCGGGTAGTGGCTACCACAGAAATCCGCTGCGCCGGTGCAGTGTTCATGATAAACGGCGTAAGGCTGGCCCCGCCACTTAAGATCCAGGCTATAGGCGATCCCGAAACACTGTACAATGCATTGAAAATGCGCGGGGGAGTTGTGGACAACCTGTCTTTCTGGGGGATTGACATCAAGATCAAGATGGAACCGGAAATCATCTTGCCCGCCTACACCGGATCGCTCAATTTCAGGTTCGCGAAACCGCATCAAAGAGAGGGATCGTAATGTGGTATCTCCTGGCTGCCTTGTTTATCGGCATCATAGTTGGGCTTAATGTTCCGTGGACAATTCCAGCAGTGCTTGCACGTTATCTGGCAGTGGCGCTCCTGGCCGGGATAGACACCTCTTTGGGTGGCTTAAGGGCAAGCCTTGAAGGCGACTTCGATATTGTCATATTCGTCACAGGCTTCCTGGGCAACACTGTCCTGGCCGCAGCGTTTGTTTACCTTGGTGATGTGTTAGGCATCGAGCTATACCTTGCGGCAGTGGTAGCACTAGGTGTGAGGATATTTAACAACCTAGGCGTAATCAGACGACATTACCTTAGAGAATGGATGGGGGAAAAAGACACAACCCCGGCCAATGGCGAAGGTAAATAGAGAGTACGTGTGGAAAGTATAGCTGACCGGGAGGGGAGTCGTGTGGCCATGATCGAAGAGCAACCCAGATACGCAAATCTCAAAGTAGTCGGTGTGGGAGGAGGCGGGACCAACGCAGTTAACCGCATGATTGACGCAGGGGTCAAGGGAGTTGAGTTCATCTGCATCAACACCGATGCTCAATCACTCAATCTGTCGAAAGCCCCGACCAAGATCCAGATAGGCCAGACTCTTACCAGGGGGCTGGGTGCAGGCGCCAACCCTGAAGTAGGACAAAAGGCCGCGGAAGAATCCAGAGATGACATCTTAGAGCACCTCAAGGGCGCCGACATGGTGTTTGTGACCGCAGGCATGGGTGGGGGGACAGGAACAGGAGGAGCCCCGATTGTTGCCCAAGCCGCTAAAGAAGTAGGTGCATTGACCGTTGGCGTTGTGACAAAACCGTTCTCTTTTGAGGGACGCCGGCGAATGGCCGTGGCCCTCGAAGGCATTGAGAGATTACAGGAATCAGTAGATACCCTTATAGTCATACCCAACGACAGGCTGTTGCAAGTGGTGGACCAAACCGCGTCAATTCTAGATGCGTTTAAGGTTGCCGACGACGTCCTGCGCCACGGGGTGCAGGGGATCTCGGACCTGGTGTGCGTGCCTGGCCTTATAAACCTTGATTTTGCGGACGTGAGGACCGTCATGATGGACACAGGTTCGGCGCTTATGGGTATCGGTATTGCCCATGGCGAGAATAAAGCAAAGGAAGCTGCCATGCAAGCCATAGCCAGCCCCCTCTTGGAGGCAACCATTGAAGGGGCAAAAGGCGTCCTGATGAACGTTACCGGCGGGCCTGACCTCGGCATTTTCGAAGTAAACGAGGCTGCAGAGATCGTGATGCAATCTGCAGATGAAGATGCCACCATTATCTTCGGTGCGGTGATAAATGAAGATTTTGAAGACACCATACAAATAACCGTCATCGCCACAGGTTTCGACAACAGCC
>LSQX01103109.1_pt2 | contig 10061 bp, 10 predicted proteins | sample 654561 | NCBI WGS metagenome assembly LSQX01 (sample SAMN04489861, study PRJNA283612) | anaerobic digester metagenome | isolation source: 4 biogas reactors fed with cattle manure at either 37C or 55C with and... | place: Denmark: Kongens Lyngby | collected 2014
CCTCCCCTACCATCTCGGGATCTAACGCAGACGTAGGTTCATCAAATAACATTATATCCGGTGACATAGCAAGTGCTCTTGCAATTGCCGCACGTTGTTTCTGGCCTCCTGACAATTGATTGGGGTATGAAGCTGCCTTATCTTGTAATCCTACTTGCTTTAAAAGATTATCAGCTCGCTGTTGTGCCTGTTTTTGAGATATCTTAAGAAGCTTCATAGGAGCAAGTGTAATATTTTCTATAACCGTCATATGAGGAAATAAATTGAATTGTTGAAAAACCATTCCGACTCTTTGTCTAAGCCTATTTATATTACTATTTTTATCTGTTATTGGTATTCCTTCTATTTTAATTTCACCTTGCGTAGGTTCTTCCAACAAATTAAGACATCTTAAAAAAGTGCTTTTGCCGGAGCCACTAGGACCAATTACAACTACTACTTCACCTTTATGAATGTGCTCATCTATCCCTTTTAACACTCTTAAAGTTCCAAAGCTTTTATGCAAATCATTAACGACTATCACCTTGTCTCAACCTCCTCTCCAATCTGCTTAACAGTTTTGAAAGTGCTTTTGTAAGACATAAGTATATAAATGCAACTGTTAAGAGTGGCATATAAGCAGAATATGTTCTGCTCCTTATAATATCTCCTGCTTTTGTTAAATCCACCAGTGCAATATATCCCACAATAGCAGTTTCTTTTATAAGTACAATTAACTCATTAACTAGGGCAGGTAATATGTTTTTAATAGCTTGTGGGATTATTATATACCTCATAGTTGACGGGTAGGATAAACCTAGAGACCTACCCGCTTCCATTTGACCTTTATCAACTGCTAAGATTCCCGCTCTTATTATCTCAGCTATATATGCACCACTATTTATACCAAACGCAATAATGGCAACCACTACTCTTGATATGTTTACACTGCCAAAAATTACAAAATACATAATCAACAACTGTACTACTGCCGGGGTACCTCTAATAATATCCACATATGCTGATGCCAACAACTTAAATATATTTACTCCAAATATTTTAGAATTTGATAAATTTGCCATAGCCAGAATAAACCCTATTATACTTCCTATTATAATAGCAAAAAAGGTTACCTGAAGTGTCACGCCTAAACCGTTAAGAATAAGCACATACCTATTTCCTTCTATAAAATTTAATATAAATGCATCTATAAGATTGTTCAAACCTAAAATTCCTATTAACCTATTAAGCATTACAACCCACCTTAATGAAAAAATAAAGCCGGTAACTGCTATTGCTCTTATGCAAATTACCGGCCGTCCATTTTACATTTTACTCTTCTTCTTCGATATAAGTTTTTACCATTTCTTCGTATTTACCACTTGTTTTAATTTCTTCTATAACCTTATTAATAGCATCAAGGAATTCTGCATCTTCTTTTCTTGTTGCTATCGCATAATCTTCTTCAGTAAGCTCTTCTTCAAGAAGTTCTAAATCATCATTTTTGCCTACAAATACTTTCGCAGGATTTGAATCTATAATTACAGCATCTATTCTTCCATTTTTTAAATCCATAACCCCATCAATAGCTTTTCTATATCTGCTTACGTCAGCACCTTCAATTTCTTCTGCTTCAAAATCTCCTGTGGTACCTTCTTGAACACCTATTTTTTTGCCTTCAAGGTCTTCAATACTATGTATGTCTTCATTGCCTTTTTGCTTGATTATTAATTGTGTTGCATTATAGTATGGATTTGAGAAGTCCACATTTTGCTTTCTGTCTTCAGTTACAGTCATTCCCGCTGCAATAAAATCAATTTTGCCTGATTGCAGAGCATTTATTAAGGCACCAAATTCCATGTTTTCAATTACCAATTCCACACCGAGCTCATCTGCTATTTGTCTTGCCAATTCAGCATCAAATCCATCAACTTCCCCTTCATCGTTGATATATTCAAAAGGTGGAAATTCTGCATTCGTCCCCATAATAACTTGGTTATTCTTCTCTATTCTGTCCATTGTGTCAATTTTATTACATCCTGTAAAACTTACTACTACCGTCAAAATAAATACTGTGACAAGCAAATTGCGTAAAACATTTTTCTTCATTTTTGTTTTCTCCCCTTTATATTTTTTTAGTACTTAAACAATTATATATTAATTTTTATCAGTTTTCAAGATTATGAATTAATTTGTTACTGTTCAGCGATTATAGCGTAGTCATGGGAAGGATTCGAGCGCTTCCGGGCAAACCAAAGGGAATCCGATGGAACCGTCCCCATGGTTTGCCCCGTGGTTTGCCGAACTTTGAAACAAAAAATGCTTACAAACCAAAAAGCTTTTTGATAGAATTTTCTCTTTTATTTTTATCAAAAATGTTATATACTATATTTAAACATAAGTAAGGTTGTTTATCCGATGACTACCACTTTATGTATTATATGAATATTGGGGGTTAAATTATTATGAAAAAATCAAAATCATTAATTATTACGTTAATAGTTGTAGCAGTGTTAATAGTTATAGCTGTGTCATTCTACACGCGCACCTATAATAACCTTGTTGTATTATCAGAAGAAACAGATGCGCAATGGGCAAATGTTGAGGCAACTCTTCAAAGAAGGTATGACCTAATTCCTAACTTAGTTGAAACTGTTAAAGGAGCTATGCAGCAAGAACAAGAAGTTTTTGGTCAAATAGCGGATGCTAGGGCAAAAATGGCAGGAGCTGCAGATAGTCAAGAACGTGTTGCGGCTTCTAACGAACTTGAAGGTGCACTTGGTCGTTTATTGGTTGTGATGGAAAACTATCCTGAATTAAAATCGTCCGATAACGTCACAAGATTGATGGACCAACTAGAAGGTACTGAAAATAGAATATCAGTTGGAAGAACAAGATATAATAATGCTGTAAAAGGATACAATCAAACAATAAAACGTTTCCCAACAAATATTATTGCAGGGAGATTTAACTTTGAAGCAAAGACTTTATTTGAAGCAACTCCTGCTGCAAGTGAAGCTCCAAAAGTGAACCTTACTGATTAATAATTCATTAGAAAGGTTGATATGATGAGATTTTTTAAGCTGTTAATATTGTCAATAGTATCAGTACTCTTGATATTCCCGACAGCATATAATGCTGAGGTTCAATATCCGTCACCCACAAGAGAATTTTATGTGGCTGATTATGCTAACATATTGTCTGAAGAAACAAAACAACTTATAATCAGCACTAACCTCAGATATGAACAAACTGATGAAAAGCCTCAAATAGTAATAGCAACTGTTCCAAGTTTAGATGGTATCGATATTGAAACATATTCTGTAGAATTATTTGAAGAATGGAAGATAGGTAATAGTGGGTATGATAATGGTGTCCTTTTTCTTCTTGCAACAGAAGATAGAAAAGTACGAATTGAAGTCGGATACGGAATGGAAGGACAAATAACAGATGGTCGCGCAGGTGAAATACTTGATAATATAACTAATAGTCTTTCCTCGGGGGACTATGACGGAGGTATTCAAACAGCCTTTGTTTTAATAGCACGATATGTAAACTTAGAGTATCAATATGAAGACAGCGATATATTTGTAAATTATGATGAGGTGTATTCAAATGTTGGCTCTCTTGAAGAAAGTGAGCCCTCTTCGCCATTTGCTCCTATTCTGCTAATAATTTTAATCATTTTATTAATATGGATTGACAAAAGATTCCTTGGCGGCTTTTTACTTGGAATGTTCCTTAGGTCACTTTTCCATGGGGGTAGACGCGGCGGTGGCGGTGGCTTCGGCGGCGGTGGCTTCGGTGGAAGTGGTGGTGGCTTTGGTGGCGGCAGCTTCGGCGGTGGCGGCAGCTCCGGTGGAGGTGGAGGAAGTAGAGGCTTTTAGTGTCCATATATTGTGGTTTTAAGGCATTTTTTACACCGAGATATGTTGTAGGGGCTTGATTTATCAAACCCCTACACTAATAAATTAAGTTTAAAAAAGAAGCAGGTTCTTAACTTTAACCTGCTTCTTTTTTAATACACTTCTCACTTATCTATAATATGATTTTTTATTAGATTATTCTTCACATTTCTTATATGCGTACACATCAAATCTTCAGCTTTTTCAGAGTTTTTATCAATGATAGCTTGAAGTATCTCCCGATGTTCTCGTAGTGCTTCTTTTGCTCTGCCGGGTGTTTGGAATGAATTTCTCCTGGCTCTTTTGACATGATGGTGAAAATATGTCAACACATTTTTAAGGGGTCTGCTTTTACATGCATCATAAATAATCTTATGAAATCCCGAATCTAATTCTTGAAGTTGTGAAATATTGTTTTTATCCGTATAAAACTCTGACAATTCAACCTGTTGCTTAAGCTGTTCTATTTCTTCAGGTGTTATTTTGTCAATAGCCCATCTCACTGCCAGTCTTTCGATAACAATACGGATATTATAAATATCTTCTATATCCTCAGGTGTAACTCCCAGTACCATTGCACCCTTATTGGGAACAATCTTAACTAAGTCTTCCCTTTCCAGTTGTCTGATGGCTTCCCGGACAGGTGTGCGACTCACATTGTACTGCATGGATACTTTGGTTTCTACCATGTAATCCCCGGGCTTATACTCTCCATTTAATATTTTTTCTTCAAGGCGCTCAAATATTTTATGCCTTAATGAATACCGATCACTTTCATTTGAGATTTTCATAATTATTGATTCTCCTATTGCAAATTAATTTCTACTTCCAGTAACGGTGCATGTTGTTGAGCACCGTATACATCAGTGTCTCCAAGATTTCCGGAAATAATAGGTCTTTCTATTGTACATTTTATCGCATTTGCAGGTATGAATTCAACTATTTTTAATACTTTTTCTTGGGAAATATTATAAAGATTTGCTATAAGCTCTTTATTAATAGCTTTTTGCGTACAAATTTTTTCAAAAGTTTCTTTATTTTTAAAAATAATATCCAATGTAATCTCAAAAGGCCCTGAATTTTTACTTCTTATAATTTCTGCTATATCTATTAACTTAATCTTCAAAACCTGTCCTCCCTCCTACTATTTCTATATCAATGGGAAACCATTTACACGGATCACTTACTTCAACCAGATGATATATACTGAAAACATAAACCTCCCCGGCTTCAAAGTCCGAAGGAGAGTACGGAAAAGCAAGGTTTCCGGCAGTCGAAATCCTCCCTTCATAGCCATAATGTAGCATGGTCGAACGTGCAAAGCTACATATCATGTTAGCTGTGTCCTGTGTAGGTGCTACAACCTCTATAATAAGCCCTAATTCAAGTGCTAAATTGCTTGTCCTTTCCAGCTCTCCCATTACGCCATTTTTACCATATATCTTAAAATCTAAGTAATATTCTTCATCAAAAGTGTCTTCAAAATTATCTTTTACTTTTTGCTTAACTTCTTTTATTATCTCTTTTATCTTTTCAATCATAATGGGATCACGTACCCCTGCAATTGCTACCGTTCTATACCCTATCTTCTTTGCACCCTCAAGTTTTATGGTGTATTTTTCTGCATCAATGTACTTACTGCCGGTAACCTTTACAACTCCATCATTTTCCTCAAACTTTGTATTTATCAAGTTTAATTCTCCACCCGGCCCCGGTAGAATATATGGGTCACTTTTTTCATATAATGTGTGAGCCGCCACTGATTTAACAGTACATTTTCTTATTGGATTTAAGGGCTTTACTTTAAAATAATCATCGCCGATATATCCCATCATACAATCACTCCCGCTTCCGGGTGTAGCTGCTATTGAAGCACATTCAAGAATTTTACCCATATGTATTGCCAATCCTTTGTCATAACCATTTCTAACCGCTAATGCAGCAAATACCGCAGGGTCATAGGCTCTGCCTGCTATAATTACTTGCACTCCGCTATCTAATGCCTGTAAAAAGGGTTCAATTCCCATTTGCCCGACAATCCTTGTTGTTTCGTTGATTTCTTCAATATCTAAACCGGCATTTCTGTTAAGTGAAATAATATTATTATTTTTAACTTCTTTAATAATATCTTCTTTATCAACTTCTGCATGTATCTTAGCCATTACAAAGCATAAGTCGTTTTCCAAAGCAATTTCTTTAACTATAGATACATCCCTATTTAAATGCGGTTCTCCCCCACTGCCTCCTGCAGAGCCTATAATAACAGGTATGTTTTGCTCCATGGCTGCTTGGATAATAATTTTTAAGTCTCTTTTTACGGCATTTTTATCTGTAAAGGGGACACCGGCACCAAGATAATATGGTCCCGGGTCAGTAGAGCCCGCATCTATTGCAATAATATCAGGCTTTTCTTCTAAGCCTGCCCCAAACGACTCTATCGGAAACCCGTATCCTAAAATTGCTGTCGGTGCCAACACTCGCAATTCTTTCTTGCTCATCTATTATTCCCCCTTCTTCTTTTGCCTTTAACAAAGCTAATATTCTCTGCATTTCATTGTATACAATCATAAAGCCCTCATCGACGCCCATCCCGGGTTTTGCAAGTATTTGATCCGGTCGGGTTGCCATTGCTATATGGACACAGGTACGGGCTGAAAGATCTGTTTCATTACAAGTTCCGCCTTGATATGACCCAACATTATTATTTTTACAATATAACACAGCCTCAATCGTGTTATTAATCCCACCCAGATCGGGAGTTTTAACTTGAATAATATGACCGGCTCTTCTATCAACAAAGTCCTTGACATCCTGTAATGTATTACACCACTCATCCGCAACGATTTTTAAACCTATTTTTGCCTTCTCAATGCGACTTGTCAACTCGCTTAATGCATCTATTTGCTCTACCTTTCCTTCCATATCAACAGGTCCCTCTATCCTTATTTGATATGGGTGTACAATTTCTTCTACTCTTTTGAAATATTCAATAATCTTATCATAATCATTATTAAATACTAATCCAATAGTTCCATACACATCCATATGTATTATTGGCATATAATTATTATTTGGCTTTAGTTCTTCTATTCTCTTTTTTAACCATTCCAGATATTCCAATAGTATTTCCCCGTTATAGCCAAGCTTTGTTGATACATTATTTATAAGTCCGTGTGGCAAAACATCTGCCCCTTTTAATATCATCTTATCTGCATTATTATACCTATCATCCCCTGATTGTGTGAAAATAGGGATAGGTTTGTTCGTCATCAAAAGGTTATATTCATGTGCTATTACTTCTGCCATAAGAAACCCTTTGCTTTTTGCAACAGCATTAAGCAATGCCTGAGTTATACCATATCTCAGGGCTGTATGAATTTTTTGACCTGTATCAGGATTTATTAACCTGTCAACTTTTTTTGCCAAATTCTTAAAAGAATTAAGTTCTTCACCTATAAGTAGCGGGGCTATACACTTTTTTATAACCGGAATAAACTCTTCTGCTAAAAACAAAGGGTCTCTTCCGCCTGCTCCGGAATACTGCACTGCAGCACAGTCACCATAAGCTATCTGTCCATCCTCCAAAATAATCATCGCAGATATGGATTCTCCTGCTTGTCTTACGGATTTAAAACCTTTTATAAGTGTTTTTCCGGTATAATTTGCTCCGTCACAAAATGCACCGGCTTTTATTGCCTTTTGATCATCAAAGAAAAAACCTGTGCGCCCTTTTGCACAAACAATATTTTTTATCCTCATAAATACTCTCCCTTTTACTTAATTACCCGGTCTGCCTACAATTTTTCCTGCACTCACAGCATAAACGTCATCTATGACCATTTGAAAATCCGGTTTTCTCTTCTCATAAAGAGCTCGTTCTTCAATCTTTTGACGATGAAAATCTTTTATATCTTTACTAAAAGGAATATTACCACAATCTAAAAATCTTACAGCTCCGCGGTTATCTCTCGCCGGTAATATTTTACCTAGATTGAATTTACTCGGAGCAAATGGGATGTCAATAACACCCTTATTAAAACCTTCAATTGTCCCTTGTGCTATATCGCCTTTGCCCAATTCTAATATGTAATCAATAATGTTTCTTGTTTCTTCAATTATTATCTCCATCTCATCTTTGAGTTCATCAGTTAATGGCATTCTTTGGTCTGCAAGCATTGAAATCATTTGCCTGCTCGCCCTAAGACCCTCTGCATTTGCTTCTTTTGTAGGAATTCCAATAGCTTCATGAGGTGTTTTAACGATTACTTTAGTAGTGCCTGCCATAGCAGCCGTTGCTGCTCCTAATGATATAACGCTAAATGCTTTTACCTCATCTTGTGGGAAACCACCCATCCACTGATGTAATACAGTTGTTATCTCAACATCATTATATCCGAACTTATCTAAATACTCCTTTGTTAAAATCTCTAATGTGCGTATTGCAGCAATATCTTGAATCTGATTACCGCATTGTCCATATCCTACTGTTATATCCTTTACACCTTGCTCTGCTGCAAGAATGCTCTCTATAATAGCGACTGAATGAGAAATAGCAGGTTCGACCAATGTTCCGGTTAAAGGACCAAAAGGCTCTCTGTTAATTCTGATTCCTGCTTCTTCATATAGACCTATAAGACGATCCACATACTGCCAGTCAAAAATTGATTTTCCAAGGGATACCTTTTTTGCATATGGAATATTATAAGAAATGCCTCCGCCTTCATATGAAGTAAAGCCTCCTGCAATTGAGATTTCAGCCAAAAGCCTTGCATCAGGTGTGCCATGTCGCACCTGAACAGGTGCATCCAATGATTCATTAATTTTTTTACAAACATCAACCCCGTAATTCACAACCGGCAAACCATTTAACATGGATCTGTTTTTTTCTCTACTCTGCCGGATACCTTCATCAGCTTCGTTATATCTGTTTTGCCTTGTATAGCTGTCAATAGTCGTGCTTAATAAATCTGCTTCCCCTTCATTATGCAAGTATCTTAGTAATTCAATGTGTTCATCAACCAGTGCTACACCACACCTCGGCTGAAGCAGTACTTCTCCTGTTTCTTTCGCCTTTTTAAGTCTTTTTGAGAATATTTTATTATCCGGTATCTTTTTTTGATATTTGATACCCTCCTCAAAACTCACATCCTTGCCCGTTGCCCATTGTTGCAATACTTCTTCTTGGATTTTTTTAAAGCTGTCAATGTCAATCTTACTATTTTTAACCTGCATTACTATCCCTCACATTACTTATTAATTACAATCAAAAAGCCCTAAACAGGTATCCCCATTTGAGGGCATCTTAGAGCTTCATGTGCTTTATGAAACATGTTTATATTTTTTATAAATACCTAAATCAATTTTTAAATCAGTAATTGCATCTTGAGGACGTGTTCCCGGCCCATAAACTCTGTTAAAACCCATATCCTTAAATCTTTTTTCTACATCTTCAAATTCTTGTTTCCCTACTACAAGATTTCCGCCTACGTAAAGATTAATGTTTTCTAAACCTGCCTCATCACATTTTTCTCTTAAACCTTGGCAATCCATTTCGCCATGACCATAAAGTGATGATACTAAAATAGCTGATGCTTTTGTTTCTATTGCTGCTTCTATGAATTCTTCTTGCGATACCATCACACCTAAATTTACCACTTTTAATTCGGCATTCTTAAACGCATACTCAAGTATTTTGTTTCCTACAGCATGAATATCTGCGCCAATAACACCCATTACAATTACTTTTTCATTCATTTTTTTGTCACCCACCATTTAATTATTCTTACACCCTTATTATTATACAAGACAACCATATATTGCAATGTTTTTGGAAGATATACTTAAATTTGTGGGTTCCAAGGTTCTGATATACATGTATACAATCCGGGATGGGAAGCCCGTACCCCGGCGTCTTTCCGGTTCTTATCTTCCTCTTGACTTATGTATGCTTTTATAATATTATATAATAAATGTTAATTCTTTGGTTTTATAGGTGGTGATTATAACATGAAAAACTAATTTTAATATATGCTTTGTATTTATTGTAAAATACTAAAAAGAAATTTTGTAACGTTAAAATTTTAATCAGAGAATTTTCAAAAACAAAGGATGTAGATCAAAAGACCCTTAAACTTTTGATACTATTAATAAACGATAGTGTAAAAACTTTTATGAAAA
>LSQX01404687.1_pt1 | contig 10061 bp, 7 predicted proteins | sample 654561 | NCBI WGS metagenome assembly LSQX01 (sample SAMN04489861, study PRJNA283612) | anaerobic digester metagenome | isolation source: 4 biogas reactors fed with cattle manure at either 37C or 55C with and... | place: Denmark: Kongens Lyngby | collected 2014
TTTACGAATTTTGATAAATAACTTTTTACACCTAATTACTTCCAAAAATGGAAGTCCTGTATTTTAATCTGTAGCTGTCACCGGATAAATGAATTATTTCACACCTGTGAATAATCCTGTCCAAAATAGCTGTTGTAATAGCAGGATCGCCCAACAGATCCCCCCAATCCTCCGGTCCTTTATTAGACGTAATTATGATTGATGTTTGGCCATAGAGTTTGTTAATAAACTGAAAAAATAAGTTTGCTTCATGTTTTTCCATAGCCATGAACATTAAATCATCAATAATAAGTAAATCTGCATCCACCATGCGCTTTACACGTGTTCTAACGCTGTTTACAATCTCTTGGGTCTTAAGATAGTATAAAAGATCGTTCATTGTAGTAAATACGGCTTTATAGCCATTTTTAATGGCATGTATACCTAGCCCAATTGACAGCATGGTTTTGCCGACACCGGGGGGACCAAGAAGAATTAGGTTAAAACCCTGCTCAATCCAAGTGAGTTCCTTTAGTTGGTTAAGCTGTCTTTTGCTTAGGGATTCCTGCTGGGATATATCAAATTCATCCAGCGTCTGATGCTGGGGGAAATTTGCCTGTTTCATCAGTCTTTCAAATTTCTTTTCTTCTCTAGATTCAATTTCACAGCTTAGTAAAGACTCCAAAAATTTTTCATAGGATAAGGCATTATCGGTAGCATTTTCTAAAATTTTATCCAAAATCGTTACAGAATGACGGAGTCTAATATTGCCTAACATCTCTTTAATGTTATCAATAGTAGTAGACATGTTGTATACTCCTTTCATAGAACTTGATGTGTATTTCATAGTGCTTCAGGCCACTTGGGTATTTTGTAGTATTTTGGGTCGACTGTCCGGCTGAATTGAGCCACCATTCCAGAGAAAAGGCCATGTATTTACCCACGTTAATTTAGCCTGCGTATTTGTTATGGTTTGGACCTCTATCGGCATATTTTCAGGCAACAGGGGTACCCCTATGCAAGCATGGTTTGCCGGGCTTTCTTGCCTGTAATTAGTATAATATTGTCTCTGATAAGCCCCATGCAAGCATAGATGCTACTAAGTGTACCAGCCTAACATACCGGAGCTTATTCCTGAACCTGTTGCCGGGAGGCTTTTGTGCTTTAAATGCTAGTTGGCCTTTATACCGAACGGGCATCTCACACTTCCCCGGAACTGCGGCATCGCCGCACCGGTATATACACATTTATGGTTTCTAACACGGAATTTTAGTTTTTCTGTGTCGGAATATTCAATAAAGTCCGGTGGTTCTCTGATATCGGCGGCAGGCCTACTGCGCCTTAATTGTGGCTCTGCCATCCGGACCGGCGGCCCTACATGGACAAGAATACTCTGTGGCCCTATCACACCAAAATATTCAGGCCTGTTCTATTGTTGTTTTCTAAGTATATCTATATATTCTTTTATGTCCCTAATTTGGGGTCTGGCTTTGACTTGCTCAAGATTATCCGGGAATACCGGTATAATCTCTGAGGTTTCTTCTGATGGCACCCTGCATTGCTGTTCTTTTCCATAATGGGTTATGGCATCTTTAAAGTCTGTAGCACTGTAGAGCCTATTTTTACTGCAAAAGTCTAAGGCTCTGCTGATAATATCAGGGTTATGTTCCTTAACTGCTTTTTTGATAACTGATAACTGATCTCTTATATATCTGGGTTTATCCGCCCTGATATTTTCAAAGAAAACAGTGGCTGCTTGACTGTCCGGAAACATGGAGATAACTTCTTCCATAAGATTTGCAATGTTTTTTGTTCTGTCCCGGGTATGGTTTTTATTTTTGACAAGCTGGCCCCTTCCTGATGGGATCTTGTGCCGGGCCAACTCTTCGTCTTTTTCAAGGTGCATTATTATAATATATTCATTATCTATTTTGCGTACTCTTACAGTGGTATATGGCCCTTGATAGGTGCCTATAGGTACTGAATATCTATTACCTGCAATGGAAATGGTATTGTCTTTTCTAACTCGATAGGTTATACTGATGCCAGTAGAATTTGGTTGTATTTTTTCTGTGACCGGCCTTAAGTGTTTGCATTCTTGTACAAATACCTCGGCCGGTATTCTTTTTGTCGTACCGTGGGATTTGCCATTTCCTCGTCTGTCAAGCCATGATATAGTAGCCTCGTTCCATTTATCAATGTTATGAAATATACGGTTGTGGGCAAAATTGTTTTTAACAAAACCCACTACATTTTCGATACGGCCTTTGGATTCCGGGTCAGCTTTTCTGCACATATGTATCCTGAATTTTCGTTTTTGTATGTAACCCGCGAATTTATGGGTAAAGATCAAGTCTCCGTGGTTTTCACTTACTAATATCAAATTATCTTGGTCGTAGACTATTTCTTCCGGTATGCCGCCGAAATATTCGAAAGCATTCTCATGCATATTGATTATATCGGTTGTGTTAAAGGGCCTGTCCTGCCACTGGCAGTATTTGAACCGGGAGTAAGAAAGAACAAAACATATTACATACAGTAGTACCTTGGTGCCGTCTTCTTTCAAAACCCATTTTTGTCCGAAATCCACCTGCATTTGCTTACCCATTGGAGGGTCTTCTACTGATTCATATTGCCTGATAGAAGTCTCTTTCTGTATGTTGTGTTTTTCTCTTGTTGTTCTTACATAATTTCTTAAGGTCCCTTCAGAAAAATCAAGTTTCGTGTATTTTTCTTCTAATCTGTCGTATATTTGTGCCCCGGATAAATCCGGGTATTCTATTAGCCAGCCTAAAATTTCATCATGATATTTATCAGGTTTTTTGTTTCTCTTTTGCATCCCCTCCAGTGTTTTGTTGTATTCATCAGCATCCATATCGTAGTACTTGTTCAGGGTTGGTCTGCTGATGCCTAATTTTCTGGCAATCTGGGACTTATTAAGCCCCATCTCTTTTAAAGATTGAATATCAGTATACATTTTCCATCCTTTTTTTCTTTTCAACTTTCTGTGCCTCCTTGGTATAATATCTGTGGATATTATACTAAAGATTGCACCGATTTTACTAATACCAATATCTTTTTTGTGCTCCCCATGACAAGAAGAGAGGGAGTGTTTTTTGGACTGATTATATCAAAATATCAGCCCGGCGATGTGAATAAATGGCAGGATAATTTCCAGTTATTTTGATGGGTTTTGACATTATCAGGTAAATCATGTAAAATCTTATTTATCAAAATGTGTCAACTCTATTTTATCATTCACATTATATACCAATTACATATCAGGAACCTATATCCACTCTGTATCCTTGTTTACGCCGAAGTATTTTTCTTTTATCACAAAAAATAAAAGGTGCACAGTGAAATGCACCATTAGGCAGGTAATTCCCGCCGTTATATTTATGAAAAAACAAGTCCTAGATTGAACTTGTTACACTGTAACTATCATCCTTATTTATCTGTGCAAATTTAATAACAACATCATCTCTAAAATATGATGGCAAATTTTCTTTGATTCTCGATTCTGCCGGGGTTATTCCTTCTTTCACGACATCGACAAGAATTAAGAGTATTTGAGTATCATTCCAGATTGTTAGGATGTCCCCTTTTCTGAGTATTTTTTTCAATGTTGTTACTGTTGTTTCAGACCAGTTTTTTATATCATCTTGATTACAGTCCGGACAATCTAGAGTAATTATACCCATATAAGCACTTTTATCTTCGGATTGTCTTTTGTTTTTTTGCAAGTTATACAGGACTTCGAAAGTATCTGAGTTACAAAACAGCGGCCCGGGGCGACTGGCATCTTCTAATTTTGATTTCATACTCGAAATATTAATTTCGCCCTTTGCTTCAGAGTAATTTTTTATCTTTCTATGGATTTCCTTCATTCCGGCGGAAGAAATATCTCCCATTTCTTTTTGCAAGATTTTTGAGATATGTTCATAATAGCTCAACGCATTCCTGACTTGTCCTAATTTTAACATTGATTCCATCAGATAAATATGAATTGTCTCCTCATAGGGTTCTATCATTAATGCCTGCTCACACATCAAAATTATCCCTTCATGTTCCCCTTTATCCTTTAGCATTTCTATCGTCTTATACAAGGTTTTTAGATACAACCTGCTGTAATAATTCCTTATGGGTACGGTCCAAATTTCGTATGAACTTTCACCCAGATAATGACCTTTATATATATTCAGGGCTTCCTTGAAAAATTCCAGAGCGCTGTCCGGATCTACCGCACTTATATCATCCCCCTGAGTAATCAGATGCTTAAATATATCCACATCCACTGAGACTTTTTGCCCCAATTCAAGTGAATAATACCCATCTTTAAAAACAACGGACAGATACTGGGATTCCTCAGCACCCTCAGGCAGAAGTCTTTTAAAGGCCTGCCTGAGTCTATATATTTGGGCACGCAGCATATTTTTAGGATCAAAGGATTCACTATCCTGCCAAAGATTGTCTATAATAGTTTCAGACAGTATTTTTTTGTTTTTGAACGTAAGAAAATAATGAAACAATTTAAGGGTTTTGTAAGCCCCCGTAATCTCTTTTGACAGTGATTCATCACCCATTTCCATGTCAAATACACCCAGTGTGGTAATATGTAATTTCATAGCCGGTTCCCCTTTGTTATCTATTCTTCTTCAATATGAACAAGGCAGAATATTTTCTATATTTTCAAACATATAACATAATAGATAATTTATTGGTCTATACCCATATAGACAATTATAGAGTCAATTACTGGCAAAGTCCACTAGATTTTTACCCATTTCGACTCATTATAAACATATAATTTTACCGGCTATAAAATATATACACTGAATATACATCGGGGATAGTTCCGATACTGCCAGATGAAGGACTGTAAAAATTTTTATCTTATTTCTATTCTATTGTGCTACAGCTCTTTCTTAAAAAAAATTCTGAGGGATGCAACAGGAATCATCTCCGTTGCATCCATCAATTAGGCAGAATTCTGTCTCTGCCTTCTATAAGAATTTACCGAGAGTACTATAACCAACGCGCCGGCAATTGCCATGGATATCATCAGTGTTTCACTTCCGTGTTCAGCAACTTTGTCAAATTGTTTTTCTACAATCGAAAGCATAGTATTATATAGCCCGAATCCGGGAACCAGGGGTATAATACCGGGTATTATATAAATGGTAACAGGATTTTTGTCTATAAATGCAAAATATTCACCGAGTAAAGCTATGCTCATAGATGCTATAAATGTAGAAAAAATGACAGAATTAAACAGGCTTTTAGTGAGAACATAAATAAGCCAACCCAATCCACCGACAAGACCTGATTTAATCAAAGCAGACTTGGGTGTATTAAATATTATTGCAAAACCTACCGTGGATATATACGCATGAACAAAATTTTTAATATATTCAATCATCACAAACAACCTCCAAGCAGAACAAACCAGACTTTTAGGATAAAACCAACCCCAAAAGCGATTGATGTTGCAATAATTACAGCTTCTGCAGCTCTTGACAATCCCGATACAAGATCACCTGTAATAGAATCCCGAAGCGCATTTGTAATGGCTACACCGGGTACCAGGGGCATAATAGCACCGGTGATTACTTTATCCACATCTAAAACCGTATTTGTCAATAGAATAACATGTGTAAATAAAGCAGTTAGCAGGGCGATCATAGCTCCTCCCACAACACTTGAGAAAAAAGGCGGGAATTCCATATCACTCAGATAATGTAATATGTAAGATACAATACTGCTAATCATAAAAACGACCAAAAATATAGTGAAATCACCGCCGAGCAACAGGGCAAAAAACCCTCCGGCCAATCCCCCACCGGCCAGAGCCTTAATATGTTTTGAATAGGGTTTTAAATTATCAATTGCCCTCAACGCCGATAAAGCTTCATCCAGCGATATATCGCCTTCAACAAACTGTCTCGAAAAATTGTTTACCTCGGCCACCTTATTTAAATTGATTCCCCTGCATTTTATACGTTTAATATAGGAAACAATTTCACCCTGGGATTCTCCTTTACTATCCATAGACATAAATATACCTGTGGGTGTGACATAAGCTTCCACATATTGCAATCCCCTAGATTTACACAATCTGACTATCGTATCCTCGACCCTGTACGTTTCGGCTCCATTCCTTAGCATTATCTCACCTGCATATAGGGCCACCACCAATAATTCTTTCTTATCAACAGACATCTCATCAACAGATATCATATCAGCAGACATCATATCCCCTTCCTTTCAAAATGCAATGGTGACGGCAGACTGCGTAATAACTGTCACCCTGAGTAAAGCGAAGAGTCTTGATTGGCTTAAAATGCAGATCCTTTGCTCCGCTCAAGATGACAAAAAGCAAAAAATGTGCGATTTTGCGCGGCCTGACGGTTCCCGGCGGATGGGGGATGTAACGGGAACCGCCCCCGGTGCATCCATAAATGTGGCAAACAACACGTCCCCGTGCCGCATCTAAATGTGGCAAACAACACGTCCCCGTGCCGCATCCGTCCCCGTGCCGCATCTTTTTATAGTTTTTCGTCAATATACAAAGTACCGGGATTGATCCAATAGCTTATCTTATCCAACCTGGGGTCAAGACTTATATCTACACTGTTAAAAATAAGCAAGCCCCTGAGTTCGGGAGTTTCAAATTTCATGCTCATATCCTCTATTGGAACGGAAGACCTGTTCATTTTTCCCGGTGGATATTTTTCTGAAACCTTATCTATATATTTATTCATATCCATATCTACTATCGTCTCATCGTTTAGTAATATTTCTAAATAAGGTATTCCGTCAGGCTGATTTGCTTTCCAATAGATTTTATAGGTTCCTTTCTCCCCGTTGATAACCACATAATCTTCTTTGCCGTAACTATCCTGCATGTTAATTGCCCAACTATAATCTTTAATATTAACGGCCCCCCGGGTCAGATATAGGAATGTTCCCATATATCCATCTGTTGCCCCGTCTTCATGCTTTGGAAAGGTCTGCTCGAAGCCCAGATTTTTTTTGAATATATCATTATTTCTGAAATCCTTATTAAGCCAGGTGGGCAGTTTCACATCCTCCAAACTTGTCAAATACAGTACTGAATCCGTAATTGACTCCCGTACATTTTGTTCTGGACCTTTTGTTGCAGGAATAATTTTATGGTCTTTAAACATTCCTTCTTTTTCAAGAATACCCTCCAATCGATTTACTTGTGCCGTCACAGGCAGGGAATTATATCCAATATATGGTGCAACCGTAATTATGGCCAAAATACCTACAATAATAGCTATGGTATTATGCGCCCTTTCTTTTTTTATCATTAAAAGAATTGCTGCCGATAGAGCTACTATCCATATCAGTATAAAAAAATATTCTGTTGTTTTAAGACCGTGGTTTTGCAACTGTATAGCAAGTGCCCAGGCCTCAACCGCCAAAATAAGTATAACTGCAATCGAATGTACTTTTTTATAAAACATTGCCAAACCCGTTTTGTAGTGGGTAACCATAATATGCAACCATATTCCCCCGATTGCGTATGAGGAAGCAATTGATGAAAGTTGGACGAAAGGAACCCGCATCCCTTCCATAATTGTTTTTCCTACCCATAATATCAACACAAGGGTTAAAGCCAACATAATCGGAACCATTATATATTCAAACAATACTTCTATAAATCGGGGTTGATTTTGTGATATTTCCCTCTGTTCATCGACTATTCCTTTTCTGAAATCAGGAAAATATCCTATAAAAATAGTGAACGCTAAAAAACCGCTTATTGTTCCTATATAACCGTAGACCTTGCTGCTTAAACCCTTATAAAGGAGTGCCTGAATAGCCCCTGCCACCCCCGATGCCCCTCCCATTATTACAAGCCCATAAAGAAGCGCTATAAAAAATGATTTGTGAATCATAAAAAATGCCTTTGAAAAATCTGATTGTTCCCTTGGATACCCCGCTAAAATATTAAATAAAATAAAACTCACGAATATTATCGCACTTACTCTTGCAGCAGCCAATGTAGAAACATTTTGATAACGCATCGCTGAATATTCGGGATACACTCCGCTGAAAAAATAAAGAAGAATAATTGTTAAAACAGTTGCCGAAATTCCGAGAACATTTGCAATTACAAATGATTTCTTGGTGTTAAGCCTACTTTGTGCCGCGGTAATCGCCGTAAGACTGAATATGGTCCCTAAAGCAAATGACAGGTGCAGACAGTTGAAAATAAAATTATATGCTTCCTGTTGCTGCCAGTCTAAATGAATTCTAATTATTGTGACAATAGAAAACGCCGCCGCATTTGCAATAACCACAGGGTATCTCTCAAATGCTTTTATTGCACCCTTAAAAACCCTTGATATAACCCGAATTACATTTTCCATAATAGTCCCCCTCGCTTCATTCTTTCCATTTCAAAAGTCTTCTTTCACCATCCAACTGTCTTATTTCGGTTATGTCTTGACTGACCTCTAAAGTTCCTCTGTATATCTTGTTGTTATCCCTTAGGGCAAAATATTGTATCAATATCATTCTGTCCTTTATATTAATCCAAAACTTTGCAAAATCCTCCTTGCCGCTACGGAAACTTTCTATTATCTCTTCAACAATGTGAACACTGGCCGGAGGGTGACAGTTGTTTACGTCCCTTCCTATGATTGCCGGTGAACGGGGGAAAATTCTGTCCTTTGGCTTTGTAAAAAATTTCACCTTATTGTTTTCATCAACAAAGGTCAAGTCTACGGGCAATGCATCGAATATCATCAATATATCCTTAAAACCCAGTTCCCCTGTCTCTGTTTTAAACTTGCCATCTTCAAATATTTCTATTTTATCGTTGTTCATTTTAATATCGGGTTTTTCTATAAACGGAAAGTCATATTCAAGGCTCTGCTTATACATTTGACGCCAATTATCCTCGCTTAGAACCTCACTTGCCGAAGGGAACAAAATAAGTTCTTCTTTTTTCTTAAGACCCAACATTCCAAAAAATACATCGGCTATGGCCTTGTTCAATTGTTCCTCCGTACTATCATTATCCCTTATGATACCAATGGCCTTTTTAATCCTTGTCCTGACAACATCATGAAGAGCCCACATTATAGACAGGCCATGGAATTTGGGCATCGCATTTTCCATATAAGGAAACAGGATATTTTCTTTTTTGAGGTAATGATCGTTAAATTCCTGCAGCTCTGCTAATTTTGGCAAGAGAGTCCGTTTTTTCGCCCTGAGATCAGGCTCCCTTAATAGTATTTTAATCTCATCCGTCCTTTTTACCAATTCCTCGTTTTCTTTTATCAAATCCATCAGGAAATTATCATTTTGGGGTTTTTCCCACCTGTAATTCAATAAACTCTTGTAGAAAACGTTGATTGTCTTATCAAGAAATAGCAAGATTTCATCAGGTTTTACCCCTTCTTCTATTAAACTGTGGAAAATTTCAAATGCTTCCTGTGGGGTCACATTCTCTACGTCTTCCCTATATTTATCATATAGTTCCTTCCCATCCAAATTGGATTTAATCCCCTTGACATAATCTATTAACCTGTTGGTCCTTTCAGATTGTTTATCTTTATTCATTGTATATAAAACCCCTTCCTTTTTCTTTTCCCATCCTTCTTCCCCTTTTTATCAAGCCCGGCACCAAATAGATTATTATATAAAGTGCTATAAACAGCGCTACAGCCCATAACCCGTCCAATACGGAATGTTGTTTGATAAATACCGTAGATGCGCTGATTGTAACCATAAGAATAAGTGAAATCAGTCTTAAGCCCGGCCTCTTTTTAAAAGGTTCATACCTCGTCAAACCTATATGTATTGCGATTGAATTTAATACATGCATACTGGGTGCTACATTAGTGGGCGTATCTATTGCATAAATACCCCTTATAATTCTTGAGAAAACATCATTCCCCGTAATTGTAGGACGTAAATTTTGTCCGTTTGGAAATATGGCATAAACACTATAACATACGAACACTCCTATAAAAATAAACCCAAACATTCTATAGTAATCCTTTCTTGATACAATTCCCAGATAGATAAACCTAAAGGCCATG
>LSQX01329811.1_pt2 | contig 10060 bp, 9 predicted proteins | sample 654561 | NCBI WGS metagenome assembly LSQX01 (sample SAMN04489861, study PRJNA283612) | anaerobic digester metagenome | isolation source: 4 biogas reactors fed with cattle manure at either 37C or 55C with and... | place: Denmark: Kongens Lyngby | collected 2014
CTCCATATCCCCAAGCCCAGCGGAAGCTTCACCTGGAATAATTGCCCGAGATGTGTAAATATGGAGGCAAGCGATGATGACCACATGAGGAGATTAAGAAGGAGGTTGAATTAATGGCCGCAGCAAGCAATCTGTACTACCAGGCGGTGGCGGCTCCGGAAGGCACAGCCAGGGGCAGCCTGATCTTTATCCACGGGGCAGGAGGCAGTCACCTTAAATGGACCCCCTTGATGGACCACAGCATCCACGGTTTCACCCACATCGCCCTGGACCTGATGGGGCATGGTGCGTCGCCGGGCAGTCCTGCCGCCGATATCCAGGCCTATGCCCAGTCCATCCATAAATTCCTGACCACCAACAGTTTCCCCCGCCCCTGGATACTGGCGGGCCACTCCATGGGGGGCAGCATTGCCCTGCAGACCGCCCTGACCTACCCCCAATCAGTAGATGGCCTGGTGCTGATCGGCTCCGGTGCCCGCATGCCAGTCAATCCCACCATGCTGGAACAGCTGGCCCAGGGCGCCTTCGATACCGGTTTCCTGAAGATTGCCTACGGCCGCGATTTCGCGCCCGAACTGCTGGCCGCCGAACTGCAGGGCTTGAGCCAGGTACCCCAGCCCCAGCTATATGCCGATTTCACCGCCTGCAACAATTACGATGTCGCCGCCCGGTTGGACCAGATCAAGATACCGGTGCTGATACTGGTGGGCGACCAGGACAAGATGACCCCGGTGAAAAACTCCCAGTACCTGCAGGAAAACATCCCCGGAGCGGTCCTGCACATAATACCGGCGGCCGGGCACCATCTCATGCTGGAAAAACCAGCCCAGACCACAGCAGCCATAGGCGACTTCCTCGCCGACAAATTCCCCGGATTACGTTCTGGTCCGGTGTGAAGAAGGGGCCATCCCCAACATTACTCCATTCCCCATGCTCCTGCGGCGCAACCTTGGACATAGGTATACCAAAAGCCGGCGGCCTAAAGACCGCCGGCTGGTAGTCACAAAAACACGGGAAACCTGACCATAGCATTTTATAGCTTGGTGGTCAGGAAAATGGGCAGGGACATATCCTCAATCTGGCCCTGCAGCCCCTCGATTTCATCGATATGTTTGTCCTCATCGAGCAGGATTTGCTGCAACATATCCCGGGTGGCGAAATCGCCTACTTCCCCGGCCAGTTTGATGGCATCATTATATGCCGCGATGGCAGCAAGTTCAGCCTCATGATCGTGAAACAGCTGCTTGGGGACGTCACTGCCGATTCTTATCTCCTTGAGATTGTTGACCATCGGCTGCCCTTCCAGGAACAGTATGCGTCCAATAAGCATCTCGGCGTGCTTCATCTCCTCGATGGCACGTTTTTCGACCTGCTCATGCAGCTTGCCGTAGCCCCAGTCCGCGTTCATCTCGGAATGGACCATGTACTGGCTGATAGCAGTCAATTCGTCAGCTAATAGTGAATTTAAAACCTCGATTAATTTACTGTCGCCTTTCATGCGGTACCTCCTTTCATTAAATTCACCAATAGTATATCACGACTTACATAAACGGAGACAACCTACTTGAGGCCAGCCTCCAAGTAATTCTGTTTTTCAAACTGAAGCAGGGGGGCGGTTTTTTTGCCTCCGCCCGAACCGCTGCCAGTTTCCTATGCTCACATAAGATGAGACAACGGATTAAAAATCCAAGTTATACTAATATCATGAAGGTAAAAAACAATTACACGCAGAATTCAAATACATATTGCTCATTCCACTTGGGTGCACAGAATCAGCTTGGGTCGAGATATGCGAACTGTGAGTCAGCATCCATCCGGGATGCAGCGCGGGTTGCTTGCCCCAGAGCTTAAAAGATCACAAGGAAGGGTGTTTCGATGGAGAGGCCAAGAAGCATAATCTGCTGGCTGGGATTGGCAGTGCTGATAATCGGGATGGGATTGCTCTTCCCCGCTGTAATACAGGCTGCGGAGCCTGCCGATGAGGCATATACAGAATTTACGGAAATCGATACCCGGGAAGTCTATGTGAGGGGCGAGGTAGTCCGAATTCTGGGCGAGGAAGAATTGGACGACGCGTTGGACTGGGAAATGAACCAGGGCATGATCATGCAGATAGTCGAAGTCAGTCTGGCCAATCCCTATGCCGATCAAAAGATAACCGTCGAACACACGGCCTCGAAAACCAATCCCATTCTGGGATCCTCTTTGACGCCCGGGGACAAGGTCATCGTATTTGCCAATATTGATTCTCAAAACCAGATTGTGGAGGCTTTCATAGCCAATCCGGACCGCAGCGGCACCGTGAAAGCTATGGTCCTGGCGTTCATGGCGGTGCTGATCATCCTGGGCGGAAGAAAAGGTTTAGGGGCTCTGTTCACCATCATGCTGACCGGCGTGCTTCTCTGGTTCTGGCTTATCCCCTCGATCCTGAATGGCGCCAGCCCCACCTGGTGCGGGGCTCTGGTCTGCGCCGTGGTCGCCCTGGTCGGCACCCCGATGATCAGCGGCTTCAACCGGACCTCCATGGCCGCCATATTGGGCAGTATTGCAGGGGTAATACTGGCAGGTGTTCTGGCCAGTTTAGCCGGGGGCAGCGCCGACATCATCGGCGTGGATTATGAACACGCCAATTTACTGCTGAGTATGCCAGCCACTGCCAACCTCAACCTGCAGGGTATATTCCTGGCTGGGGTACTGATCGGTGCTCTGGGCGCAGTAATGGACACCAGCATTTCGATCGCCTCGGCAATCAGGGAATTTGCTGAAATCCATGGCAGTCCGACCCGCTATAACCTATGGCGGGCGGGGATGAATGTGGGCAAGGATGTGATGGGGATGATGTCCAGCACGCTGATCCTGGCCTACACTGGAGGAGCGCTGGCGCTGCTGCTCCTTTTGGTGGCCAACAACATACCTGCTCTCAACATTATGAACTGGGACATGATAGTCAGTGAGATAATTCGCTCCCTGGCTGGTTCGATAGGTTTGTGTTTATCCATTCCAGTCACGGCCCTGGCCGCTTCATATCTGGTCGGCAAGAAAACAGAAGAAGGATAGATCCATTCCGGTCGCACTATGCGAATCTTATGAACCTATTTATCGGCATCATTCTATTCATACTTTTGACAACTCATCTTTGAACGCCGGTCTATTGGCATATTTGTTAAAAAGCTTCTGTTTGATTTCCGATACTTGCTTTTGCCCGCCCGCTTTTTCTAGATTATGGATAATGGCGCATACCCTCTGATAATCTTTCCTGCTGCCAGCTCTGGCAGCAGTCTGCTCAATATGCTGCAGAAACAGGGTGCAAACTTCTTCTTTAAATTCAGGAATAAGCTGTTTATAAAAAATCTCTACCATTGATGGCCTCTGCTTAACATAGGCAAGAAGCTTTTGTTTTTCCCCTTCTTCTATTAAAATACGGGTGTATAAGTCATGATCTGTTTTCTTTTGGCTTTCCAGCAGAAAAATAATCTTGGGGTAAACAGAAAGCCACTCACTGAAATCATAAGTCTTTTTTAGTTCCCGGTAATATTCAAAACTACCATCCAGAATAAATTCCATGGCAATCCCGCGCAAATCATCAAGTTTGCCGGAGAGCTGAAACGCCTTGTACCGGTATTTCTTCCACTGATCTACCAGCCCGCGCTTATTTTTATCCTCCTCTTCGCCATCAAGCGCAAGCTTGATCACCGCATCATAATCCTTTTTCCCCATGGCTTTTGCTATCGCCATTTCCCGGAATTCCGAATATCGCAGATTCTGCCCAATAAATTCCTGCGCTTTTTGTTGCCCGTCATACTGTTCAATCATATAGTATCTGATGAGATTAACTCTTTTCGCCAAGTAATTAGCGTTCCATGAATCCCCGCTTTCGTTTTTTATGATTGATACCAAGTTGTATTCCAATTTGTCCCGCAAAATCGGAGTGTCTGCAAGCTCCGAACAACTGCCCAAAAGATCCAGCCGCCAGTCGGTCCAATCTTCATATCGTCTATGCGCCGCTTCTTCTATCAGCTTCTGAAAAATACTTTCTTTATCTGCCGGGCTTAATGATTCATCTTCAATTATTTCACAGATAAAATCCAGGCTTTCTTCGATTTCTCCGCCGATTACCCCGTCGGAATCATCCGCGGCCTCAAGCAAAGCCATCATTTCATGGATAACACAAAGGGACAGTTCTAAAGCCTGCCGGGGCTTTTTCTTGTCCAAAGCAAAGCGGGCTTTTTCCAACACCAAGTCAGCCCCCTTGACCGCCTCCCGGGCGTCTCCGTAAGCGACAAACCCATGCCGATCCGAATTGTTTTTGATGAAGGTGCGCATAAGCATCATGGCTTTGCGTATTTCGTCCTCATCATTTCCTTCGTTAAAATCCAGCTCTATCCGCTGCTTGATTTCTTCATACTGGGCTGCGATCGCCAGAAGAAATTCAACCAGGTCGTCTTTTGTCCTCTCCGAAAGTATTTTCTTCATATCAGGCGTTTTTCTTTTTGGGGGAACGGACTTATAAACCGCTGCCGAGACCGCATTGTTCGGGTCCTTTTTGTTCTTGATGTCCCGTAAAGCAAAAAATGCCGCCGCCTGGTGCTTGCAATACTCTCCCCAATCATAAGGGCAATCGCATTGACTGCCCGCGATCTCTTCCTGACCATCAAGCTCAACTTCCACTGTGTACAGCTCACTGCCTTCAACTTCCGCTACATAAACGTTTTTCTCGGTTTCTTCCACTGATATTACACAGTCATTTCTGAAATATTCATAGCCCCGGGCAACAATTTTTTTATCGATACAGCTTTGAAAGTTGCGGAGATTCATATTGTTCCTTCTTTCACCAGATAATCAATCACCCTTTAAATTTCAGCCTGTACCTTCTTGCATTCAATCACCTTCCAGGCTTTTAGGAGCGCAATCACTCTACTTTAATATTAATCTATGTACCGCTGAAAGAGTATTCTATAATGAAACCGTCCCCTGTTTTTCAAATATGAAAATAATCAAGCGGCGAGGGCTGAAATAGGCATCTGCCGTCATCAAGGAGAGTGTGATACCGTGTTTAAGGTATATCCGGTTATTCTTACTCCGACCAATTCAGGATATGTTGTAACCGTTCCTGATCTGGATATCAATACGCAAGGAAAAGACCTGGCGGAAGCTGTCTATATGGCACGTGACGCTATTGGTATTTGGGGAATATCTGAACAGGATGACGTACGTCTAATCCCTGAACCATCTACCACCGAACCATCGCATGAAGCTAATGAATTAATTTCGTGGGTGGACATCGATTTCGAAAAATATCGAAAAGCGCATGATTTGACTACTATGCGGATCAATGTATCGGTTCCTAAATATCTGAAAACCCTGGGCGATGAAGCCGGTATAAATTTCTCCCAAACCCTGCAAAAGGCTTTAAAACAACAACTAGGCATTCAAGAATAACACGATTGGCAACCGACAGATACGAAAACCTATACACTATCCGCCGCCTTCCCCCGGAGCTTGCGTCTCAGGTCCGAAAACACCTCGTCATGGGTAAAGCGTTTGTCGGTCATCTTGGCTTCCAGCTCCGCCTCTTTTAGCTTGAAGTAGACCTCACTGTCAAATTGATAACTTTGGTAGGCCTCAATACTCATAACAACCATGTCTCCATAGCCGTTCTTGGTTGAAAACACTGGCTCGCCGCTTTCGTGAACGGTCTTTGATATATCCGCAAAATGGTTGCGGAGATCGGATACCGTTCTGATCTTAGGCATGTTTTTCCCCCAAAAATAGCTCAGCTCAATCTAATTATTATCATAATTATGCTAAGTGAGCAACATCTGCTCTGCTCAGACTATTTTACATCTCCTGGCCGCCGGACTGTCCCCCAGTCCCAAGTCCAGCGGCAGCTCTAAACTCTCTGAATCCCATGCAAATCAAAGTAGACATTCCGGGCCCTGAAGGGAGCAGGATTTGTGTACAATAATCTCAGTTTTTCAAAATCACTTATTCTCGAAGAATGATAATAAGGCTTATCGAATCTAAGTCTTTCATCTCTTATCCATTCGGGAACGTCGATCCCCTGGATCTGCAGGTAATAATCTATCAGAGCTGATACCTTGGTCAAATACTCTATTTCTTCATCATTGCACGAATCAATATCTACCGGCTTTCCAAGACTGTCGATAAATCTAATCTCTTTGCACTTCAATAATTCCAGTAACTGATTCAGGCTGGTATCTTCATCAGGATAGTCAAATAATGCCCGCAAATATTCATTCCCAATCATAGCCCAGGTCCTTTCCCAAATACTTGATGAAAATCGTCTGCCTTTCCCCTATTAAGGAAAGCGGGATATATTCCGATACAGTATCCAACAACTCATCTTTGGTGGTAATGTTCAGATCCTTGCACAATATGTGCGCATCTACAAAATCTTTCGCAGGCTCATTCCTGGCTGCCAGTATTTTCATGGCCAACAGCTGCTTCGCCTCAGGCTTTAGGATCCTCAGATTCGTATAGACTCTATAGGTTTCCTTGTCCTCCTTCAAAAGGGCCCTCAGCGGTTCCTTTATATCTTCATTTATCCAGCCATCCGCAAGATTAAAAGTATATTTCGTGAGATCCAATATCCGGTTCAATAAATTCGAATTGGTTTCACTAAATACACAATCAATGTCCTTGGTCGCCGGTCGATTGTCATAAACCATAGTCATAATAGAACCGCCGTAGACCGTTATCTCCAGCTGCAATTGGTTTTCTTTCAATCGCTCGTTGAGATAATCAAATATCTGCAAAAGTCTTTCTTTATCCATCAAGCCAATATCACTAGACATATCAGGTTTTAACCTCCAAATTATGTGATCTCGTTAATCCTAATAATACCACATTAACAGGTAATTTCTGTATAAGAGCAACGTGCGCACCCAGATACTTCACCCCCAGTAACTTGCGGAACAGTCCCCCGTAAGATATTTATGTTTGTATTGTCTTTGTCCGCAGGTTAACCTATTCTAAAAATCAAAGACAGTAGTAATGGAAAAATGACTGGTAAGGTGAACACCTGAGCTTCTTTCGGAGGAATAATGCCATGAATCATGGAGAACTGCTCCAGAAGTATAATGCGTTGCTGAGAGAAAACCAACAACTTCATGATGAAATCAGGACGTTCAAAGAACAGTTCGGAATAATTCAGCCGCCTGTTGAGTTCAGCTCACCCGCAGAACAATCGGTGGTGGGGCAATTATCTTTCTTGGAAAAAGCAGAAGTCACAAATAATCCGTCGCCGGGCGCTTTCAACAAGTACGCCGACCCTGCTGAGAAAATCGGACTTTTCAGATCACTGTTCAGAGGCAGAGACGATGTTTTTGCCAAGCGGTGGCAAAATCAAAAGGGAACCTCAGGATATTCACCGGTCTGCAGCAATGAATGGCAGGCGGGACTTTGCCTGAAACCCCAAGGCAGATGTTTCGATTGTACTCATAAATCCTATGTTCCTTTGAGCGACAGGATAATTGATGAGCACTTGAGAGGTAAACTGATTGCCGGAGTTTACCCCCTTCTGCCCGATGAATACTGCTGGTTCCTTGCCATCGATTTCGATGATGAAGAGTGGCAAAGAGATGTCAGCGCTATACGGGAAGTCTGCGTTGAGTTTGGCATTCCAATTGCGGTGGAACGCTCCCGGTCCGGACAAGGAGCCCACGTATGGGTTTTCTTTGAACATACGATTTCGGCTTCCCTGGCAAGAAAGCTCGGTTCGGCGATACTTACATTTGCCATGAGCAGAAGGCATGAACTGAATTTCAAGTCATACGACCGCCTATTTCCCAATCAGGACACCCTGCCCAAGGGCGGTTTGGGGAACCTGATCGCGCTGCCTCTTCAGAAAGCGGCCAGAGACAAAAACAACAGCATTTTTATAGATAAGCACTTTCAGCCTTATGAAGATCAATGGGGTTTTCTTGGATCACTCAGAAGACTGTCCGAAACCGAAGTTGAAGATCTTATTGCCAAGCTCTGTCACGGCAATGTTCTCGGTGTATTAAAAAAAGATGAAGAAGAAACGAATAAGCCGTGGGAAACTGTCAAATCTCCTCTCAAGGGAACTGATTTTCCCCAGAGTTTGGAAGTAGTCAAAGGCAAGATGCTCTACATACCGAAATTAGGTATTACCGAAAGAGCCCTTAATCAAATAAAACGACTGGCTGCTTTCAAGAATCCGGAATTTTTTAAAGCTCAAGCCATGAGGATGCCCACATTCAACAAGCCTCGAGTTATTTCATGTTCAGAAGAGGCGGCTGAATATATTTGTTTGCCAAGAGGCTGTGATGTGGCGCTCGAAAAGATGCTGACGGATGTTGGTGTTTCGATAAATTGGGCTGACAAAACCAATGGGGGTAAACACATCGACGTTGAATTCAAGGGCAGGCTCAGGGAGGAACAACCGATTGCTGCCAATGAAATGCTGAAGCATTCAAATGGGATACTTTCGGGCACCACTGCCTTTGGTAAGACAGTGGTGGCAATCAAACTCATTGCTGAGCGAAAAACCAATACGTTGATCCTGGTAGACAAGGTTAGCCTGGTTTCGCAATGGAAAGAGCAAATTACCAATTTTCTCACCATTAATGAAGTCCGACCGGAGATCCAGACGGAGAAAAAACGAGGACGTAAGAAACCGCAAAGCATAATCGGACAGATTGGGGCTGGCAAAGAAAACCCAAGTGGGATTATTGACATCGCTGTTATGCAGTCTCTGAACAGAAAAGGCGAAGTGAAAGAATGCATTAAGAATTACGGCATGATCATTGTTGACGAGTGCCATCACATATCTGCTTTCAGCTTCGAACAGATTATGAAAGAAACCAATGCCAGATATGTCTATGGTTTGACGGCGACCCCCACCCGGAAGGACGGACACCATCCCATTATTTTCATGCAGTGCGGCCCAATTCGGTATCGGGATAATGCGATCAAACAGGCAGAGAAAAGACCTTTTGATCACTATATAATTCCTCGCTTCACGTCCTTCAAAATACCTTTAGACAAAACGGAAAAGGAACCCACCATTCAGAAATTGTACTCAGAAATCGTTGTCAACGAGGAGCGAAATCGCCAGATTACCGAGGACGTCATCAGAAGTCATGCAAAGGGCAGAAATTGCATTGTTCTGACCCAAAGAACAGCTCATGTAGAATGGATTTCCAAGGAATTGAGCAAGGTCATCCCGGATGTGATTCCACTGACTGGTGGTATGGGCGCCAAAGACACCCAGGAAACCATGAAAAGAATAGCGGACACCCCCTTTGAGCGGCCATTGACTCTGGTGGCAACTGGCAAATACATCGGAGAGGGCTTTGACGAACCGCGGCTGGATACTCTGTTTCTGGCCATGCCTATTTCATGGAAGGGCACTCTTCACCAATATGCGGGCAGACTTCACCGGTTGTTCGAGGGCAAAAGCGAGGTGCAGATTTATGACTACGTGGATATACATGTAAAGATGCTGGAAAGAATGTACAGCAAGCGACTGTCTGGTTACGCTTCAATCGGTTATAAGGCGAAGGGCGAAAGTATCGAGTCAAAGGCTATGGACATTATTTTCGATAAACAGAACTTCTTGCCAGTATACAGCAACGATCTGATCAATTCCGAAAAAGAAATCATCATTGTCAGTCCTTTCATTACCAAGAAACGGATCATGCATATGCTGAGATATCTGCGGGTTGCCGTTGAGAAGAAGGTGAAGGTTGTAGTTGTTACCAGACCTGGTGAGGATTTTCAGGAGAAAGATCAGACCCGCTTGTCAGAGGCTCTTGCACTGCTGCGGGAAGAGAAGATAAGGCTGGTTTTTCGGTCCCAGCTCCATCAGAAGTTCGCGGTCCTGGATCAAAAACTGGTGTGGTACGGCAGCATCAACCTGTTGAGCTATGGCAGTGCCGAAGAAAGCATTATGCGGCTGGAAAGCTATAATATCGCCCATGAGCTTATAAAAAGCATCGGATAAAAAGTGAGTAAACTCAGAAACAACCAGATTAAACAAATTGCGCTAAATGAGCAACATCTGCTCTGCTCAGAC
>LSQX01006008.1_pt5 | contig 10059 bp, 6 predicted proteins | sample 654561 | NCBI WGS metagenome assembly LSQX01 (sample SAMN04489861, study PRJNA283612) | anaerobic digester metagenome | isolation source: 4 biogas reactors fed with cattle manure at either 37C or 55C with and... | place: Denmark: Kongens Lyngby | collected 2014
CCAGTCCTGAAGGCATGGCGCTGCCTGTAAGAAAAACACGGGGGCCGGCAAGCTCTTCTGCCCCGTGAAGATAATCATGGGAATAAACAGCTATGAGCTCCTGAAAAACAGCCGGCGGAAGAATACTAAAGGCCTCGACGAGGCGAATCAGTTCATGCCCGTCGACCAATAATTTTTCCTCCCGCCCGGAGTAAAGCCGCTGCAGCCTGCGCCGGTTGTCCAGGTAAAGGTCAATTTGCTCCCAGAGGCCTTTTTCGTTTACTTCAATCCCGCGATATTCACACAAAGCCCGGTGAAACTTTCGCAGCCTCTGTGCCCAGTACTCCACGGCCGGCTGAAAAGCGTGCCTGGGAAGATCCAGTAAATAGGTAAAAGTAAGGGGGCTGTATTTTTGTAAAGCATTATAGAGGTGTGACATGGCCAAGCAAGAGTTTACCAGAACCGCGCCCTCCAGATCTTTTTCTTCTTTCAGCACTTTCTCCAGGCAGCCGCGTACAAAAAAACAAAGGCTGGAATGCAAAAAAGAATCGGCATAAAGAGTCGTTCCCTCCTTGCCGGAAAGGCGATAAGGAAGCAGGCCGCAGGAGGAAATTATCTCCACCGGCGTATAGCTGCAAAACCAGCCGATCCGTCCTTTTCTTTGCCTGGTTTCTTTTTCTGCTTCTTCCAGTCTCTGCCAAAAAGCCGTTTTATCCATAGCCTATTCCCCAAAGGTTCCTAGTCAATATGAAAATGGAGCAGCGATTTGCTGCAGGCGGAGCTTAAGCGTTTTGCTCGTAAAGTTCCCGTTTTTGTGTCGAAAAAACCCGGCATGGCGGTTAGCGTGGAAATAATGCCAGCTTTTGCTCTATAATCCGGTATAGGTCGTCGCGTCCTTCGCCTGTTTGCGAAGAAAATAGTAATACCTCTCCGGGAGCCAAATCTAAAGCACGGGCCACAACTTCCCTCTGCTTGGCCCTTTTCCCGCGGGAAATCTTATCCGCCTTGGTAGCTACCACTACAGCGGAAAAAGCGGCATGGCGCAGCCAGGCTGCCATCTGCCGGTCCTGTTCCGGGGGCTCATGGCGCAAATCGACGACATGAATAACCATGATGATCGTTTTCCTGCCGGCCAGGTAATCCTCGATTAAGGAGCCCCATTTCTTCTGGACCTGGCGTGAAACCCTGGCATAGCCGTAACCCGGCAGGTCGACGAGAAACCAGGAGTCATCGATCAAATAAAAGTTCACAGACCGGGTCTTACCGGGCGTATTGCTTGTCTTAGCCAGGCTCCGGCGTGCCGCCAGGGTATTGATCAGGGAAGACTTTCCCACATTGGAACGGCCGGCCAGCACAACTTCCGGAAATCTTTCCGGCGGGAAATCCTTTTTACAGCCGGCTGACTTTACTAGCTCTGCTTTCTTTATTTTCATCGCCTTCATTCAGGCGTCTAGGCCTGATTACCTATTGCACAATTTTCAAGCAAGACCTTTATTAAACGCTTTGACTTAAGACTGAACAGTTACCCTTTCCTTTTTTTCCTGCAACAGGGCCTTTTCCAGGACCTGGTCGATGTGGTCCACCAAAATAAATTCCAGCCTCCGGCGTACATTGCCGGGAATTTCCGACAGGTCTTTCTTGTTATCCACAGGAAGGATTATCTTTTTAATCCCGGCACGGTGGGCGGCAAGAACCTTCTCTTTAACTCCCCCTATAGGCAGGACCCTTCCGCGCAAAGTGATCTCACCGGTCATGGCCAACTTGTGATCAACCGGGGTACAGGTCAGTGCCGAAACCATGGCCGTAGCCATAGTTATACCGGCGGAAGGCCCGTCTTTGGGTATGGCTCCTTCCGGTACATGGATATGAATATCGTATTCGTTGTAAAAATTTTCATCTATGCCCAGAGAGTCAGCTCTGGAACGAATATAGCTCAGGGCCGCTTGCGCTGATTCCTGCATGATATCTCCGAGCTTGCCCGTAAGAATAAGCTTACCCTTGCCTTTCATTAAAGTAACTTCAATGGCGAGCAGATCTCCGCCTGATTCTGTCCAGGCTACGCCCATAGCTACACCGACCTCGTTTTCCTTCTCAGCCATCCCGTAACGAAACCGCGGTGGGCCCAGATACTTATGCAAATTGCTGCGGCTGACGGAGACGCGGTAACCGTTGTTTTTAACCACTTCCCGGGCTGTCTTGCGGCAGATATTGGCGATTTCCCGCTCCAGGTTCCGTACGCCGGCCTCCCTGGTGTATTCCCTGACAATATGGCGGAGCGTCCCTTCGGAAATACGCAGGTTCTTTTCCGAAAGCCCGTTTTCTTGCAACTGTTTGCCAATGAGGTGCCTTTGGGCAATTTTGACCTTTTCTTCTTCCGTATAACCCGGCAAATAGATGGCCTCCATGCGATCCAGCAAAGGCTGTGGTATGGAAAAACGGTTATTGGCGGTTGTTATAAACATAACCTGGGAGAGATCAAAAGGAACCTCAATATAATGATCGCTGAAAGAATTGTTCTGTTCCGGATCCAGGACTTCCAGCAGCGCAGATGAAGGGTCGCCGCGAAAATCGGTGGACATCTTATCCACTTCATCCAGCAGGAAAACAGGGTTACGTGATTTAGCCTGGCGGATTCCCTGGATAATGCGCCCCGGAAGCGCTCCTACGTACGTCCGGCGGTGGCCGCGTATTTCCGCCTCGTCCCTGACGCCTCCCAGTGAAATGCGTACAAATTTCCTCTCCAGCGCCCTGGCGATAGAACGCGCCAGGGAAGTCTTGCCCACACCGGGCGGCCCGATAAGACAGAGAATCGGACCCTTAATCTTTTGGGTCAGGCTGCGCACGGCCAGGTACTCAATGATGCGCTCTTTAACTTTCTCCAGGCCGTAATGGTCTTCATCCAGAATTTTCGCCGCGGCCTCGAGATCAAGTCGATCCTCTGTTTGTATAGACCAGGGAAGCTCCAGCATCCAGTCCAGATAAGTCCGGATCACAACGGCCTCCGCTGCTGCCGCGGGCATTTTCTCCAGCCGGTCGATTTCTTTGAGAACTTTTTTTTCCACTTCCTCCGGGAGTTCGATCTCCTTCATTTTCTCACGGTACTCATCCACTTCCGCAGTCCGTTCGTCTCTCTCTCCCAGTTCTTTCTGAATGGCCTTGATCTGTTCCCGCAAATAGTATTCTTTCTGGGTCTTTTCCATCTGCTTGCGGACACGCAGGTTAATCTTACGCTCCAGTTCCAGGATCTCCATCTCACGATTCAGAATTTCCGCCAGTATCTCCAACCTGGACTGGGGTTCTACTGCTTCCAGAATATTCTGTTTCTGATCGATTTTTAGCATCAAATGCGAAGCAATGATATCGGCCAACCTGCCTGGCTCCTCTATTTCCGAAACATTGGTAAGGACCTCCAGGGGTATCTTTTTGCTTAATTTTATATATTGTTCAAATTGCAGCAAAACGCTGCGGGTCAAGGCCTCAATCTCTGCCGTTTTAGCTTCACTCTCTTGAAGCTCTTCCACCAATACTTTAAAGTAGGGCTTGCTCTGCACGAATTCCTTAATCCGGGCGCGGTTCAACCCTTCCACCAGCACACGGATAGTGCCTCCAGGAAGCTTCAACATCTGCTTGATGTTCACTATCGTTCCCATAAGGTAGAGATCGTTATTTTCCGGTTCATCGATCTGTGCTTCTTTCTGGGTTACCAGGAGGATTAAATTATCTTTTAACATGGCTTCATCGAGAGCATTTTTAGAGCCTTCTCTTCCCACATCAAGATGAATAACCATGTTAGGAAATACGATAACGCCGCGTAGAGGCAAAAGCGGTAGCTCTTTTATACTCATCATCTCTCCTCCCCTTTTCAGTCTGTGGGACGGGTCCGTTCAGGCAGTCTTAATTGCATACACTGTAACTTTCTTGCGCTCACGCTGACCTGTTAATATTTCTATTTTAAATTCTAATTTCCTCTTTTTGTCGGCACGGCAGTTCGGGGGTCAGTCGGGGGCATTCCCCGTAAGGGTTAGGGAAAACCTGAGTTGAAAAGTAGAACATTCCGGGCGGGACCGGACCTCCGTCGACAACAAGGGCCACCTCATTTTCACGCCAGGAAACTTGCCGCATAAAGCTCGCTTTCTTTTTCCCGGGGAGAGGACTGCTCCCATGAACCTGCCTGAAGCAGCACTTTTTCAAACACTTCGCTTATATGGGTCACGCAAATTATTTCAATATCTTTTTTTTCTTTATAAATATGCTGCCAGTTCTTAGTTGGGATAAAAATTTTTTTTGCGCCTGCCTCCCGGGCGGCATCAATTTTGGCTGTCACGCCGCCCACCGGGCAAACCAGGCCTCTGATGGAGAGTTCTCCTGTCATGGCGGCAGTATTGTCAACCGGAACATCCTTGAGAGCCGAATAGATAGCAGTGGCAATGCCCACGCCGGCTGACGGCCCATCGACAGGAACCCCTCCGGGAAAATTCAGGTGGATATCGTAGTTGCGCATACTTTCTCCCAGGAGGCGACCCAAAACCGTTAAGACATTCTCCACTGAACCGCGTGCTGTGCCCTTGCGCCGGAGCGTCCGCCCCATACCCCCGACTTCTTCCTCTTCCACTATTCCTGTAATGGTAAGCCGCCCTTCACCTTTCTCCACAGGAATAACGGAAGCCTCAATTTCAAGAATTGCTCCGAGGTTGGGGCCGTATACGGCAAGCCCGTTAACCAGCCCAACCTGGGGAAAATCAGGAATTTTTTTCTCCGGCCGCGGCGAGAGCCTGCTGTTGTTAACGACCCATTCCATATCCTCGACATCGAGCACGTTTCTGCCTTCTCCCTGAGCAATACCCACGGCCAGCTGGACCATGTTTACTGCATCCCTGCCGTTGATGGCAAAAGAGGTTATCTCCTTTAAAGCTTCGGGAGTCAGAGTAAAACCAACCCTTTGGGCAGCATTAAGAGCGATTTTCCCGATCTCCTCCGGTGAGAGGACACGGAAAAAAATCTCCATGCAGCGGGAGCGCACAGCCGGTGGAATTTCCTCCGGCTGTCGGGTTGTAGCCCCTATCAGGCGAAAATCCGCCGGCAGCCCGTTCTGAAAAATTTCGTGGATGTGCCGGGGAATGCTCTTCTCTTCACTGTTATAGTAAGAACTCTCCAGAAAAACCTTGCGATCTTCCAGTACTTTCAGCAGCTTATTTATTTGAATGGGGTGCAGCTCACCAATTTCATCGATAAAGAGAATCCCGCCATGAGCCTTGGTTACGGCTCCCGGCTTGGGTTGCGGTATTCCCGCCATTCCCAGAGGCCCGGCTCCCTGGTAGATGGGATCATGGACAGTCCCCATCAGGGGGTCGGCGATACCTCTTTCATCAAAACGAAGCGTGGTGGCATCGACCTCCACGAATTTGGCCTCTTTGGTAAAGGGAGAAAGCTCATTTTTTTTGGCCTCCTCGAGAACCAGCCGTGCTGCAGCAGTTTTCCCTATTCCGGGAGGGCCGTAGATTAAAACGTGCTGGGGATTGGGACCGCAAAGCGCTGCGCGCAGAGCCTTAAGTCCTTCCTCCTGGCCGATAATTTCATTAAAAGAGGAGGGTCGTACCTTTTCAGAAAGAGGTTCTGTAAGGGAAAGGGAACGCAGGCGTCGCAGTTCTTCCATTTCTTTGGAAGACTCCCTGTCTATGGCCACCTTGCTTCCCCTCTGGTTACGCAAAAGGTTCCAAAAGTAAAGTCCGATAATCACAGCAAACACCAGCTGGATTATCCCAAACATTCCAGCCCAACCGGACAAAATACTCTAACCCCCTTCTCAGATTATTTCCATGTATCTCGCCTTAATCTATTATTTCCTGAGAAGGGGACAAATAATCATACAAGAAAATTGTAAAGGGTGGTTCCCGGGTAGGGGCCACCCCTGTTTGTTCATTAAATGGGAGAAATGGGAGACACTAAAATCTATTAAGCTAGCCTTCAAGCTGGACTGAAGGCCACAGCCGCATCGAAAAATCAAATTAACCGGTGCGTCAGGATGCCGAAACTTCTTTCTTGTGCCTCTTTCCGGAAGTTAAAAGCCTGGGCTTTTCCTCTTTTCTTACCACCCCGGGAGTAATGATGCATTTATCAACATCGTCCCTGGAGGGGATTTCATACATAATATCCAGCAGAAATCCTTCCATGATGCTCCGCAAACCCCGGGCTCCGGTCTTATGCTTAATAGCCTCGTCGGCAATTGCCTCCAGGGAACCTTCTTTAAATTCCAGCTGAACATTATCCAGCTCGAACATCTTCTGGTACTGTTTAACCAGTGCATTAACCGGTTCTGTTAAAATCCTGACGAGAGCGTCGCGATCCAGTGTATCGAGGACGGCTATGACCTGCAGCCGCCCGACGCATTCCGGTATCAGGCCAAATTTAATCAGGTCCTCGGGGTGTACCTGGCGAAGCACATCACCTATTTTCATGTCAACCTTGGGACGAATATCGGCGCCAAAACCCATACCGCCTCCGCCTGTGCGTTTCAGGATAATTTTTTCCAGGCCGTCAAAAGCTCCGCCGCAAATGAACAGTATATCGGTCGTGTCGATCTGCATAAATTCCTGGTGGGGGTGTTTGCGGCCGCCCTGTGGAGGCACACTGGCGATAGTCCCCTCAAGAATTTTCAATAGGGCCTGCTGCACTCCTTCACCGGAAACATCCCTGGTAATGGAGGGGTTTTCACTTTTGCGGGCAATCTTGTCAAATTCGTCGATATAAACGATCCCCTTTTCCGCTTTTTCCAGGTCGTAATCGGCCGCCTGAATCAGCTTTAGAAGGATGTTCTCCACATCTTCGCCCACGTAACCCGCTTCCGTAAGTGAGGTGGCATCGGCTATCGCAAAGGGTACGTTTAGCAGGCGGGCCATAGTCTGAGCCAGGAGCGTCTTCCCTACCCCTGTCGGCCCGATGAGCAAAATATTGCTCTTCTGCAGCTCCACATCATCTACTTTCTGAGCAGCGTTGACCCTTTTATAGTGGTTGTAGACGGCCACAGAGAGCACTTTCTTGGCATCTTCCTGCCCGATAACATATTTGTTCAGCACCTCGTAAATTTCTGCCGGCTTGGGCAGATCGACCAGGTTAAAATTCAGATCTTCGCCTATTTCTTCTTCGATGATCTCATTGCAGAGCTCGATGCACTCATCACAAATATATACACCGGGACCGGCAACCAGTTTACGGACCTGCTCCTGGTTTTTTCCGCAAAAAGAACATTTAAGCTGTCCTTTTTCATCGCTGAATTTGAACATTATTCTAATTTCACCTCTTCGCTAAATCCCTTTTCTCCAGTATAGCATCTATCAGGCCATATTCCAAGGCCATCTCGGCAGACATGAAGAAATCGCGGTCGGTATCGTTGGCAATGCGCTCCACCGGCTGTCCTGTATGGGTGGATAAGATCCTATTAAGAGTTTCCCTGATACGTAAAATCTCCCGGGCATGGATCTCGATATCCACTGCCTGCCCCTGGGCGCCGCCCAGCGGTTGGTGAACCATAATCCGGGAATTGGGTAAAGCAAAGCGCTTGCCTTTGGTTCCTGCTGACAGGAGAACAGCACCAAGGCTTGCTGCAAGCCCTACGCAGATTGTTGACACGTCCGGTTTGATATACTGCATCGTATCATAAATGGCCAGACCGGAATAGACGTCACCGCCGGGCGAATTTATATAAACGTTTATATCCTTATCGGGGTCTTCCGATTCCAGAAAGAGCAATTGGGCAATAATCAGGTTGGCAACGGTATCGTTAACCGCGCTGCCGATAAACACAATTCTATCCTTTAAAAGACGCGAATAGATATCGTAAGCCCTTTCCCCGCGGCTTGTTTGCTCCACAACCATGGGAACCAATTGCATAAAGGTTTTTTCTTCTTTCATAAGTTATTAGTCCTCCCTGCATATAGAATTTAATCAGATTCTACTCTTCACTTTGTGCTCGTTATTGGGTGCTATCCTCTCCAAGAGCCGTATCCTTTTCTTTTTCCTCTTCCCCGATAGCTGCTTCACTTTTGATATCTTCTTTTCCGCCGGTGCTATTGTCTTCCTTCTTATCTTCCTCTTCCCTATCTTCCTCTTCAACCTCAATAATATTCGCATGTTCAACAAGTAAATCGATAACTTTGCGGTAACGCATCTCATGGGCCATAATATCAAGACGCCCCTGCTTCTCAAACTGTTCTTTCACCTTGTCAAAATCAATTTCCTGTCCCTGGACGGCTTCTCTTATTTTCTCATCAATCTCTTGCGGCGCAACATCAATGCCTTCTTTCTTGATAATGGCATCCAGGACCAGGTTTGCCTTAGCGCGCTTCGTCGCCTCTTCCCTGCGCTCTTCTTTTATTTTATCCAGACCCCCCTCTACCATCTGCCCGTACTGCTCCAGGGAAAGGCCCTGCATGCGCAGGTAGTACTCGAATTCGGCCAACATACTATCCAGTTCCCTCTCTACCAGTACTTCGGGGACATCGACTTTTGACTCCTCCGCGACCTTTTCGATAATCTTGCTCTCCAGGGACATCTTTTCCCTGTTGTACAGGCTCTCTTTCAATTTATTCTCCACATCGGCTCTAAATTCCTCCAGGGTGGAAAATTCTTCCGTAAGCTCCTGGACAAAAGCATCGTTTAGTTCAGGGTACTGCGGCCTTTTGATTTCCTTAACCAGCACGTTAAAAACGGCTTCTTTACCGGCCAACTCCTCCTTGGTATAATCTTCAGGAAAAGTAACCTTTATCTCTCTTTTTTCATCTTTGCGGGCCGAGAGCAACTGTTCCTCAAAACCCTTGACAAAAGTGCCCGATCCGACTTCCAGGGAATAATTTTCCGCTTTTCCTCCTTCGAACGGCTCGCCGTCGATCGTTCCCTCAAAATCGATCACAGCCAGATCTTTTTCCTGCAACTCTCCGTCTTCCACCGAAACAAGACGGCCATGCTGTTCTCTTAACGCGTTCAAGTAATTATCCACATCTTCTGAGGTAATTTGCTTCTTTACTTGTTTTACGGTAACCCCTTTGTACTCGCCCAGTTCAACTTCAGGCTTCACATCCACTTTGATTTTAAAAATAAGGGGCTTATCTTTTTCCATCTGCACCAACTCCATTTCCGGCCGGTCGATCGGCTCGAGCTGGCACTCTTTTACGGCTTTACTGTAAGCGGGGTCCACCAGTATCTCCAGCGCATCGTTATAAAAAATTTCCGGTCCATAACGGGATTCCAGTACCTTTCTGGGAACTTTACCCTTACGAAAACCCGGAACACTGATTGTCTTCACCATTTTACGGTAAGCCCTGTCCAGAGCATCATTGACCTCCTCACTGGGGACCTCGATCTCCAGAAGGACTTTATTGTTGTCTATTTTCTCCCACTTGTACACTTATTATGCTAACCTCCTTTTATTTAACAGGACATTAAAGTTACAAGTTTTATATAAAAAGTTCAGGCCCTTCACAGCCCTTACTTGTTGCTTTCGCCACGAGATATTTATTTATTATCACAGTAAGACGTGAATTGCAAGACCACAGAACAAGGACTGCCAAAAAAAGACGCCTGTTTAAGGCGATTTCTTTAAAAAAGGTTATTTCGTAGCTTACATTTTAACACAACGAGCAATAGCTGACAATAAGTAAATTTCACACAGGTTCACAAAAGCTCGTTAGCGTTATTTGTTCCTGTAAAAATTCTTCTATTCTCCTTTCCGCTAGCTCACAATAGTGTTTATTAATTTCATAGGCAACATACTTTCTTTTTGTTTTCAGGGCGGCAATACAGGTTGTCCCTGCTCCTGCAAAAGGATCAAGGACAACTTCTCCCTCAAAAGTGTATAATTGAATAGCACGATAAGGCAATTCAACCGGAAAAGGCGCCGGGTGCCCTACTTTCCCGGCACGTTCTGCCGGGAAAGTCCAGACGCTTTTTGTAAATTCCAGAAACTCTTCCTTGGCAATCGTACTTTTTCTTTTATTTGGATTCCTGCGTGAAAAAGTTTCTTTGCAAAAAACTAAAATATACTCATGTACATCTCTAAGCACAGGATTGTTTGCTAATAGCCATGTT